>MDTD01154628.1_pt1 | contig 12117 bp, 12 predicted proteins | sample 811221 | NCBI WGS metagenome assembly MDTD01 (sample SAMN05326646, study PRJNA326480) | marine metagenome | isolation source: seawater | place: Pacific Ocean: South West | collected 2011 | reverse complement strand
ATGGACATATTTTGCAAGTGATGTCGCTTATCATAAAAATAAATTAGATAGAAAATTTGATCAATTAATTAATATTTTAGGTGCAGATCATGCAGGTTATATCAAAAGAATTTCATTCTCTGTAGAGGCTTTATCAGGCTCTAAACAAAAAATAATTTGTAAGGTTAGTCAACTTGTAAAACTTATTAAAGATAAAAAACCATTTAAAATGTCAAAAAGAAAAGGTGACTATATAACTTTGGATGATTTAATAAATGAAGTAGGTAAAGATGCAGCAAGGTTCATAATGCTGAATAGAAGTAGTGATGTTGAACTTGAATTTGACTTTGATAGTATAATTGAAAAATCAAAAGATAACCCTTTATATTACGTTCAGTATTGTTATGCAAGAATAGCTTCTGTTTTTAGACACATTGAGAAAGATATAAAATCTAAAATCATTGTAAAAAATTATAATTTTAAATTTTCGAAAGAGGAAATTAATATCTTAAAAAAAATTTCTGAATGGCCTAAATGCATTGATATATCTAGCAGGAAACTCGAACCTCATAGAATACCAACTTATTTATATGAGCTTGCTTCCTTATTTCATGCGTATTGGAACTTAGGAAAAGAAAATCCTGAAAAAAGATTTATAAACGATAAAAGAAATATTTCGGAGGATAAATTAGTTTTTTTAAAAGTAACCTCAAATGTTATAAAGACAGGTTTAAAAATTGTTGGTGTTTCAGCCCCCGAAAAAATGTAATGTTAAGAGAAATAAAATATTTTATATTTATTATTGTGATATGTTTGTTTTCTTTTTTTATTGGAAGATATTATTTTTCTGACGAAAACAAAAAAAACTCTTACAGATCTCTAAAAAATATTGATAACAAGCTAAATATTTATGCAGAAAAATTACCAATTTTAGAAAACGATACCAAAAACAATATAGAATATGTTGAACAATTAAATAAAAAAAATCAAAAAAAATTTAATTTTTGGAAATTAATTGAAAATGTTAAATAATAGAAGAGCTTTTATAGTAGGCCTCAAATCAACAAAACTTTATAAAAAAGAAAAATTATTTTTAAGAAAATACAAACCTTGGGGAATAATTCTGTTTAAAAGAAATATTAAGAGTATAAAACAAGCAAAAAAATTGACATTATCCATAAGAAAAATTTTCAATGATAAAAATTATCCAATATTGATTGATCAAGAAGGTGGGCGAGTAAATAGATTAGAGTCAATAATATCTTTTAATAATTTAACTTCGGAATTTTTTGGAAAAAAATTTAACACTAATAAAAAAGAATTTCAGTCATTTTTTAGATTATTTATAGATCAAACTTCCTATCTTCTTAAATTAATTGGTATAAATATTAACACGGTCCCAGTTTTGGACTTAAGAGTGAAAAAAACCAGTAATGTTATTGGGGACAGATCATTTTCAAGTGACTCTAAAGTAGTTTCAATAATTGGTGACTACTGTATTAAATTATATCATCAAAATAAGATTGGAACTATTATAAAACATATTCCAGGTCATGGTTTAGCAAAAGTTGATAGTCATTATTTTACACCAACTATAAAAAAAAAATTAGATTACTTAATTAAAAATGACTTTAGCGCTTTCAGAAATAAGAAAACTTTTTTTGCAATGACAGCTCATATTTTATTTGATAAAATTGATAAATTTCATACTGTAACGCATTCTAAAAAAATAATTGAATTGATAAGAAAAAAAATAGGATTTAGAGACATCCTAATTACAGATGATATATCAATGAAAAGTCTTAAAGGAAATTTGAAAGATAATACAATTCAAGCGTTTAAAGCAGGCTGTAATATAGTTTTACACTGTAACGCTAATATTAAAGAAATGAATATAGTTGGAAAAAATTCACCTATGATCAATAAATTTATTATAAAAAAAACATCACAATTTTATAAGATTTTAAGATAATATTAGCGAATGCAAAAAAATGATTCTGACTTGTTTTGTGTTGAAATTGACAATTACAACGGTCCCTTAGATGTTCTACTTGATTTAGCAAAATCACAAAAAGTGAATTTAGAGGATATTTCGATTACAAAATTAGCTGATCAATTTAATGATTTTATAAGATTAGAAAAAAATTTGAATTTAGAAATTGCTTCTGAATATTTACTAATGGCTACATGGTTAGCATATTTAAAATCAAAATTATTATTACCTAGCTCTCCCGAAGAGGAGTTTAAAGTTATTGAAGTAGCAGAAAAGTTAAAATTACAATTAAAAAAATTAGAGTTGATAAGATTGTTATCTGAGCAAATGTTAAAAAGAAAAAGACTTGGAAGAGAAATAAGAACAAGAGGTATGAGATCTGGTATTAAACCAATTTATAACAGTGAATTAAAAGTAAATTTATTCGAATTATTAAAGACATATTCAACAATTATAATGACCAAGGATTTTCAGAAAATGAATATTCCAAAATTACCTGTTTTTACAGCAGAAGAGGGAATAAAGACTATAAGAAATTTTTTTGGAAAATTATTTGATTGGAAAAAATTAGACGATTTAATTCCAAAAAATTTTAAAAAAAATTCAAAGTTTAGTAAAACTGCTAAAGCAGGAATTTTTGCTGGTTCTTTAGAATTAGTAAAAGAGGGTGACCTTAAAATTAAACAAGAAAAACTTTTTGAAGATATATATATAAGAGAAAGTAAATGATAAAAAAAAAGATAAAAAAAAAAAATAATATTATTAATTTTCCAAATAATTTGTCCTCTGTAGAAAAAGAAATAGAGGCAATTATTTTTGCAGCTGGCGAACCATTAGATATTGAGACAATTAAAAATAAGATTTCAAAAAAAATAGATGTTGAAAAAGTTTTGATTAAATTACAATCCGAATACTCAAATAGAGGGATTAATTTAGTTTGTATTTCTAAAAAATGGTCTTTTAGAACTTCTCCACATTTATCAAAATTGATGGTACAAGAAAAAACTGTAGAAAAAAAACTGTCAAAGGCTGCAATAGAAACATTAGCAATTATAGTTTATCATCAACCTGTAACAAGAGCTGAAATAGAGGAAATAAGAGGCGTTGCTTTTGGTACAAATACAATAGAAATTTTGATGGAGTTGAATTGGGTAAAACCTGGTGGTAGAAAAGATTTACCAGGTAAACCGATTCAGTATATAACAACAGACGATTTTTTAAGTCATTTTAATTTACAAAGATTATCTGATTTGCCAACTGTAGATGAATTGGGGGCTGCTGGTTTAATTGATAATACCAATATTGATAGTGCGATTTTTGGAACTGGTAAATTTTACAGAGAAAAACAGGATGATAAAAAAGAGGATATTTATTCAAATATTGATGAAATGCTTACTAGCACTCTTAGTGACGAAGATGAAAAGTAAAAATTTAAGAAAAAAACTTATTAAGAAAAAGATACTTTTAAAATAATGATAAAAAGGATATAACTTTTGTATGAGTATAGGTATATGGCAAATAGCGATTGTTGTGATACTAGTGGTATTACTATTCGGAAGAGGCAAAATATCTAGCCTAATGGGTGATGTTGCAAAAGGAATAAAGAGTTTTAAAAAGGGAATGGCATCTGATGTTACTGATGATACTGAACCTAAAAATATCTCAGACGAAAATCAAGATTCTAATAAAAAAGAATAAATCACATGCCTACAATTGGTTGGTTTGAGATTTTAATTGTTGTTGCAATAGCAATAGTTATTTTGGGTCCAAAGGACTTTCCAATTATGTTAAAAAAAGTTGGTTCATGGATTGGAAACACAAAAAAATATATCAACAATATTCAAAATGAAGTTTCTAATATTGAACTAGAGGATAGTAAAACAGATAAAAAAGAAGAAGAAAAAGATGAATCATGATGAAAATGAGGGTGGCTTTATAAGTCATCTAGCTGAATTACGAAAAAGATTAATTCACAGTTTTATATTTCTTATTATATTTTTTATTGGATGTTATTTTTTTGCTGAACAGTTATATAGTTTTTTAGTTGAGCCTTACGCTCAAGCAGTTAAAGATGATGAAGTAAATAGAAGGTTGATTTTCACTGCTTTACAAGAAACTTTTTTAACATATCTTAAGGTTTCGTTTTTTACTGCTTTTTTTGTTACATGTCCCTTTATTTTGTTACAAATATGGAAATTTATCGCACCAGGTTTATACAAACATGAAAAAAATGCTATTTTACCTTATCTTATTTTGACACCAATTTTATTTTTTCTAGGGGGTATCCTAGTTTATTATCTGATAATGCCGCTAGCTATAAAATTTTTTTTATCTTTTGAAAGTTCAGGAATTTCTACAAATCTACCGATTCAATTAGAAGCAAAAGTAAATGAATACCTCTCACTAATTATGAAATTAATTTTTGCATTTGGGATAAGTTTTCAATTACCTGTTGTTCTTAGTCTTTTAGCAAGGATTGGAGTAGTTGACTCTGAATTTTTAAAAGAAAGAAGAAAATATGTTGTAGTAATAATATTTGCCACTGCAGCTATTTTAACTCCACCGGATCCAATAACACAAATAGGTTTAGCCATACCTTTATTAATTTTATATGAATTATCTATATTTTCAGTAAGAATTATTGAAAATCGTAAATTAAAAAATACTAATGCATAATTTAAAAGAAATTCGAAAAGATTTTAAAGCTTTTAAAAAAGCTATTGAGAAAAGATCTATAGATATAAACTTTGAATTACTTCAAAATTTAGATAAAAAGAATAGAGAATTTATTCAAAAAAAAGAAATTTTAGAAAAAGAAAAAAAAGATATTTCAAAATCTAAAGATAAGTCTTTATTTTCAAGGTCAAAAGAAATTTCTGCAGCTATTGAAAAAATTAATATTCAACAAAAAAAAACTAAGGAAAGTCTTGAACAAATTCTTTCTAATATTCCAAATATCCCGCATAAAGATGTACCAAATGGTAAGGATGAAAGTGATAATATTGAAATAAAAAAATCAGGTCAAATTCCTAAATTTGATTTTCAGCCAAAATCTCATTTTGAAATTGGGGAAAAACTAGGGATGCTTGATTTTGACCTCGCTTCAAAAACTACGGGTTCAAGATTTGTTTTTGTAAAAGATAAGTTAGCTCTTTTAGAAAGGGCATTGTCAAATTTCATGTTGGATAATCATGTATCTAAGAATGGATATTTGGAAATTTCTCCTCCTTTACTTGCTTCTGAAAACACAATGTTTGGCACTGGTCAACTCCCAAAATTTGAAGATGATCAATTTGAAATTAAACTAGATGTGTCCAATGAAAGAAAGTTTTTGATACCTACTGCTGAGGTTATATTAACTAACATTGTTAAAGATAAAATTTTAAATCAAAATGATCTTCCAATGAGATTTGTTGCATCTACACCCTGTTTTAGAAAAGAAGCAGGAAGTTACGGCAAAGATACAAAAGGCATGATTAGGCAACATCAATTTTATAAGGTTGAAATGGTAAGTATAGTGGATCAATCAAAATGTATGGAAGAGCTCGAAAGGATGACGAATTGTGCAACAGAAATTTTAGATTTATTAGAATTGCCATATAGAAAAATGATTTTGTGTTCTGGAGACATGGGTTTTAGTGCTGAAAAAACTTATGATATTGAGGTATGGTTACCCTCAGAAAATAAATATAGAGAAATTTCATCTTGTTCATCCTGCTCAACATTTCAGTCTGTCAGAATGAAAGCGCGATATAAAAATCAAAAAAAAGAAATCCTATACGCAGGTACGCTAAATGGAAGTGGTTTAGCAGTTGGTAGAACATTAATAGCTATTTTAGAAAATAATCAAGAAAAAGATGGATCAATTATAATTCCAAAAGTTTTAAGACCGTATATGAATAATTTACAAAAAATTTCATCCAATTAAAGTTGTTTTAGTCGTCTAGATAGTATAAATATTCATTTTTACTAAAGGAGTTTTATGGAAAGTTCAGGAATTGGTCAATTTATACCTTTAATATTAATATTTGTTATTTTTTATTTTTTCTTAATAAGACCTCAACAAAAAAAAGTTAAAGAACATAAAGCAATGGTCGAAAATTTAAAAAAGGGTGACAAAGTTGTTACTTCTGGTGGTATTACAGGAATTATTACTCGTGTCGTAGATAATGATAAAGTAGAAGTAGAGATAGCTGATAATGTTACTGTTGAAGTGATTAGAGGTACGGGAATTCAAAGTTTAATGAATATTCAAGAATTAAAAAAATAAATCTCATTTAATAAAGTGTTATATTTTTCAAAATTTAGAATATTTTTTATCCTTTTTGTATCTTTATTTTTTATTCTAGTAGCTTCCTCAAATTTGATAAAATTTGAAAATGAATTTTTTAATAAAAAAATTAATCTTGGTTTAGATTTGCAAGGTGGTTCATATCTTTTGTTAGAAATAGATAATGGTCCAGTAATTGAGCAAAAGCTTCAAAATTTTACAATAACAATAAGAAATCATTTTAGAGAAAAAAACATTAGATTGAATAATATAGAACTTAACAATCAAGAAATTTTTTTTAGTGTAGATGAAAAGTATATACAAAAAATACTAGATGATTTTATTGATAAAGAGAGTAGTTTAAATCCTTATTATCCAAGATTTAAACAACATCAGTTTGAAATTAAGAATAATAAAAACTCTTTCATAATAAGTTATTCCAAACAAGGAATTGTAGAATTAAAAACCTCATCTCAAGATCAAGCCCTAGAAATTGTTAGAAGAAGAATTGATGAAATAGGAACGAATGAACCAAATATTCTCAAAAGAGGCAATGATAGAATTTTAGTCGAACTTCCTGGATTAGATGATCCTCAGAGAATTAAAAATTTGTTAGGAAAAACTGCTAATTTAACTTTTAGATTCGTAACCAATAAAACTGAAGACTCATTTGGTGCAGAAAAATTAGAATTTGAAGATAATTCAGAAGAAGCAATAGTAAGTAAACGAATTATTTTAAGTGGAGATAATCTATTGGATGCTCAACCAAGAATGAATAGTGAGACCAATGAAACTATTGTTTCATTTACACTAGATAGAGTTGGAGCTAAAAGATTTGGAAAAGCCACATCAACCGGTATTGGAAGAAAATTAGCTATTGTTTTAGATGGTAAAATCATAAGCGCTCCTGTAATAAGAGATACTATTGCAAGTGGCTCAGGTCAAATTAGTGGTGGCTTTACATTTCAGTCAGCTACAGATCTCGCTCTTCTCTTAAGGTCAGGTGCATTACCAGCACCATTAAATATCATCGAAGAAAGAACTGTCGGACCAGATTTAGGACAAGACTCAATTCAAGCAGGAATGATCGCTTTAATAATTGGATTTATATTAGTAATTTTATTTATTTTTATAAAATATAAAATTTTTGGATTGATCACTAATATAGCACTAATAATTAATTTATTTCTTTTAATAGGTATTTTATCATTATTTGAGGCAACTTTAACATTACCTGGTATTGCAGGAATAATTTTGACAGTTGGTATGGCTGTTGATGCAAATGTATTAATATTTGAGAGAATTAAAGAGGAATTAAAAAATGAAAAAAATAATATTATCGCTTTCGATAGTGGTTATTCAAAATCAAAAACCGCTATTCTTGACGCGAATATTACAACTCTTTTAGCAGCTGTAATTTTATTTTTTATGGGATCTGGGCCTATTAAAGGATTTTCATTAACTTTAGGAGTCGGAATTTTCACTACACTTTTTTCTGTTTATTTTATAGCAAGATTGTTGACAGTTTTATACATAGTTAAAAACAAAAATAAAGAGAGATTAATTTAAATGATAGCTTTTAATAAATATTATAATAAATTTAATTTATTATCCATTTCACTAGTAATTATTTCACTTTTTTTTTTAACATTTAAGGGTTTAAATTTTGGAATAGACTTTAAAGGAGGAACGCTTATTGAATTAAAATCAACTAATCAAAACATTAATGTTTCTTCGCTAAGAGATAATTTAAATCAGATGAATCTAGGTGATGTTTCAGTTAAAAATTTTGGTAATCAAACTGACTATTTGATCAAATTTGAGAACAGAAATGATAAAGATATAGTAGAAAAAATTAAAATAAACTTAGATAATTCTTTTGGAGATACCTTTAATTTTAGAAGAGTTGAAAATGTTGGTCCCAAAGTTAGTAAAGAATTACTAAGATCAGGAATTATTGCTATTTCTATTGCACTAATTTTAATGCTTATTTACATTTGGATAAGATTTGAATGGCAGTTCAGTTTAGGTGCCATATTGGCTCTCTTCCATGATGTGATCGTAACTTTAGGATTATTCTCACTTTTAGGATTGGAAATAAATCTATCAATAGTTGCTGCAGTATTAACTATAGTTGGTTATTCCATGAACGACACTGTTGTCATATTTGACAGAGTCAGAGAAAATTTAAGGAAATTTTCAGATATAAAAATTTTTGAACTAACAAATATTTCAATTAACGAAACTTTATCCAGAACTCTGATTACATCTATTACAACTTTATTAGCATTATTATCTATATTTTTATTTGGTGGAGAAATTTTAAAAGGTTTTTCTTTAGCTATGATTTTTGGAGTCGTGTTTGGAACTTATTCGTCAATTTATATTGCTAATACAGTTTTAGTGAGACTTAAGGTTTCTCAAAGAACAGTTTTGAGAGAGGATAAAGATAACTAGTATAAATTTTGTGCAGCAATAATAGAAAAAATCATTGGCAAGGACAAAACTGTATTAATTCTTGAAAAAATCAATACTACTTTAGCTGAACGTGATTTAATTTCTAACTCACAATTTATTAATCCAAGAGCTTTTTTTTGATTTGGCCAAATAATAAACCAAACATTGAAAGCCATTATTATTCCTAACCACATACCGATACCTATAGCAGTATGCTTGGGAATTTTAGAACTTATACTTAAAGTCAGAGCATCTTGTAAATAGCCATTTAAATTTGCTACTATTAAACCGGATAAAATTGTAAGAACTGCAGCCCATCTAAAGTAAAATAAAGCTGCTGGTGTTATTATTTTAATAATAGCTGGTTTATGTTCATCAGGTATTTTTTCTATGTTTGGAATTTGAACAAAATTAAAATACCATAGCAAACCAATCCACATAATTGCAACTAAAGCATGAGTATACTTAGCGATACCACTCCAAAAAGATTTATCAAAACTAAAGCCACTATTAAGATAAAATAAAAAAAGAAATAAAAGTATGGTTAAAGCTAAAGAGGTATGGACTGTTTTCGACAAAGATGACAAAAAATTGAATATATTCGTTTGAAAATTTTTCATTATAAGAAAATTATACTCTAATTTTATTAATATTTAACTTATTTATTTAATTAAGAAGTGGCTTTAAAAATTTTCCAGTGTAACTATCATTAATTTTGCATATTTCCTCTGGTTTACCTTCAGCAATAATTTTTCCACCTTTTATGCCTCCTTCAGGTCCCATATCTACAATATAATCGGCTGTTTTAATAACATCTAGATTATGTTCAATTACAACGACTGTATTTCCTAAAGAAACAAAAGTATGAAGGATTTCAAGTAATTTTTTAATGTCGTGCTGGTGTAGACCTGTAGTGGGCTCATCAAGAATATACATTGTTCTACCAGTTGATCTTTTTGACAATTCTTTTGCTAATTTTATTCTTTGAGCTTCACCACCGGAAAGAGTTGTAGCTTGTTGACCAATCTTAATATATCCAAGCCCAACTTTTTTTAATGTAAGCAATTTTGTTCTTATATTTGAGATATTTTCAAAATAATCACAACCTTCATCAACAGTCATGTTTAGAACGTCTGCTATACTTTTTCCTTTAAATTTTATTTCTAATGTTTCTCTATTATATCTTGTTCCCTTACATTCATCACACTGTATATAAACATCTGGAAGAAAATGCATTTCATAAGTAATTACTCCATCACCCTCGCAAGCTTCACATCTTCCACCCCTTACATTAAAAGAAAACCTTCCTGGTTTATAACCTCTAGTCTTTGACTCTGGTAAATTTGTAAACCAGTCTCTAATTGGTCCAAAAGCTCCAGTGTAAGTAGCTGGATTTGATCGAGGCGTTCTACCTATTGGGGATTGATCAATATCAATTATTTTGTCAATTAGCTCGGTTCCTTTAAATCCTTTAAAAGGTTTTGGAATTTTTCTAGATTTATTATTATTCAAAGTGAGGTTAAGAGCATTATAAAGAGTTTGGAGTACGAGTGTAGATTTTCCACTTCCAGAAACACCAGTTACACATGTTAGACTACCTAAGGGTATTTTTAAATTTACATTATTTAGGTTATTTCCAGTAGCTCCTGTAATTTCTAAAAATCTTCCATTTTTTGCTAATCTTCTTTTAGTTGGAATATTAATTTTTAACTTATTTGATAAATATTTACCTGTAATACTATTTTGATTTTGACTTATCTCTTCGAATGTACCTTGAGCTACAATATTTCCTCCATTATTTCCAGCCTCTGGTCCAAGATCTATAATATGATCTGCATTTTCCATTGTTTCTATGTCATGTTCTACCACAATGACTGTGTTACCTAAATCTCTCAATCTTTTTAATGCATTAATAAGTTTAACATTGTCTTTTTGGTGCAGACCTATAGACGGTTCGTCAAGAACATATAAGACACCAGTTAAGCCAGACCCAATTTGAGATGCTAATCTTATTCTCTGAGCTTCGCCTCCAGATAGAGTTCCAGATTCTCTTGATAAGGTTAGATAATCAAGTCCAACATTTAATAAAAAGTTTAATCTTTCATTTATTTCTTTTAAAATGTGTTCGGCAATTTTGAATTGTCTTTTATCTAAATTTTTTTCCAACTCAGAAAACCATTCAGCTGCATCAGATATAGATTTTTCTGTTACTTCACTTATATTCAATTCATTAATTTTTACGCAAAGAGCCTCATCTTTTAATCTATGACCTTTGCATCTTTCACATTTTGTATCAGACTGGTATTGAGCTATTTCTTCTCTTTTCCAATCACTATCAGTTTCTAGATATCTTCTCTCAAGGTTATTTATTACACCTTCAAAAGTTTTCTTGTGAGAATATTTTTCATATCCATCGTCATATAAAAATTTTATCTCCTCATCATCTGAACCATAAAGAATTATATCTTTAATTTTTTTCGATAGTTTTGCCCATTTTTCATTTAATGAAAAACTATAATGTTTTGCTAGTGAAGATAAAGTTTGCGCATAATACAATGTTGATGTTTTTGCCCATGGTTCTATAGCTCCATCTGATATACTTTTCTTTTCGTTTGGAATAACTAATTTAGGATCTACATTTAATTTAATTCCTATACCTTCACATTCTTCACATGCACCGAAAGGGCTATTAAAAGAAAATAACCTAGGCTCAATTTCCTCGATTGTAAAACCACTTTCTGGACATGCAAATTTTGTAGAAAATATTAATCTTTCTAATTTTCTAAATTTTTTTGGTAAAGTTTCATCTTCATATTCAACAAAAAGTAAACCATTAGCTAAATTAATGGATGTCTCAATACTTTCAGCTAATCTATTACCTAATGATGAGTTTATTACAATTCTATCAACTAAAATATAGATGTCATGTTTAATTTTTTTATTTAATTCTGGTATTTTTTCTATGTCATACAATATTTCATCAATTTTAATTTTTCTAAAACCTCTTTTTTTATAACTAAGAATTTCTTTTTTATATTCTCCCTTTCGACCCCTTACAACTGGAGCATAAAGGTAAATAGTCGATTTTTTTGGCAATTGTTTTATTTTGTCTACTATTTGAGTAATAGTTTGTGACTGTATCGGCTTACCAGTAAAAGGGGAGTAGGGAATGCCTGCTCTGGCAAATAGGACCCTCATATAATCATATATTTCAGTTACAGTTGCAACTGTCGATCTTGGGTTCTTAGATGTATTTTTTTGTTCAATAGATATCGCTGGACTTAACCCTTCAATAAGATCTACATTAGGTTTTTTCATTTTATCTAAAAATTGTCTCGCATATGCAGATAAACTTTCAACATATCTTCTTTGACCTTCAGCAAATATCGTATCAAAAGCCAAAGAGCTCTTACCACTT
>MDTD01138179.1_pt1 | contig 12117 bp, 17 predicted proteins | sample 811221 | NCBI WGS metagenome assembly MDTD01 (sample SAMN05326646, study PRJNA326480) | marine metagenome | isolation source: seawater | place: Pacific Ocean: South West | collected 2011 | reverse complement strand
ATGAGAGACCTGATTTTATCATGCTATTAGGCATCTTTATGATAACTTTTGCAGGTACATACCACATCCTGAATACGGCCCAAAAATAAAATTTACAATTAGTACAAATATTAAATTAGATTACAATTTAATTGTCTAATTTAAAAATCTCTGAATCAAATTATCTACTGTAAATTTACTAATTATTTCTCTCGAATTACCATTTATTTTAATATTACTGATTGAGGGCTCCTGATAACTAAATTATTAAGTAGGGTACGCGGTCCTGGTGGTATCAAACCGATGATGCAAATTGCTTTTCCACTGATGATTTCCACTTCAACAGTTGCAATTATGTTGTTTATTGACCGGCTTTATCTTAGGCAGGTTAGTCAAGAGGCAATGAATGCTAGCTTAAGCGGAGGCTTTACTTCCTTTGCCTTCCAATCTTTTTTCATTGGAATCATTGGTTTCAGTACTGCCTTAGTTGCTCAGCATTATGGAGCTCGACAATTTCAGAACTGTCCCCGAGTTCTAACGCAAACTATTGTGTTCAGTTGTTGCTGTGTGCCATTCATTCTTGTCCTAATCCCAGCTGCTAGGTGGGTTTTAGCTATAGTTGGGCTTTCTGACGGAGAAGTCCTTCAGGCCCAGACTTATCTGACTATTTTAATGGCCGGCACAGGGCTAGACTTGTTTAGAAATAGTTTGAACAGCTACTTTGGAGGATTAGGTCAAACCAAAGTTGTTCTATTGGCGACCTTTGTAATGGCTATTGCCAATGTAAGCGCAAACTACATATTGATTTTTGGGAAACTTGGCTTTCCAGCCTTAGGGATCGAAGGAGCAGGATATGGAACCGTATTCGCCTGGTTTACAGGCTTAGTCACTTTGTGCATTGTCTACTTTAAGCAGCTTCGCTTTCCAGAATATCAACTTCTAGGTAGCTTTCAGTTTGATCTGGAAATTCTAAAAAAATTAGTCCGCTTTGGATTTGCTAGTGGGCTTGAAATAGCGTTACTGATTTTTGCTATAGATTTGATGATTCTCACTCTGAAGTCGTACGGAGCGGATGTGTCTACAGCAATTACGGTTGGCCTAACTTGGATTCAAACTCTTCACATACCTGTGATCGGCTTGGAGATTGGTACGATGAGCCTGGTAGGGCGCTTTATTGGAGCTCGTGACACTGATTCTGTTTCGGATTCTGTGTTCTCGGGACTTTTACTAGCTTCTAGCTACGCTTCAGTAGCTGCAATCGCTTTTCTATTTGCCACTCATGCAATGGTCTTGATATTTTTAGAACCGAACTCCTCTACAGCAACACTTAATCTGGCAATTTGGGGCACCCAACTCAATGCCTTCATAATATTCATTATATCTTGGTCCGGAATCTTGGGTGGTGCTCTGCGGGGAGCTGGAGACACCTATGGAGCAATGACCATCCTCGCTACTTTCTGGTGGTTTCAATTCTTTCTCATGTTTATTTTGGTTCGGCTCGTTAAACTTGCCCCCGATGATGTCTTATCCATTCATGTTTTCAGTTCGCCTCTACTGCTCATTGCAATGATGATCCGTTTTCGGTCTGGGGTTTGGCGTAAATTCGATTTGACTGAGTAAAAACGATCAGCTGAACGTCTAACGTAAAGATTCTCTAATTCAAGTTATACACATACCTTTCTGACTCATTGGCTATTAAGGGTCCTTAGAGATAGGTTTTGGATCAATGACAGCTCTACTGTCAGGAAACGAATTGCCTTGCCTCCAGAAAAGCCTGCTGAAAGTCAGACTAAGTAACTTGGTCAGTGATCCGATTGAGTCCTTCCAGAAGTTCCCTTTTAAAAAATTGAAATCATCCCGAAGATCCTTGCTAATGCAAGCAGGCCCACATGACATGAGAAAGCATGGTGCCCAGGATACAAGGGAGACTTCTTTCTTTTGGATCACATTTACCACCCCTAATGTTCAGCTTTTGAAAACACTACAGGAATTATAGCAAATCTTCATGAAAACATCGAACCCATGACAATTGACATGTATTTCTATGGAATAAATCGTACTTTATGTGACAAGATTCCTTATTCCAATCCCACACTGGTTATAGAGGCGGTCAAGAGAAATATGATGGTCACAACGGACATCTCAAAAATAATGGAAATCCTCAATAAAACAAACGCTCGTATTTCTGCACGAAGCAAGGCAGGTGTTAAAAAAAGTTTATTCATTGCAGCGAGTCCCAGTAAGCCTAGAAAAGCCAGTAGCTTTAGGGCAAAGAGTTGTCCATAAGAAGTCCAGAACACTTCCCACTCACCCTTGCTCAGCAACAGTAGTAGAAGCATTCCCACAATCGCCAGTAAGGGAACATTCCAGATCGAGATCTTGCCAAATTGACGGGCTGCTGGCCCCGTAGATTTATCCTGCCGTGTTGCCAACCAAGCCAAGGGAGTAAAACCTCCAATCCAGAAAATCAACCCGAGCAGATGTAAAGTAATCAAAACTGCTAGTAGCCAACGCGGTTCAGAGAGGGTGTGCCCCTGAAATGCGAAGGAAAGAGCTACCAGAACGCATCCGACGCTGGAGATGATAAGATTTGGCTTGTATGGACGAATGACGACAAGAATCATCAGGAGGCCGATCCAACGCAAAAGGAGACTGTCGCCAAGTGGACTTTCCCAAGCAATCCCGAGCATTATCGGATCCTGAGCAGCAGACCATTCTCCCATTAAGAAACTGGCTTGTATGGGTAATAGTGAGAAATTTAGGAAAAGTGCAAAGACAGCGCAGGTTGAGCCAAGCCTACAAAGCAGTGGCATGGTTTGGGGAACAGTTTTACGTAGCCAGAGTAGGTTCATTGCAGAACCAGCTGCAAGCAGTGTAGTCCAGTAGGCAAGTATCTTGGCAAGAATGGACCAGAGAGAGAATTCATCGAGATCTTGCCAAGCCAACCAGATTTCTTGCAGGATCACTTCACGACGAAAGAGAAGGTCCCCTTCATTGGGTGTCCATCCTCAGACAAACCACGCCAAATTACTTGGTATTCTCCATTGGGTACAGGATCCAATTGAACAAATAGCTTTCGTATATGCTTCATTTGATCTGTACGCCGAACTTCGAAATTTTTGCCCGATTGATTAGTCAGCACCAGCTTGGTAATTCGCATAGGCTTGTCAAATTGGAGGACCAATTCAGTAGGAGCTTCTTCCAATACGGCATTATTAGCTGGAATAGTAATTTCTTGTTTCGAATGTGCCCAGCCCAGTCCGCTTCCGAAAAATACAACAAAACTTGCTGTCAATAGTTGGAGAGTGAGCCACTCTTTTAATATATTTGCCATGAGCCATCTGGTTGTGAGTTTTTTGTTTTGAAATAAGATTACAAAATTATTTTAAAATTATTTTACAAAACCAGCAACCCCACAGGATTATGGGGTGCGCTATCTTTTGCTAATATGTGAGGTGTGGGAAAGTGGTAAAGGAAGCTCAGAGCATTGGGAGCTATTGATCAATGATGTGTTGAATTTTTCGATCAGCAATGACAGGAGCAATCTTTGAATCAAAGTTGAGTAGATTTTTCGGATTGTTGATCCGACGAGTTAGTATCTGGAATATCAATTCTACCTTCTCTAGCAGCCGCAATAAAGTCGATACATGAAGACATAAACATCTTTGGCTTTATCGGCCAAGCCAAATAGATTCATGCGCTAGCGACTGTTCTCCAGTGATATGCCTTATAGCACTTTCATTGTTGCGAGTCCCATTTGCATATTTTGAGATCTGTACATCTACGGTTAAGAACGATCCTGCTGAGGAAGTTCCAGGGTGGTTGCATCACTATGAGCATCGGCTCCATGATAAGATCACCCGTACCCGCATAAATCTTTCTAATCAATATTCCTAGCCAGCAGAATTTTGAGGGTGTAAAAGAGCCCCTTGGACAGATTAGCAATCTTTAAAAATCCGTTGGCCGTCAGGCATAACCGTGTTGCAAAGCTTGGCATTGCTAAAATCTGCAAAATCAATTTTTGCGTTTAGCAACACTGCACCGGTCAAATTGGCCCCAGTCAGGTTGGAGTCGCGCAGTTTTGCTTTGGGCAGTTTGGCACCGCTCAGGTCAGCTCCAGCCAGGTTAGCACCACTCAGGTTAGCACCACTCAGGTCGACTTTAGTCAGGTTAGCGTCACCTAGTTTAGCACCTACCAGATTGGCTCCAGTCAGGTTAGCTTCCGTCAAGTTGGCATCACGCAGTTTAACTTTGGGTAGTTTGGCACCTCTCAGGTCGACTCCAGTCAGGTTAGCGTCACGCAGTTTAACACCCACCAGGTCGGCTCCAGTCAGGTCACAACTTTCGCAACTGTTCGTTGCCTTGAGTTTTTCTAAATCTTTTTGCTTGTAGGCCAGGGCTGGTGCAACAATCAATGTCATTGCTAATATCAGAATTATTGAATTCATCATGCTACTGTCCTTGCTTTGATTTCTACAATAGTGATTACACTAAATACACGCTGCTCACTCGTGATCTTCCCAAGTCCAGTCTTGGCCTTCACTAGGGTCGCCATTTAGTTTTTTGACTTTAACTTTTTGGATTAGGACAGGACCCAATTTCATCCTATGCCTATAGAACTGTTTGTCAATGTGGGAGTAATCTTCTGGTTAATGAAAGCTTGCCATTCTTCAAAAATAGCGTGTTTGAATGTAATCATCTTATGAAAAACATCGCACGTCTAGCCATGTCCAAGATTGCATTTCAGATAAATGCTCTAAGTTTTCACACTCTCCGTGGTGGTGAGAGATTCTTCCGTATTTTATAGTGACTGTCTGAGTGACTGAGTAAAATACATCTATACTTTTCAGTTTGTAATTATAGTGCACATGTATCCGATTTTCGTCTTCATAGATAACTTTCTGAGTCTCAGCATCAAAATTATCCCGTAAAGTCTTCCACACAATATTTACTTCGTCTCGACCTTTTAATGCAGTTGGCACCAAGTTACTTTCATAAATACAGTCAGGACGTATAAATATATTTAGCAGATAATTGTCCTTCTCCCGTGTGGCTACAAGTCATTGATGGTGAGCCCCCATCAACTAACTTCCTATCGGATCACTCATAGTCTTCCCAGTTCCAATCCTGTCCTTCGCTGGGATCGTAGTCTAGCTCTTCAGCAGATGTTTCATCTCGAATGATTTTTCCATCAATATAATTAATGCATGAAACGAATGACTTAACAAAGTTACTTTTATACCTTCATTTCTGGCATAGCGATGTATGCATAAAAATTCTTCATTTTCGTAGATAACCTGAAATGGACCAAAAATTGTGTTTTCATATGCAGTCATTAATGCACTCTGCATATCCAAATTAACTTACAATCCCACTCTATGATCGAAGGGCTTACAATCAGGGTGATATAGATTCTCAACCATTGAAAAATCTCCCTTGTAAGCAAGTCTACGTGCTTTATCGAACACTTCTGCCTTAGTCATTTTTTCTCCTTATGCTGGTATCCGTGATTTGATTTCACTACTGTTAGAATCCACATACTGCTTGCCAGGTGAATTGCTACCTTTTTCATTTCATTCATTTTTTTAATTTAGACATCTTTTTTGGTAACTCTTTAAGAAGAATATTTTTTGGCTCAGAACTTCAGTTTTTTTATTCTGAAATCTTCATTTTAACATTTCATCCATCACCCTCTGGGAACAACCAGCAATGTTTTGTTGGGCAAAAGCCAGGAATTTGGCATATCTTCGAGTCATTGGAGAGCCTGGAGTATGACCTAACTGCTGAGCTACTGCATCCAACGATAGTCCTGAAGACAATAGTCGGATCGAAATTGCATCTATGAGGCAATAATTTGAACGATAATTTTTTAAAATTTAATCAAAATCAATAATTTAGCAAAAAATACAAAGACTCAGCAGTCTTAAAAAGTGGGATTTCTTGAGAGTAAGATTGTGTCGCAGTATTGAACACCCATCATCAGGTCTGCAGAGTCTAATAAGGCCCTATACGACAGTGCATTGAACTGAATGGCTCTTTTTCAGGTCAGGACTCTTTAGATTTGTTCTGTGTTGATTGGCTTTGTACAAGCTGGCTTTGTATAGAATCACCTGGCTCAAGTTAGCTCTGGGTAGGTTAGCTTCACCTCGCTCAGCTTCACGAAGTTCAGTTTTACAGGGGATGGCGTTACTCAAGTCGGCTTCGCTCAAATCACATTTGGCACACTTGCTAGTACTCTGGAGCTTGTCCAAATCTTTTTGATCATAGCCAAAAGCTTGCACTGCAAACAATGTGATTGAAATTGTGCATACGATTTGATTTCGCATTGATCAGCAGTCCCTTATAGTTATCCGACCGTCAGGCATTTCGGTATTGCAGAGTATTGCCTCACTCATCGAGGCAAACTTTAAAATGGCTCGTCCAAGCCTTGCACCTTCAAGATTTGCCCTTCTCAATTCAGCCCTGTAGAGATCAGCCGCTTCCAAGTCCACCTCCCTCAAATTTGCCTCTCTCATATCGCTGTACTGTAAGAAAGCTTCTCCAAGGTTGGCACCATACAAGTCAGCTCTGCGCAAGTCAGCATATTTTAACCTCGCCCAAATCAGATCAGCTTTGCGCAAGTCAGCTTCACGCAGATCAGCCCAATTTAGATTGGCTCCTTTTAAGTTAGTTCCTTGCAGATTGGCAAAATGCAAATTGGCATCACTCAGATTGGCTCCGCCCAAGTCAGCTTCACTCAGATCACATCTGATACATTTATTAGTGGCTTTAAGCTTATCCAGGTCTTCTGGTTTGTACGACCGCGCTTGCGTAGCAAGAAATGGAATTGCTAGGGACAGTAACACTGACTTTGTACATTGCCGACTCATCTTAAAATTTATGAATAACATAGCGTACCGCCCCCGGGTTTGAAAATTATCATCGACTGAAATGGGAGTGCTGTCATAGTCTGGATTCTCTGCTCGCAACTCAAAGTATAACCTGTTCCTCATAAACTTTTTCTAAGTAACCCTCTTTTCAGTAAAGCAATAGTCACTTTATTGTTTGTTTCTTCTTGGAGCGGTCCACGATCAGCAAATCTTGATCAAAGATTCCAGCACCAAAAGAGTTTGCGCTAGCAGGGCAAAAGTTGATGGTAATAATTTCTTAGTAAAAAATGTTTACTAAATTGCATAAAATTTGAAGAACTACTAAAATAGCAATTTTATTTGTTATTTATGTCGAAAACACTCAATGAGAAAGCACTATGTTATTACCAGAACATTACACAGTTTCACGAAAAGACAGTCCTTTGATGAGCTACTGCAAGAGAGAGTACAAAAATGACTGGGAAACCGTTTATCATGGATTACAAAACTCCTCTAAAAATGGATTACTAGAATTAATAATCAACAAATTTAGTATTTTATTTGAAAAAAATCCTACGAAAGTCACTGAGGAAGCAAGTAAGCCAAGCTCATATTATGCGAGTTTTTTACCCTCTGGTAAATCAGATCAATTGAGTAAAAAACACCCCGAAAGTGATAAGGTTGCAGCTTAAGAAAGCTGTTTAGAGTTTTAATTGAACGGGATTTCTTGATCCCGTTTTTATTAGGGAAATGTTAAGTAAACAACAAATATGTGTTCAGTAATAATTCTCTTACAGAATCTCATATTTTATTACGAATCTCTCGTAGAATTATTTGTCTTTACTAAATCTTCCTGATTATCAGCGCACTCTTTTCGATTAACGCCAAGTATTTTGCAGTGTCTCAATATTTTCTATGTACGATCCATAATATTTGGACTCATTGGAGATGATTTGATTGTTTCGAACTCTACATGTAGCTAAATCATCCAGCCCTCTCAAATTGTTCTGTATACGCTGTTCCAGTTCCTTACCTATGCCTCACAACATGATTCCTGCAACGGGGGGTTATTGTTTTTACCTTTACTTCAGGGGCTGGACAAACTTAATGGAAATTTGTTAGCACTGTTGAGAGTAAAACATACAGAATTGAAATTAGTGTAGGGGAAGCATTGGCAAACAAAACTTGTATTCACTCATCGAGCAGACTCCAAGAATCGAGCATAGCAGCTAGTCAATGGAGAACTGGGTGAGTCTCCTAATTCGCAGGTTCAGATTCTGCCATGATATTATATATTAAAATTTAAATTCAATGGCTTACATCCTTAATTATCTTTTCTGATACTACTTACTACAACTGCTAGTAGCCCCTCTTTTCGCTCCTCAACTGCCAATCAACCCACAATAGCTCCTGGCAATACAGTTAAACATCAAACTGTTTTTCAGGAAGTGGAAATCTCCATCTCTACTTATCCCTTGGCCAGTTCTTTTCTATTTAGATGTTGAACACAGGTTTTGAGAAACAACGAGATCGCAAAACCCAAAAATTGAAAGAAAAGTGAATCTGAATTCAACAGTCATGCTCTGAATGGAATGATATCCAGACTGCGGCTAGACTCCATCTGGAATCAAATTCGGGCAACTTTTTATTGTGGAGCAGGTAGTACCTCGAGCAATATTTCCAGAACTTCCAGTGAGACAAAAATCACGCTAATATATATTGTTCAGAGTATAATATTTCAGTTAGTATTATCGTTTTTCAGAAACTGCACAGCGCTTTTTCAGGATTGATTGATGGATACAAAGTGTTTGTACTTTTAATTGTATCAGCCAATCAGAGAATTAAGTTGGACGGTGGAGGAAGTAGATTTTGGAATGTACTCTAAGCAGTTAGTGGGCTATACCCTTATTGAAAATCGAGAACGAATGCATCAGGAGAGTGAGTGACTAGGGCAGAAGCATTTGACAAGGCATGGCGTGTTGGAGCGAAAGAAAAGGATTTTTCATTTGTTGATGAAATATACCATGCTGATTATTCTTCAAGTGACGCTTTTACAGAGGTCAGAGTCAATCTTGATGAAGACAAGTCGGTATATATGGCTCTTGCTGAGTCACTTATAATCACACCACCGAAAACTATTTTAGAAGATGGCGATTCACTGCAATTACAGTATTTCAATAAATATAGAGACGCAGATATTTTTAACTCCGTTACTACGTTACTCAGTTACAAGGATGGAAAAATCATCAGTCAACATACTACTTTAGAAGAATTGGATTATGACCCTAGCGAAGGACAGGACTGGATCTGGGAGGACTACATATGATTAGCCTTGAGGAGACCACACCATCCTTTTTTGAATTATTGGTGCCTCTGGTGGTGTGTTGAAGAATTTAAGCTTATCACATGAAGGGCACCTAGAAGTGGTAAGAGGTTCTGATAAAACGCACCAACACATTTTGCAACGTTTAGCTACTTCTTTTGATTTCATTTTCTCTCCCTAGGTTGAGGGGATGATCTGGTTATTGGTGTTGTGCAGTGCTGATGACGAAGGGCTCATCTACACATAAATCCCGACTAATTCCCTCTGAAATCCACCGACTTCCTCATCTGCTTTCCATTCAATTTTTTGAAAAGTAAGTTTATCTGCTCCTTCTGTATCAAGCTTTTCTGCAAGCTCTCCATCTTCCAAAGCGGCACTTGCTAAAAGTTCTTTCAGATCGATATTGATATAGCTATCCATAAATCCTCCATATTTGTTTAGTAATTGAAACGTGATGATTAGACTATAAGACAAGGGCTGCTATTTGGGGAGGAGGACTGGGGGAGAAATTTTTTTCATTAGTCAGGCTGAGGACTCTCTAACCTCTTTCAAGATGTCATTGTGCTTGCTCTGGCTTTGCAGAATTTTGCAAGAAATACTGATGGAAGGTTTCATTAGGAAGCTCGTCTACATTCCAAACTGGCAACGGCATCAGATAACCCTTAACAGTTTTTGTAGGAGGAATACATGGTCAAGCACACAGGAGGGTGTCATTGCGGGAAAATCAGCTTTTCAACTGAGTTTGATCCTTTGGTAGTATTTCAATGCAATTGTAAGAGATGTCGAAGATTGTTCGGTACTGTGGCGGTATTTGTGACATTTGGAAGTGACGGCGAGGTTCAATTTAGTGGAGAAATGTCAGAGTACGCCGCCCCTGCTGAAAGTGGATCACTGGCTAGAACCTTCTTTTGTTCAGATTGTGGAACCAAAATCTACAGTAAAGCGGACTCCTATGAGGGACTTGGAATCATTCTTGGAGCCTTTGATGATCCACTACAATTCGAGCCAAAATTAGAAAACTATATTGAACACAAATTACCATGGCTCAGAGACAACGGCTGCATCAGGGAATCCGTCAAAGGGCTTGCAGCAATTGAAACAATCGGAATGATGATGGAAAATTTAGATCAAAGCCAGTCATAAATTTGAATCGACGCTCAGACAATTTATAGTTTTGTTGGTTAACAGCAATGATCCCAAAAACTGCACACATTTTCAGTTTAAAGGGCTAGCAATACCGCTACAGTGCATTTTTTCCTTCCTACTAAAACATTCCACCTCCCAATACGTTATTTGATTCTATCTCTGTTGCTTGTGGTCCTGTCCACATCAGTTCTAGCCGACTCTACAGGCTGCCCCAAATACGACCGCAAAAGCTACTGGCACTGGGTTGATGAGGACCATGACTGCCAAAGCGCTCGTCATGAGGTGTTGATCGAGGAATCTCTTTCAAAATCACTTATAAAACAGGGAGGGGTTGCAAGGTGCTTTCAGGCAGTTGGGAAGATCCTTAGTCTGGCACAACCATTACCGATTCGACTAAATTAGATATTGATCATATGGTGCCCCTCAAGGAAGCCCATGAGTCTGGCGCTGCCGATTGGTCGAGGGAGCGCAAAAGAGCCTATGCCAATGATTTGGATGATCCAGATACTTTGATTGCTGTCGATCGTCGTCTCAACCATCAGAAAGGAGCACAGGACCCAGCAGAGTGGTTACCGAACAATGAGGCTTATCAAAAGGAGTATGCTAAGGCTTGGGTAACTGTGAAATTGAAGTGGGGATTGACGTCTGACCGGAGGGAGTTAGCAGCTTTACGAGAGTTGCTTGGAGATCAAGTTGAGTTACCGCTGGAAGCTCCAGAGATGAACTGTACTTCCGCTGTGCGGACCAGCCAACCAGCATTGCCCACCTCTGGAATAACAGTGATTTGAGGGAGTAAACGATATTGCAGGCAAATGAGAACTTGTGAGGAAGCCAGAGCCTTTCTAAATCAATGTGAACTCATTCGACTGGATGGCGACAAGGATGGGGTGCCCTGTGAGGCGTTATGTGATTGAGCTACCATCGTAGAGTCTCATAATCTTGGTTTTCGGGAACCTGCTCATGGTTGGAGAAATCTATTGAGATTTTCCTCTACTGACTATTTAGTTGGATTCGCATCCATTGATGCATTAATGCTCACATCATAATCATGTATCGAAAAGCAAGGAGAAACCGTGGCACTTTATCTGGCAAGAGCAAAGTATAGTAATGCGGCATTCAAGGGGATGGTTGACAACCCCCAAGATCGTGAGGCGGCTGCCAATAAACTATTTTCTGCACTCAATGTGAAAATGCATAACCTCTACTTCAGTATCAGCAGTGCTGAGATCGTGGCGATTATGGAAGGTAGCGCAGAAAATATGGCGGCCGTTGAAATGGTTACTTCATCAACTGGAACATTTAGCTCCTTTGAGGTGATTGAAATCATCGATTCCAATTCAATGACTTCAGCAATGGAAACTGCCAATAAAGTAGTTTCTGCGTACCAGGCACCTAACCAATAAATGTTGTCTCACACTTAGATTGAGGAAGGATAGAAATGGGGTTGATGAAGAAATTACACGATGCCTTTGAGTCAAAAGATGTCAAAGCCATGGATCAATTGATGGCCGACGATTTCATCTTTGTACGTCATCAGAGTGGAACACAAGTCACTAAGTCGGAGATGCTAGGTAGGGATTGGTAGAACAACGATAGACCAACTGCTGTCATGCGAGACTTCAGGGTGATTTACGTAAACGATGAGATTGGAGTAGTACACAGTTTCAACGAATATCCTGATGGATCTAAAGAGGCATTGATGGCTGTTTATAGAATTCGCGGTGGTCAAGTTACCCGATCAGAAACAGGCGCCACCCCTTTCAAATGATCTGGACTGCGTCAAAGGGATTCAATCAGATTGAATCCCTCCGACGGAGAATT
>MDTD01009356.1_pt1 | contig 12118 bp, 14 predicted proteins | sample 811221 | NCBI WGS metagenome assembly MDTD01 (sample SAMN05326646, study PRJNA326480) | marine metagenome | isolation source: seawater | place: Pacific Ocean: South West | collected 2011 | reverse complement strand
TTAATTGGGAGGGAGTAGTAAAATACTTATTTAGGAATGCAATAATAACATTAAACCTTGTTTTTTATTTTAACTTGAGGTTTAGTTTGGGGAGAGTATTACAATTTTTTAACTCAAACATTTTATCGGTGTATTCCCAATAGGATAGTTTGGGTGACGGCATGCTTAAGTGGAGTGAGCATAAAGTTGATTACAGAGCTAATCTTATCACTTTCTTCTGTAAGATAATACTTTTTCTTGGGAATCTACAAGTGTTTTCTTGAATGTTAAATATTTTTAGTAAAAAAGATTGCTTTACTTTTCAAACAACAATTATTTTAATTAAGAAAAATCTCTGGTAAATAATATAAATTATAAACTATTATTTATCTTTGAATAGTTATTAAATTTCACTTATGCAAAAACATAGATATATTTTCACTTGTATTAAGAAAGGTTGTCAAGATATTCTTTACAACAAAAGATATAAAGCGATGTCTCTTATGGAGTTAATGGTAGTGTTGGCAATTATCGGTATTTTATTATTGTTAGCTGTGCCTAAGTTAATGCCATTAATAACTAAAACAAAAGCTACTGAAGCGCAAATGCAGCTAAATCATTTACACATGTTAGAACAAACATATTTTTACACCCACTCTAAATATACTGCAGATTTTGACCAGTTAGACTATGAGCACGAGAAGTTAATAACAGAAGGAGGAAACGCTAATTATAAAATAGAAATAATTAAAGCTGACGTAAATGGTTTTAAAGCAAGAGCAACAGCTATAGTAGATTTTGACAATGACGGACAATATAATATCTGGGAAATTGACGAAAATAAAAATTTAGTTGAAATACAAAAAGATTGATGGATACTCTCATAAATATATTATTAATAGCAATCGCTACAATTATTTTTGCACAGGATTTTAAAACCAAACGTTTATCATTAGGTATTATAATCTCATTTTATCTTACAGCAGCTATTTGGTTTTCACTAAACTTGAATTCAATGCAAAATATTATTACTAATTCTTTAATTATAGGGATAATCGCAATAATTGTTTACGGCTATTTTATAATTTTTAGAAAAATTAATCCTATCAATAGACATATAGGATTAGGAGACATTATATTATTGCCAGCATTTGTTTTTTTTTTTAACCCTACATATTTTTTAATATTTATAATATCTTCTTGTATTTCGGCGATAATAGGTTCTTTTATAATAAATGATAAAGAAATTCCTTTTGCTGGATATTTATCTATTACATTTATTTTTATATTTATTTTTGTTAGTTATTTTTAATTATTGGATTCAATATCTATTTTATGCATGATGAATTAACAACGGAACTTAAGCAACGAATAAACACTTTTCAAGCATGGAAATATTATATCATTCCAAAATTTGAAAATAAAGAGAAAATAGTGTTTTTAACATCTGCTTCTCATTGGAAGCAACAATATGTAAAAATACTCTCTTTGATATTGGAAAAAAAAATAGAAGTAGAGTTTACAGAACACAAAGAGATACTTTATCTATTAAATAAATTTTATCCAAGAAAAAATGACAATACCACATTTAATCTTTCTCTTGAAAATGATAAATTCCTAGAACAATTACTACTCGAAGCTGAATCTTTAAATAGTAGCGATATTCATATCGAAAGATTTGAGAATAATGCCAGAATTCGTTATCGAATAGATGGAATCCTGGTTGAAAAATATAAGGTACCACTTCACCTCTACCCTTCTTTAATTAATCGAATTAAGATACTATCAAAATTGGATATTGCTGAAAAAAGATTACCTCAAGACGGTAGGATTTCTATAAAAAAAGATTCTAATGCTATTGATATACGTGTCTCTATTTTACCAGCTGTATTTGGAGAAAAAGCTGTATTAAGAATTTTAAGTAAAAACGCTTCATTATTATCTTTAAGTTCTTTAAACATGTCAGACATTCAATATCATTATTATACTGAAGGAATGAAGCGTTCTGACGGACTAATATTAATAAGTGGCCCGACTGGTTCAGGAAAGACGTCAACACTATATGCCACATTAAAAGAACTCAATCACCCTGAAATAAATATTTTAACCATAGAAGATCCTGTTGAATATATTTTAGACGGCATAAATCAGGTACAGTTAAAGGAAAATATTGGATTAACTTTCTCTGAAGCTCTACGAACATTTTTACGTCAAGATCCTAACGTAATCATGTTAGGGGAAATAAGAGATGAAGAAACCGCAAATATGGCTATAAGAGCATCATTAACTGGGCATATGGTATTAAGCACCATACATACAAATTCAGCTACTGGAATAGTATCTAGACTGATCAATATGGGAATTCCATCTTATTTAGTTGCCCAAACTTTAAATTTAGCCGTAGCTCAACGTTTAGTACGAAAATTATGTGAAAATTGTAAAAAACAACAACCATTTCACAAGAATTTACTACCACATAACTATAAAATGCCTTATGATATACCTGTGCATTATATTCCGGGAGGATGTGAAGAATGCCTATACACAGGCTATAATGGGAGAATATCTATATTTGAAATTATATATATTGATAAAGATATTCAGAAAGAAATTATAGAAAAAAAAGACATCCCTAACGAAATAATAAGAAATAAAAAAATAGAAACACTATCTTTACGAGCCTTAAAACTCTTGCAAACAGGAAAAACATCAATCAATGAAATATATCCAATATTGCAGTCAAGCCAATAAGTTATTTAGTTTAACTGTTTTTTTAATATCAATTACACTAAATTCTTATTCGCAAAATATATCCGGAAGGATTGAAAAGATTAAGGAATTATTAGAAGAAAAATCTTTTGAAATTAATGGATTAAATGAAAAAGTAGATTTTTCTGTCAGTAATGTTACTATCCAGGATTTTTTAAGGGGTATAGCTGAAACACATAGGCTTAATTTAAGTGTAGATCCTGAAATAAAAGGATTAGTGATAAATAATTTTAATAACACTACAGTTAAAGATGTATTAGTTTTTTTAGCTCAAGAATATAATTTAGACTATTACTTTATTGGTTCTATAATGGTAGTAAAACCTTTAAAAAAACCAATAAAAAAGAAAGCTAAAGTTCGTCAAAGAGTAATGTATGATTCGAACGAAAAAACTATTTCTTTTGATTTAAAACAAGATACCTTGCAAAGTGTCTTGAAAGAAATAATTCGTAAAACGCCATATAATGTTATCGCTGTCCCTCAAATTCAATTCTCTTTAATTAATGGTTACGTAGAAAGTTTACCCATAGAAATTGCATTACAAAAAATGGCATTGTCGAATGGTTTAAAAGTAGAAAAAGATTCTTTAGGCATTTATAATATTTTTCAAGCTGAACCAATTAAGCAACCCCAAACAAAATCTAATCATCGAACCAATAATGACAACCTCCAATCAACCAATAAAACTTCTTATCAAATCAATGATTTTAATGATATTACTGTTGTCGGGTTTGATGCAAAAATTGAAGACGTAATTAAAAATCTTTCAAAAAAATTAAATATAAATTATTTTATTTCCACCCCAATCCCTACTAAAAAAACATTTCAGTTGATTAATGAAAGTTATCCGAATATTCTAAATTATTTGTTATCAGGGACAGATTATTCATATGAACTAAAAGATGGAGTATATATCTTTAGTAAACGCAATGAAGAAGGTACTAGAAAGGTCGAATTACTTTATTTACAACATCGTATAACAGAGAAAATTATTGATTTTATTCCAAAAGAATTGAAAGGTAATAATATAAACATAAAAGAATTTCCTGAACTAAACACCTTAATTGTAAGTGGAAGTGAGCCGGATATTAAAGTGTTAAAAGATTTTATATTTGAGATTGATAAACCGGTACCTGTTATTTTGATAGAGGTATTATTAGTTGATTACAATAAAACGTATACTAAAGATATTGGATTCGAAATGGGAATAGGAGATTCTCCTGCCTCTCCTTCTCAAGGAAAAATATTTCCTGAGCTAAATTATAATATGGATGCTTCCTCAATTAACGAGTTAATTTCAGGCTTCAACGGATATGGTTTAGTAAAGCTCGGAAAAGTAACATCAAATTTTTACATGACTATTCAGGCATTAGAAACACAAGGGATAGTTAAATTACGCTCTACACCTAAATTAGCTACATTAAATGGGCACGAAGCCACTATGAGTATTGGTAAAACAGCCTATTATTTTGAACAAACAAATAATGTAATTACCAATCAATCTACCCAAAACATTATTACAAAACAATATAAATCGGTTAATGCAGACCTAACTATTACTATTAAACCAATTGTATCCGGAGATCAACAAATTACTTTGGAAATAACAGTTACTCAAAGTGATTTTACTGAACGTATAGCAAACGGAGCTCCTCCCGGAAAAGTAAACAGAAGTTTTAAATCAATTATACGAATTGGTAACGAAGAAATGATTTTATTAGGTGGATTAGAACAAAAAGGAAAAAGAGAAACAGGAAGCGGTGTTCCATTTTTATCACGAATTCCAATAATAAAATGGTTCTTTAGTAGCCGTAACAGAGAAGACATCAATTCCAGATTAAACATATTCATTAAACCAACTGTTATCAATTAATGTTTATCGATAATATTATAACATTTTTAAAAAAATGGTATTCAAATACTGTCATTTCTTTACATTTAGATGTAATTGAGGATGAAATTATTTCAATTAAATATATAATAGTTAAAAAGAATAAATCAAAAATAGAAATACTCGATACAGGTAATCTGGACAAATTGTCTGCCATTCCCAAAAAATACCCTGTAATTGTTACTATTACAAGTGAGAGTTTAATTTTACTTACATCCAAACAAGGCGAAGAGTTTAATATCGAAGAAGAAATCCCGGTATCTAACCGTAACGAAATAATAGTGGATAAGTATCCTTATGAAAACGGAATGGATTATATAGTTTATCGAAAACAATGGATTAACAAAATAATCGCAAAAATATCATTCTTGCCAATGTTTAAAATATACATAGGTCCTTCTCCTTTAAGATTATTGCAATTGTTTGACGACATCTCGTACAAACAATTAAGACTTCCGTTATATACCCTTCAAATTAATAACGGTGAATTGGAAATTTCAAGAAATGAAAAAATTGAAAAAGATTTTACTACAAAGTTAGAAAGTTTAAAAATTAACACATCGTACATCCTTCCTTATTTCTCGGCATTATATTTTTGGATTTATGACACCACAGCTATAAATAAAAATATTAACGAAAATGAATATAGTAATGGTATTGATTATATTATAAAAAAGACTGGGGTTTATTTTGTTATACTTTTGTTTATTCTGTTAATAATAAACACTGTTATTTTTTCTTACTTATATAAAGAAAACATTCATTTAAATGAAGTTAAAAACAATTATTCATTAAAAATTAAGCGTTTAGAAGACTTAAAAGGAAATATCGAAGAACAACAACAATTTCTTCAAGCACATGATTTAATTTTAAAGCAACCCATTGTATATTATATCAATGAAATACTAAAACAAACGCCTGCTTCAATAAATTTAAAAAGCTTTACAATCAATCCTTTAATTAAGAATAAGTTTAAGGAAAATGAGAATATAAAGTTTAGAAAAAATGTAATTATCATTGAAGGTGAAGATAACGATCAAGTAAATGTAATGAATTGGATGGATAAAATTAAACAAATTAACCATGTTACTGCTGTAGATTTAATGGAATATGAATATGATAAACATAAAAAACATATTCTGTTTAAATTGAAAATACAAATTGATTAATGTTTAATAAATTAAATTATTCATATAAGTTTTTTTACTTTACACTACTATTAGTGTTAGTGTTTTTTACTGTTTATAAAGTAGCAATTTCAGATAGCGTAAAACTTTATTCTGAAAATGAAAGATTAAAAAAAGAACTATCAAAAATTGAACAAACCGACAGTTTAATAAAAGTTTTGGAACGCCAACAAAATAACTTGAAAAGAAAATCTTATTCTAATGGCAATTTCCAAGAATATTTACTTAAAACGATAGCCAATTTAACAAAGAAACATAAAACTAATATTATCAAAATTCCACAAACTCATTATTATTTACACCAAAATTTAAAAATTGAAACATATCGTTTTACTTTAGAAGGTAATTTTAAAAATTTAACATATTTCATCAATGATTTAAATAATGAAATCTATCCTGCAACAATAAATTCCATTAATTATCAACGTATAGACGATTATTCAAAAAATAAAAAGAAATTACAGGTAGCACTAATAATTCAAATTTATAAACCTAAAAGCCATGAAACCTTTAATGAAAATAATATTAATTAAAGCATTCTCAATTTTAATATTAACCGGATGTCAAGATATATTTGACAAAGACATATCAGGTGAAATTATAAAACTTAATGCCCCTACCGACAGTTTAATATCAACAGAATTATCATACACATTTTGGTGGAGCGAAATTGAAGGTGCCAAAGAATACAAAATTCAAATAGTTGAAGGTAATTTTGATAATATTATAAATCTAGTAATTGATTCGACAATTTCTACAGGAAAATTCCATTATACATTTTCCAAACCCGGAAACTACCAATGGCGCGTTAAAGCATTTAATAATGCATCTGAAACGCCATATTCTATTCACACATTAATTATAGATAGTAGCTTAGTTCTTTCAGGGCAACAGGTAATTTTAATAACGCCCTCAGGCGGTTCTTATTTAAATACTACCAATGTTTTTTTTGATTGGTATCCTGTAGTAAATGCGACAGCTTATAGACTGGAAATATATAACAATACCTGGGGAACAACATTAGCTGTACCATCACAAGTTATTTCGTTTGATAGTGTTAGCGTTGATTTAAGCGAAGGGACCTACGTTTGGGGAATACAAGCAATAAATTCCTTTTCAGCATCTAACTTCACAACCAATAGTTTCATGATTGACACCACCAAACCCGCAACTCCTGTATTAATTAATCCGACCAACAATCAACAAATACCAAATGCTTCCATAAATTTCTCGTGGTCTATTTCTACTGACAATGGCAGTCCTATTTTTGACAGTATCTATATAGCTGGGGATTCGCTGTTTAATAACATTATAGTTAAAGAACAAGGAAATAATATGTCATACACAGACTCTTTAGGTTTAGGGACATTTTATTGGCGAGTTAAGGCATTTGACAGAGCAGGAAATGAAAGTAATTATAGTTCTTACAATAAATTGATTATTTATTAATGAACAAAAAACAAACTACATATTTATTATTTGTTATAGTTGCATTAATTTGGGCTGGAGTAATTTATCAGTTTGCTTCATATTATAGTGATGATACTCCTGGGGAAGGTTATAATATAAACAATCAACCAATAAAAGAAACCGATAAAATTATTAAACCAACATATCATTTAATAATTGATTATCGTGATCCTTTTTTAAATACGAATAATTCAAATAAAGAAAAACATAAACCATTTAATCATAACCTTAAAAAAATTAAATCAAAAACAATCGAAAAACAAAGTCAACCTAATAATTTACCTACAATTATTGTAAACGGTTTTATCCAAAACACGGATGAAGGAGAAGATATAGTTATAATCAGTATTAATAACAATGTTCAATTAATGAAAGAGGGGGATTCTGTTTTAGGAATTACAATTACTAATATTGATTATGAAAATAAAAGTATTACCTATGAATTTCAAAATAAAAAATATGAAATTACTAACAACTAGTATCACAATTGCTTTGTGTTTATTCTTTCACTTTTCTTTTGGCCAATTATCCAGAAAAGTATATTTAAATAAAAATGACACAACAGTTGAAGCAACAGTATTAAATAGTGAAAAAATTAAAGCAAATGTAAAGCAAGAAAAATGGTATTATTGGTTTAAAAACAATGAAATCAATAAGAATTTCGGAGGATATTCCGGTTATTTACTTCATGGTAAATTTTTAGTTTTTGTAAATCACAAAATGATTGCCAAAGGATATTTTTACAAAGGATTAAAAGATAATAATTGGTATTATTGGAATGAGTCAGGTGAATTATATAAAAAAGAAAAATGGCGAAAAGGAAAATTACTTTATTTGACAAATTATTTGCGAGATAGTGTAGGGAATAAATTAATTTCTACAGTATCAATGAAAAATGGCAAAAAAAATGGAAAGGAGACTATAAAGTCTAATAATCATATAATAAAAAAACAATATTGGAAAAATGGCGAATTAAAAAAAACGTTGCCAAACAAAAAACATCAAGAGTGTGATAATGAAAATAAGAAAAATAAAGAAGTAAGTAAAGATAATAAAGAACCCCGGAGAGCAAACAAAAAGAAATTAAATTGGTTTAAATTCAAGACTCAAAAAGAAAAGGAAATTTTAAAAGAGTGAATATAGTTACTACTAAATCAATTATCTCGCTTATAAGCAAGAAATATAAAGGCAATGCCTTGCTTTTAGCATTATTTGTTGTAGTAATAATAAGCTTAATAACCCTATTTATAATTACATTATCTGATATTTCCAATAAAGCAGAGGCGAAAGTCATTCGGAACATTGAAATGCAAAACTTTGCTGAAAATGCATTAGAGTTATCATATAACACCAATAATAATACATTTAATTTCTTTGACAATGAAATAATTGCAAATATATCCGATAAGTTATTTGGAGTTTATTTATTAAAGGAAATTACAGTAAAGCACTCTAACCTCAATAAATCATTTCATGCTATTAGTGGCTATCAACCGGATACTTTATCAGCCATTCAATTAGCAAATTCTCGATATGGAGTTACCATTGGTAAACACGTACAAATTGTAGGAAATTGTTATTTCCCTTCAAAAAACATGGCTATAAACTCCAAAAATATAAAAGGACAAGTTTTTTTCACAAATCAAAACTTTCCACAACCACAAAATTCAACAGTTTCAGCAATTCAACAATCATTTCAAATTCAACCAAATGATTCTGTTTTATTGTTATCAAACATTTCGGCTAATGAATATCTTTTTAATTCATTTACAAATAAAACTTTAAAGATTATTTGTAATCAAAAAAATATTGAGCATTACATTAATGGTAATGTTATGCTTATTTCAACCGATACTATTTTCATATCTTCAAATTCAAAACTTAATAATGTTATAATTTATGCACCAAAGATTATCGTAGAAGAAAATACATATGGCAAAATGCAGCTTTTTGCAGAACATGGCTTGGAAATAAAAAATAATGTTACTTTAAAATTCCCTTCAGCTGCTGTACTTTTAAACAGTAATAACAATGGAGAATTAAACATTGGCAAATACAGTAATATTAATGGTGCAGTAATATTAATTAAGCAAAATAATATGAATAATAAACATCTTACGTTGCAAATATCAAACTCTACTGTTAATGGTTTAGTTTATTCGAACGATTACCTGAAAATAGATTCTGCTGATATTACCGGAATGTGTATTGCTAGAGAGATTTATTATAAAGATCTTTTCTCAATGTCTATTAATAAAATAAATAATGTGACAATTCAAAAAGCTAATAAAAAATTAAGCTTTCCGGTAATTATTCCTTTTAACAATAAACATCAAACAATCAATTGGTTACCTTATTAAAACATAAATTAAAAGCAGCCACCTTGATGGAGGTTTTGGTAGCAATAGTGATAATAATTATCACAACAACTTTATTTTTTAGTTTTTTAACAAAAATGGTATTTACCTCTTCTCATCAATTGCAAGCCGAATATATTATTCAAAGTATATTGAATGAAGAAAAACTCTCTAAAAAATGTAAAAGCTATTCAAAAAAAATTAATGAATTTACTATTGAAATAAAATGTTTTGATAACACTCCGTTTATTGGAAATAGAAAAGTTGAAGTAACAGTGATAACAAAGAATAATAAAATACTTAAATCACGTGAAATTATTTATAAACCATGAAATTTCATAAATCTTACAAAGCATTTACTTTATTGGAATTATTAGTTGCCGTAACTATTAGCGCTATTGTTGTGCTAATGGTTTATAAAACTTTTTATACTGCTACAAAAGTTTTAGCCGAAAAGAAAAATAATTTCATAAAACGTAATGACTTGTATCGGTATTTACATTTATTTGATTCTTATGTAAAAAAAAGTGAGCGCCTTAACTATGCAAACAATGTATTGGAATTTAAGTATTATGATAAAGTGTTAGCCCGATTTATTTATAAAGAACAGTATGTTTTCAGTGAAAATCTTTTACCGCCTTTTAATAAAGAAAAATTCGATTTGCAAGTCAATGTAGATACTTTATTATTTCAATATGATTCAATTTTAAATCAAAAAGTGCTTTATTATTATAAAGAATCAATTATATTCGGTAAAGATACATTAATCAACAGTAAACTTCTTCATTAATGCCTCATGATATTTCTAAAATAAAAAATAAAGTTGTTAACCATAAGAAAAAAAAGGATTTTCATTTTTCTTTAGGTCATTTATTGACAAAAGATATAAATCTTTTTGGCTCTTCAATTAAGCAAAAAGATAAACGAGATTTTTATCAAAACTTGCATATAATGCTTTCTTCCGGGTTAGACCTAAAAGCAGCCTTTGAGATTATTAAAGAAATTAAAAACAACAATCAATTAGCACAAATATTACAGCTATTGTATGACCGTTTAATTATTGGCGACTCATTATCGGAAGCGATGCGTAAAACAGGCAAATTTTCCGAATATGAAATTATTTCTATAAAAATTGGAGAAGAAAGTGGTTTGTTAAATGATGTTACTCAAGATTTAACCAATTATTTTAACGACAAGATAGAACAAAGAAAAAAAATCTTAAATGCCTTATCATACCCAATATTGGTGTTTATAACTTCAATATTGGTATTAAGTTTTATGCTGGCTTATGTAGTGCCAATGTTTAGCGATATTTTTCAGCGTTTTAACACTCAATTACCCCAAATTACTTTATTTATTATTTCGGTATCCAAATTTTTTACAAAAAATATTTATTATATAATCATTGGTATAGCACTCCTGATAATATTGTATTTTATTTTACGCCAAAACTTTCAAATTAAGCTCTTTATTCAGCAAGCATCGGTAAAAATTCCATTTTTTGGACCATTATTGTTGCAAATGCATTTACTTCGTTTTTTTCATGCTATGTATTTGCTAAACAAAACACATACACCGCTTTTGCAAGCGTTAGATTTAACCTCAAAAATGATGACTTTTATACCATTAAACCTTGCTGTAGAGAACATAAAAGAAGAAATATTTAAAGGTACGCCGCTGCATGTAGCTATGCAAAGTTATAGTGACTTGTTTGGCAATAAAAACATTGTTTTGGTAAAAATATCTGAACAAGTAAACCGTTTATCCTTTGCATTTAATGAAATAAACCGGCAGTTACAAAATGACATTAATTATAAAACTTCCACCCTTACTTCAGTAATGGAACCTCTATTAATATTAAGTATTGGATTATTTGTAGCTATTGTGCTTATTGCTATGTATTTACCTCTTTTTGAATTAAGCACAACTGTTTTTTAATGTGTTTGTTTGATTTGTAGTACTCCCCATTTTTACTTAAACTTGTAATCAGTTTTTGGAGAAAATCACATAAATAGACGATAAATGAACTGTATCATTGACCATACCATTTATCATCCTTGGACTTGTAATATCTTGAGTCCCCTAAATTTAATCCATAAGATAAAATAAATTCACTGGAGTCTTCTATAAGTTCATAATAAAAAGGTCCTTCTTCAGTTTCTGAAACACCAATATCTTCTAATGATAAAGGATACATGCCGTTTCTCAACTTGTATTCTTTTATTTTATCCACAATTCTTCTAGCTTCTTGCTCTCTTTCATTAATACAGGAAGAAAGTACAAAAACAAACAACAATATGTAAATCTTACTTAAGTTCTTCATTTGATGTTGATCTATTGCTACTTGAATTATTACCTGAGACATGTTTCGCTATCCAACTCGTTTTGTGTAGATAAATATCTTTCTTCCCCCGCATTCCATTCCCGCAGGGTTTTGCCATAGGGATAATATCCGGCGGCATAGT
>MDTD01020309.1_pt1 | contig 12119 bp, 6 predicted proteins | sample 811221 | NCBI WGS metagenome assembly MDTD01 (sample SAMN05326646, study PRJNA326480) | marine metagenome | isolation source: seawater | place: Pacific Ocean: South West | collected 2011 | reverse complement strand
TACATCTCGAATGAAAGTCAAAATCCTTGCCTGAAACCAGGCCTTTTGCTAAAAATCATCATCGACTCTCTTGCAATCAAGACCAAAGAATCCTAAAATGAAAACGTATCGAATTTGAATCGTTTCATTTTTGAATTCTGGAAGACACATGGCAGTTACGATCAAAGATATTGCAAGAGATCTCGGAGTTGCTCCGAGCACAGTGAGTAATGTGCTGAATGGCCGCATGAAGGGCAGCTACCCGAAAGCGGTCAGACGGGCAGAAAAAATTCGGGCATATGCCGAAAAGGCTGGCTATCGTCCCAATGCAGCAGCCCGGGCCGTTCGTACCAATCGTACTTTTCAGATTGGGGTGTTGTTGCCGAATCGACCAAAACACTCGCACACTCACCCGAATGCCTTTGAAGGTGTACTTGGAGTCAATAGTGGCTTACAGGATGACGGCTACATCGTTTCCATCATCCGTTTTGATGACCTGACCGAAAATGTCTCGTCACAGACACGCTTGTTTACCGAGCGGATTCTGGATGGCATGGTGGTTATCGGTCGTTTCCCTGAATGGGCACCCGCAGAGCTGGCAAAGCTGGTACCAAGAATCATCTGGATGGACAGTGATGTCTGGAGGAGAGAACGTTGTATCCGCCGTCACGAATTTGATGCTGCCCGACTGGCGGTAAATAAGGTTGCAGCAGCAGGATATAGAAAGATTCTCTGGCTTTCTTATCCCAGTGTAAAGGATTTTGATCACTACAGCCAGACTCAGCGACATGCTGCCGTTCTTGAGACAGCGGAGCAGGAGGATCTGGACGTGGAAAAATTGGACCTGGTGCCAACCTCTGAACACGCAGTCTGGGATGGTATCAAAGAACGGCTAGCGCCAGACACGATGATTCTGGCTCAGACGGTTTATCATGCCCAGTTGTTTTCCAATCATATGGCAGCTCGGGGACTGACAGCTCCGCGTGATTTTGGGCTGGCCTGCTGTGAAAATTCTCAGGAGACAGACCGTCTCTGGCCTGAATTGAGTCGGGTTTCCTTTGATCGTTTTGATATGGGAAGGCAGGCGGCTCAGATGTTGAAGGATTTACTTGATGATGACGATTTACCGGTTCAATCCCGCCTGATGACCGGACACTGGATCAATGGCACAACGACAAACTTGATGACAACAGGAGACAGGAGCCATGGCTAAGCTGAAAAGGATGCAAAAGGATACATTTTTTGTGCGGTTCACCTTGATTGAGCTACTGGTGGTGATATCGATTATTGCAGTGCTGGCAAGCTTACTGCTTCCTGCATTGGGCAGGGCCAGGGGTAAGGCAAGGACGACCAGCTGCATGTCTTCCATGAAACAGATCGGGTTGGCAATCGATATGTATGGTGGTGATGCGGACGGATGGCTGGTACCGCTTTCCTATCGGGAATTTGGACTAAATGAGGGTTGGCCTAACCTGTTGCAGTATATGGAGTATATCCCATCCGCCAGAACGACGGTGACTCAGAATCCTCCATTCTTCACGCAAACTCCACTCTTCTGTGCCGACGGAATGACGGATCGGGTTTCTAGTGGCATACCTACGGATGATATCAGTGATGTTCAGGGGAAGCGTCCCAGTTTCTGGGGCTCTCCGGTATTCGGTACACCAGCTCTTACGTGGTATGGCATCAATGGTGGCTGGGACCCGAATCATGTCACGCCTTTTCAGAATTACGGTCATGACCATGATCAGACTCACAAGTGGCTCTTTAAGACTGAGAATGCGAAGAATCCGTCAAAGCTGGTGGGGATTTTTGATGGTGTGGGGACGAATCAGATTGGAGCTCTGGAACGGATGCAAGGCCGTCATGACAATGACAGTACGACTAACCTGTTGATGCTTGACGGTCATGTCGAGAATGAGAAGCGTCTGGCCCTGCCGCTGCCAGGTCAGGAAAATACTATCCGGTTTGGCAGCCCGAACAATCTGACCAAGCTTTATCCAGATGTCTACTGGCGGATGGATCAGTAAGTTTCGATAGCTAAAATAGCAAAATCGGAGAACCTGTAAGATTAATCTGCGTCTGAAATTACAGACGCAGATTCAACCTCAACCCATGAAAGAGACTCATGACCCAGCATCGCTCACCTTCCACTCAAACCCCGCCTGCCTCAACCTACTTTATGTTGTTACTGGCCATGCTGTTCGGCAGTTTGCAGGTACAATGCCGAGAGTTACTGGCCAACGGTGCTTTCGCTTCTCAGCCCAAGTCAGCTGCCGGAGAAAGCTGGAAAATTCTGAAAGGCTCCGTCCAGGAGGTCGAAGGAAAACAGATTCTGGTGCTGGATGGTTCCTATGCCAGCGCAACGCAACAGGTTACGCTTGATCCTACATGGAAAGCCCTGGAACTTCAGGCAAGAGTGCGTACCATTGATGTGGTCAGGGGTGACCAGAACTGGAAAAATGCCCGGATTGCAGTGACCTTCAAAGGTGCCGATGGCAAACGGGTAGGACCCTGGCCGGATATTTACAGCAGGGAAGGAACAACACCGTGGGTAGACTATGACAAAGTCTATTTCATCCCGAGCGGGGCTGTTTCAGTTGATATTGCACCGGCAAATTTCGGGACCGCAGGAAGCCTGCTGGTGGAACAGATTTCACTGGAACCACTGACAGGCGGGTTGACAGGTTCGGCATCCAGACCAGCCATCATTCTGAAGCTGGACGACCTGACGACGATTACGCCGCGCTGGAAACGGTTGACTGAATTTCTGGCTGCCGAAGAGATTCCGGCATCTTACGGGATCATCGGGCATGGACTGGAGCGGGATAATCCCGGACTGGTTGCCTGGATCAAAGAGCTGCATGAAGGTGGTCAGATTGAATTCTGGAACCATGGCTACAAGAGTCGTTCAGCAAAAGATCCGCATGGAGAGTTTGAAGCACAGAATCTGGAAGAGCAGTTGGCCAGCCTGCAATCGACACAGCACCTGGCTAAGGAAAAACTGGGGTTTGAGCTGAAAGCATTCGGCCCGCACTGGAGTGGTACCAATGACTATACGGTGAAAGCGCTGAAGCAGGTACCGGAACTGGAAATGGTCTTTTTCTATACCAAGGGACAAGAGAGCGGCAAGTTTGTCTTTGAGCGTTTCCTGGATCTGGAGAAGCCAATCTTCAAGCCGAATGCCGACTTTGTCATCTCCAATTTCAATACCTGGGCTCATAAGAAGCCCTATATCTGTTTTCAGGGACATCCCGACCAATGGAGTGATGACCGCTTTGAGCAGTTCAAACAGATCGTGCTCTATCTCAAGGAGCAGGGATGCACATTTATGACCCCATCTCAGTACCTGAAGACCCAGGTTGATGGTGGGAATCATGAACAAGCAGCGGTGCAGGACAGGCGCTGGTTTCCATTTGTGATTCCTGGAGATGACAGCGCCCGGAATGCGACTGATTTCTCCAGCTTGAATCTGAAACCAGCTGGATCGGACGGCTTTGTCCGCATCAAGGACGGACATTTTCATACCGACAGTGGCCGGATCAAATTCTGGGGCATGAATACCTGTTTTACCGGCAATTTCCCGAGCCATGATGATGCAGCCAAGGCTGCACCTTTTCTGGCCAAACTGGGGCTAAATGCCATGCGGATACATCATCAGGATCGCTTTGATGCGCCGGCAGGGATGTGGAAGACTAACGAAGATGGCAGTCGCGAGTTTGATCCCGTGCAGATTGATAAATTGGACTACTTCATCGCCAAGATGAATGAGAGCGGTATCTATGTGAATCTGAATCTGCATGTCTCAAGGACGCTGACCAAGGGGGAAGGGTTTGAAGATGAGCTGGCCCGCGACTTCAACTACAACAAGTTTCTGCTCTACTTCGAACCACGCATGCGTGAAGCGCTGAAGAAGTATTGCCGGGATTATCTGCTGCATGAGAATCCTTACCGCAAGCTGCGCCGGGTAGATGATCCAGGTGTGGCCATGATTGAAATCACCAATGAGAACCGGTTCAGCAGACAAGGACTCAAAACCGTCGAGAAGCTGCCGGAGGTCTATCGGGAAGAGTTTCTCAAGCAATGGCGTAACTGGTTAGGCAAGAAATATGAGAGTACAGCAGCGTTGCGCACTGCCTGGGTGCCAGCAGAAGATGAAAAACCCGGCAAATTCCTGATTGATAATGCTACTTTTGGCCGAGACCTGACAGGTTGGACTTACAGCGAGAATGATGGTGACATCGACCTGAAAGCCAATCAACCGGGACCGGATGCTGACACTCCCGCCTTTCATTTCGGAATCGTGGAAAAAGCCAAGCTGCGCTGGCATCATGAGTTGCACTATGCCGGTTTGAGTGTGGAAGAAGGGCAGACGTATACTCTCAGTTTCAAAGTGAAAGCAGAGCGTCCCCGGGATTTCAATGTGACTGTTTCCCACAACGGGCCAACCAACTGGGGCAGCGTTGGCTATGATGAAACGGTGAAGATCGGCACAGAGTGGGAAACCGTAACCCGGATTTTTCAGGCCAGCAAATCTCTGGAAGGAGATGCCCGGCTCTGTTTCAAAGTGGGTGGCGACGATGCGGATCTCTACTTTGCCGATATTCGTCTGCAGCAGGGGAGCGAGGCACAGGGTCTTGCCACGGGCGAGAGTCTGGAAGCAGGCAATGTGTCATTCCCGATCTATCACGCGACCAAAGCGATGACCAAAGACGCCAAAACCTTTATGATGGATGTGGAGCGTGATTTTCTGCTGGACATGGTCCGTTACCTCAAGGAAGATCTGGGGGTAAAGGTGCCGATAACGGGATCACAACTGGACTACAACGGTGCGGGCATAACGGCTGATACCAGTGATTATGCCGATATGCACGCCTATTGGGAGCATCCGCAATTTCCGGGACGTCCCTGGGATCCGGGCAACTGGTTGATCGGCAACACACCGATGGAGAAGGCTCCAGGTGCAGATCCCCTGTCCTACACTGCATCCAACCGGTTGCTGGACCGTCCCTTTACCTTGTCGGAATGGAACATTGCGAATCCGAGCGATTTTGGCGCCAGTACAGTGCCGTTTGCGGCGATGATTGCGTCCTTGCAGGATTGGGATGGGGTGTTTTTCTTTGATTACAATGCAAACGACAAGTGGTTTACGGACCGCATGCGGACCTTCTTTTCCTTCAAGGCTCAACCAGCCAAGCTGGCTTTGCTGGGTGCGGGAGCTAATTTGTTCCGTCGCGGCGACCTACCGGCTTTACAGGATACAGCAGCAGGTACACATACGAAGAAAGTGCCCCGTGGTCTGGTGATGTCTCATCGAATCGGGGTCAATCCTGAACAAGACGTACCCGATGATATCGCCAAACCAGAATTCAAAGACTTGAGCTCTCCGGACGGGAAAGTTTCATGGCTGGCTGAAGACCAGAACAGAGCTCGAGTGACGATCAATACGGATGCCACCAAAGGCGCTTTTGGTCTGATTGAGGAGAGTTCGATTGAACTGGGTGGTCTGACGCTGGAGATCGGCGCTGTCGAGCAAAAGTATGCAGCGATATTCCTGACCAGTAAAGATGGTGCTCCGATTGCCAGTTCAAAGCAGTTGCTGCTGGTGGCGGCAGGTCATGTCAAACAGAACGGCATGATCTGGAATGCGGACCGGACAACAGTTGGTAAGAACTGGGGAGAAGGACCGACGCAGATGAATGGCATTCCGGTGCAAGTGTTGGTTCGAGACCTGAAGGTAAGTGCCATCCATGCTCTGAGTGGTACCGGTGAACGGGTGGGCAAAGTCCCCTTTGCGCAGGAAAACGGCAGCACCTCATTCGAAATCGGACCGAGTTACAAAACGGTCTGGTATGAGATTATAACCGAATAACCGCAACTTATATTATTCGTTCGCCTCACGGCAGGGTTTGTAGCAACAAACCCTGCCCAATCATATCAGCATTTATAGCTATTATTACAGTAATAAATGCCTTAAACGCCCCGTAAATACAGGAGAAGCATTCCCCATGCTTAACGTCCGTCCCTTATTTAAGGTTCTATTGTTTATCTGGTTCATCACCTGTCTGTGCAGCCTACAGACAAGGGCAACAGATTACGAAGCCGAAGCTAGCAGCTATCAACTTGCTACCGGTCAGTTCCTGATCTACAGCCTGAATGGAGCCAGTGGCGGAGAGTATGTCCGCTTCCAGTCGTATGGCGACGGCTCCTGGATTGAATTCACCTTCCCCAACCTGATGCCGGGCATGTATACACTGGACATGCGCATGTATCATCATTCCTGGGCAGGCATCTATCAGACCGCAATTAACGGGGTAGATGTGGGTGCTCCGATTGATTATTATGGTTCTGGTTTTGCCAGTTACGGATTCAGTGAGATTCCGGTGGAAGCAGACGGCGCGATGACCCTGCGTTTTACCTGCGTCGGCCTGAACCCTCTGGCGTCATCCCGTCGGGTCCTGCCAGATCTTTTTACGCTGACTCGCCAGGAGAGTGCACTGGCTTTTGAGTTTGAGGATCTGCCCTATACGTATGACGGGAGCTGGGTGGCATTAACCTCGTCTTCAGATGCAAGTGACGGGCAATATCTGAGGTTCGAATGTGGTGGTGCCGGCAAGTGGATTGAATTTGATACTCCCTGGCTGGATGAAGGGATCTATCAACTGTCGATGACGGCACGGGAACATGAGTACAACGGGATCTATCACCTGCAGTTGAACGGCAATGATGTCGGACCGTCCATCGATTATTTCAACGGTGGGTATTCCTTTATGGATTATGATTTCGGGACCGTGACTCTGGAAGAAGCAGGTCCGGCTCAGATCAGGTTTGTCTGTGAGGGGAAATCTGCTGTGGCTGCAGCCTACCGGATCATGCCGGACGCGGTTCGTTTTGCGCAGGTGGGTATTCTACCCCCTTCGGGTGATCTGCTGGTAGAGTGTGAGGATGCGTCCTACAGCGTCAATAGCGGGACAACGACGCCTATCAGTCTGTCCTCAGCGAGTGGTGGGGCTTACCTGCGCTTTCAACCGGCAGGTATCGGCTCATGGGTGGAATTTGTGCTGCCAAATGTCGGAGCTGGCACCTATACGCTGGATTTCGAGACGCAGTACCATGAATATAATGGGATCTTCCAACTGGAAGTGAACGGTACTGCCATGGGAGCACCGGTGGATTATTATGTATCAGGAGCAGACCTGCATACGGTGCAGTATCGAAACCTGGTGCAGGCGACTACCGGAGAGCTTCGGTTACGCTTTATCTGCACCGGTCAAAACAGTGCAGCGTATAGTGCGCGGTTGGTTGCAGACGCGATCCGGTTGACTACAGGTTCTGTTTCCGGACCAGTGATTGTCCTGAAGCTTGATGATGTGACCCGACTGACGTCAAGATGGCAACGAACTGCTGATTTTCTGATTGAAGAGAATATTCCAGCCTCTTTCGGCATCATTGGCTACGGCCTGGAGACGGATGCTCCAACCTTTTTCGACTGGGTTCGAGACCTGTACCTGAACCATCAGATCGAATTCTGGAATCACGGTTATAAGAATCGGTCAGCGAGTGATCCTCTGGGAGAATTTGAGGAGGAGTCGACCTCCTTGCAGCTTGCCAGCCTACAGGCGACGCAGAATCTGGCATATCAGAAACTGGGGATTGTGCTGGAAGCTTTCGGTCCGCACTGGAGCGGCACCAATTCCTACACGGTGGAAGCGCTGGCGCAGGTACCGGATCTGAAAGCGGTCTTTTACTACACGGGTGAAGAGCCACGTGACTGGTTCGTCTTTCAGCGATTTCTGGATATGGAGAACCCGATCTTCCAGCCAAATCCGGATTTTGTAAGCTCAAACTATCTCTCCTGGGCCAATCAGAAGCCGTATCTTTGTTTTCAGGGTCACCCTGATCAATGGGATGATACCCGCTTTGAGAACTTCCGACAGGTGGTGCTTTTTCTGAAAGGCCAGGGATGTGTCTTCATGACCGCGACCCAGTACCTGAAGACTACGATCGTCAACCCGTAATCAAGGTAGCCTCAAACACGTGTGCCCTCTCCACATGTGGCGATTTTGAGGCATCACGCCAAACAAAAAGGAGACTGACAGATGAACTCCCCATGCAAACGTATCATGTGTGTGTTTCTGACGGTGCTGTTTTCCGGAGCACTGGTTACCCGAGCAGGTCTGCCGTTTACGGTGGAAACGATACAGAAGGCGATCAACGAAGATCTGGCGGTATTTTCCCATGTGGATGGCGATAATTACCAGAACGGCCAGCAGCGGGCCACGGCCATGTTTCTACTGGCCATTACCTGCTATTTCGATGAGTCCCAGACCGGGGGTACAGCGACGACGGTCAAAGACCGGTTGCTGGATCAGGTCCGCAGCGTGACAACCGGAGGACAGGAACCCTCCTGTCGCGGCTTTCTTTATGGACGGGCAGATAATGCGGTTGCACAGACCCTGCTGCTGGTGAAAAGCCAGCCCTCGCTGTGGAACAGTCTGACCGCGGATGAGCAGGAACGGTGTGATCTGCTGATGGAATGTTTCGGCATCGCCGGAAACTGGTGTTTCAATACGGATAATTACTTTCATGTGGACCTGGCCCAGACCGGACCATGGGACAAGACATGGAATCCGAATATCCAGGAAGGCTATATGGGGGCAACGATTGCTGCGATACAGTATTTTGGGGCGCAGGAACTGGATAATAAACTGCTGGCTTTTGACTATGACCTGATGATGGGCCGGTTGCAGGCCAAGGGGTTCACCAATATTCAGACGACCTGGAATAAAACCGGCAAGACGCTGATGGAGAACGGCGGCAGCGATGCCATGGGCGGCGGAGGCGTGGGGGTGGCCCGGGCATTTACGACCACGGATCTGAACACATGGCAAACACTTGGCCCAGATCCCTGGGCGATGTACCAGTCGCTGGCGGTGCGGATCTATGCCCATACGGTGACGAATGACGGGGCGAACGGAAATGCTTATCTGCTCAGTGGTTCATCACCGGTACTGGGCCAGTTCGGGATGCTCTATGAGTTTGCGAGTATTGATGCTAACGGGCCGCGCTCCGATGCCTTTTACTGCTACGACGGCTGGAAAAATAACCTGATTACACATGCTGCCCTGCGGTTGATGCATGCCTATGATACCGGGAGTGAAGGTGATGCGGTGATGGCAATCATGCGGGTAGGTTCTGAAGATCTGCACTATAAGATGGAGAAAGGTTACCACTCCTGGTCGCTGGGAACCGGTTCCGATGATTATGGCGAGGATCTGGCCGGAACTTATGGCTGGGATTATACCTGGCCGATCTGGATGCAGCTGGTTGATCGGTATGAGGAGTGGGACCAGGGCGGTAGTGAACCGGTGGGGGTCAGCTATGAAGCTGAAGATTTACCCTACACAAACTATGATGGCCAGGTCTATGTGGATACCATCTGGGATGCCAGCGGTGGCGAGTGCGTGCGCTATCAATCCTATGCAGATGGCTCATGGCTGGAATACACGGTCAGTAATCTGACGCCGGGGACCTATGATGTGGATATGCAGGTACGGCTCCACAACTGGGGGGCCGGGATTTACCAGACCACGATCAATGGCCAGGATATCGGCAGTCCGATTGATTACTATGGTACAGGATATGCCACTTACGGTTTCAGCTCGATACCGGTCGGCAGCAATGGTACAATGACGATACGGTTTACCTGTACGGGGATGAATCCTTCTGCTTTTTCCCGCCGGATCTTGCCGGATGTTTTTACGCTGACCCGCCAGGCCAGTGCTATTGAGCTGGAATGCGAAGATCTGAGCTATACCCACAATGGGAACTGGGTGTCATTGACTTCCTCCAGTGGTGCAAGCGGTGGCGAATATCTGCGGTTTGAATGCTCTGGTGCGGGTAGGTGGATCGAGTTTACTACGCCGACGCTGAATGCCGGAGCATACAATCTGACCTTTACCGCACGTGAACATGAGTATAACGGCATCTACCAGATGCAGGTTAATGGAACTGATGTGGGTCCATCAATCGATTATTTCAATGGCAGCTTTGACTTCATGGATTTTGACTTCGGAACGATTTCACTGGCGACGGGTGGACCTGCACAGATCCGTTTCCTCTGTGAGGGCAAGGTGGCGTCTGCTTTAGCCTATCGCATCATGCCAGATCTGATCAGCCTGACACCTTTGACCGGACTGCCAGTCTCCACGGTCGCCAGTGATGCCTATTTTGCTGAATTTGAAGGGTTGTCCTACGCTTATAACCGCGGGTCGGTGACGGCCTACAATACGAGCTATGCGAGTGGTGGGACGTATCTGCGCTATCAGGGCTATGCTGTTGGCGACTGGGTGGAGTTCACGCTTCCCGCGGTCGAGGCCGGGGATTATGTGCTGGACCTGCAGGCTTTGTTCCACCAGTATGCCGGGATTTATCAGTTATCGGTGAATGGCATGACGATCGGTAACCCGGTGGATTATTATTATCCGGGAGGAAATTACCAGATGGTGCAGTTCAGAGACATCAGTCTGGCCAGCAGCGGCACGGTTACCCTGCGTTTCACCTGCACGGGGATCAACGCTGCGGCGATGAGCCGACGTTTCCATCCCGATGCGTTGAGCTTGCGGGAGGTCTTTCTGGAGGAAGCGGAGAGCCAGAGCATCGCGACCAGCAGTGCCACCAGCTCGGTGGTCGCTGACAGCGCTGCATATGGCGGCAACTACCTGAATGTGGATGCTGCTAGTGCTGGTGCCGCCGTGACCCTGACGCTGCCAACACTGGAAACCGGCACCTACAGTATCGGCCTGGACACCATCCCGACTACCGCCAGCGGCATTTATCAGGTGGAGGTGAATGGAGTGGCAATTGGTGAACCCGTTGATTTCTCGCAGGGGACTTCTGCATACCTTCTGGCCGGGGCCTTTTCACAGACGCAAAGCGGTCCGGTTGAGGTCCGCCTCCTCTGCACCGGAAAGAGCGGCTCATCCACGAACTATGATCTGAAGCTGGATCGGTTGCAGATCCTGCCATAATCAAGCAGCTGTCCAGATGACCATCAATCCGGCAGGTCTCGGCTTGCAGGCACCTTCAGAAAACGTTCGAGGTGCCTGCGGTCGGGAATGCCGGATTGACCTCCCGGCTCGGTGGCTTTGATAGCAGCGGCTGCTGCTGCCCAGCGGATACGTTCAGCCAGCGGGAGTGACAGGGCAAGAGCTGCCGCATAAGCTCCGTGAAAGACATCGCCACAACCGGTGGTATCCACCGCCTTGACAGTAAAGGCCGGTTGGTGCTGAATGGGTTCGGAAGGTGAGGCCTGGAAATAGGCCCCCTGCTGGCCGGCGGTGATAACGACAGCTCCGGCATCTTCGTGCCAAAGCTTGGGCAAGGCACGCTCGATGGTTGCTTCTCCGGTGATTTCGAAGGCGATGCGCTTGGGCAGGACAATGTGATTGATGAGGCGAAGGAGTTCGGCATGACGCGGGACAACACGTTCTGGATCGCCCGTAACATCGATGCCATGTCGACGGGCAATACCGGCAGCACGTATCTGCCCGGCGATGCCCATGTGATCGACATAAAGGACTCTGGCTTTGCGAATCAGGGTTTCAGACGGATGGTGATCGGCGGCACCATGATGTTCGGGTCGCTGAAAAAAGACGTTGCGGGTGTTGTGGGTCGTGTCGACCACAATGGTCGCCAGATAAGGCCGTACATTCGGGTCCAGACAAGCATGCTCCAGACTGATGCCTTCAGCTTCCAGAGTCCGGCGAACATAGTCTGACATGTCGTCGGACCCTAAACGACCGGCATAAGCACAACGCAAGCCGAGTCGGCTGGCCGTAACCAGCGCTGTGGCAGTAAGACCGCCACACTGACGGAGCCCTTTTTTGACGGCTACTTTTTCGTCCGGGGCGGGATATTGGTCGATGTACAGGAAATCATCAACCGCGACGCCACCCAGACCAAGAAGGTCGAATTCGGTCGTGTTTGTGGCTGTCATGCGGGTTCCTGCTTGCTGTCGGGATCAACGATAGATGATGACATTGTCGGGTCGGCTGGTACTGGATTCGCCGATAATCTCATTATTATCATTACGGAGCTGTATGCGAGCGTGACTTTTGCGGGAGATGAGTCCATTGCTG
>MDTD01128251.1_pt1 | contig 12120 bp, 9 predicted proteins | sample 811221 | NCBI WGS metagenome assembly MDTD01 (sample SAMN05326646, study PRJNA326480) | marine metagenome | isolation source: seawater | place: Pacific Ocean: South West | collected 2011 | reverse complement strand
GCTCAGGTGGAGACTTTTATCAACAGCGAATGGGTCCTCAAACGTGGCGATTGCACACGCCTTCAGGGGTCGTTGACCGGCGTCTTCCCCTTCATGCTGACTTTCAGGTGGATAACCTTCTGACCGCACTCGCCATCGCCCACGGGTTGGGCAGGTCCTTGGATGATTTATTACCTCTGTGTTCTGAGCTTCCGCCCATCCCGGGTCGGCTCGAAGCCGTGATACCAGGTGCTGTGGTGGACTTTGCTCATACGCCGGAAGCTTTGACGACACTGCATCAACAACTTCGTCCGGCCACCTCAGGACGACTGATCACTGTCTTTGGGTGTGGTGGCGATCGGGACCAAGGCAAGCGTCCAGCCATGGCGAGAGCCGTGGAGCAAAGTGCGGATTTGATCATTCTCACCTCAGATAACCCTCGGTCGGAAGATCCAGAGGTCATCCTTGATCAGACACAGGCAGGCTTTACGGCTGCACCGTTGGACGCTGATCAGTTGACCTCTGACTCCCAAGGCTGGCTTCGGGTCACCGATCGTCGGGAAGCCATCGCATTAGCGTGGCGACAGAGGCAGCCACAGGACTTGGTTTTGGTCGCTGGAAAGGGCGCCGAAACCCACCAAGAAATCAAAGGTCAGCGCCATCCTTTCGATGACCGGAAGGAGCTAAGGCGCTTGATGGAGAGACCATGCTAAATACGGCTTACGTCTTGGCACAGAGTCGCCGGTGCGGTTGGACCGTTCTAGGGCCTCGAGAGGTGGAGGTTCGAGGTTTAGGTACCGACAGCCGAGCCGATTTATCGGGTCAGGTTTTTCTGGCTCTGGTGGGTGAGTCTTTCGATGGTCATGACTTCATCGACGTTGCGGTCTCCCGAGGAGCCTCCGCCCTCGTCGTGCAGCGGCTTCAAGCCCCGACGATTGCTCGACGCTTTCCCGATCATTTGGTGGTTGGAGTCGAAGACACGCTCTTTGCCTTGGGGTCATTGGCTCAAGCTTGCCGTGATCACGATTCACGTCCTTTGGTTGCGATCACGGGGTCAGCAGGAAAGACATCGACCCGACTCGCATTGGTACAGGCCGCGGAAGCGGCAGGGTTCAAGGTTCATGCAACACCAGGAAATGAAAATAATCGAATTGGTGTACCCCGATTTTTGGTGAACCTGCCGGCGCCAAGGGAGGAAGCGAGTACACCTGAGGAATTAATTGTCGTTGAGGTGGGCACTTCCGAACCGGGAGAAATCGCTCGATTAGGGGCGATCACACAACCGGATGTGGCTGTTGTCGTTAGCGTCTCGGCTGCCCATACAGAATGTTTGCTCGACGAAGATGGCGTCGCCCACGAAAAGGGAGATTTGTTGCGCTCCTCAGGGCGCTCGGCGCAATGGGCGGTCGCTGATTCCGATCCTCGCCTCTTGCAAGCGGCGAGCGAAGGCCACCGCCAGTTGGTGTCTCCGAACCCGGCACGCTTGATCACTACATCCTGGCAAGGGGCACCAGACCATTTAAAGGCGAACGGAGCCAAGGTACTGGCGGTTCTTGAGGCTTTGGGTGTGGAGATCGATCAGAAGGTGATCGAAGCCAGCGCTTATGCAGCGCCTTTGGGTCGAGGCGGGGTGATTGATGTTGGTTTACTCCGGATCATGGATGATACCTACAACGCCAATCCTGCATCGATGAAAGCTGCGCTCAAGGCGGCTGCACAACAGGCGAAGGAACGTCCGCTCGTCGTTTGCTTAGGGGAAATGCGAGAACTTGGTCCGGCCAGTGAGACGTTGCATCGAGAAATTGCGGCCGAAGCGGCGGACTGCGGCGCCGTACAGATTTATTTGGCCGGTCCCTATGGCGCTGCCTCTGAGTCCATTGCCCGAGAAAAAGGCTGCCAAGAGGTATTCTTGGCAGCGGATGGGGCCGATCTACAAAAAGAGCTTTATCGAATTCCTCGGAATGCCTTCGTCTTGGTCAAGGGCAGTCGAGGGGCAAAGATGGAGCGGATTGTTGAAGCCCTTCAGGCACAGGCGGGAGCTTACTGATGTTCTATGCGCTGCTCTATCCCTTAGCGGAGCACGTCGGATTCTTTAATCTGTTTCGTTACACGAGCTTTCGCATCATCGCTGCCGCTTTGACCGCCTTGGTACTCGCTTTGTGGGTCTTTCCTTGGGCGATCGAGAAGCTTCGGGGATTGGGCACTCAGCCCATCCGTGAGGATGGGGTTCAGGAGCATATCGAGACCAAAGCGAAAACCCCAACGGCTGGGGGGACCGTGATCATCAGTTCGGTGCTGTTGGCAGTCCTTCTGTGGGGGGATCTGACGAACCATTTCGTCTTGGCCACCCTCGTGGTGATGGTCGGTTTTGGTTTGGTGGGTTGGTACGACGATTACCGAAAGATGAAGTACAACGACCCGAAGGGACTCTCCGGCAAGCTTCGACTGGCGATCGAGTTTACGATTACCTTCGTCGTTATCGCCTGGCTCGTTCAGGGTGAAGCACAACTCAGTACGCGTTTGGATTTACCCTTCTGGGGAACCGATCCTACTCGGCCCGATCTACGCCCAGACATGGGGCTTCTCGGGATGGTTCTGATCGGGGGCTTCATTACGGTGGGGACAGCCAACGCCTGCAACCTCACCGATGGGCTCGACGGTTTAGCCATTGGACCCGTGATCGTTTCTGCTGCGGTCTTGCTGATGTTGGCTTACATCGCGGGGACACCCCTTGGACTGGTGACTGAATGGGGAGCGTCCGGAGCTCCCATGGGCGATCCTGGGGATCCTGCGAAGGCTTGGGTTTTGGCAGATTACCTCAAGATTATCCGCGTTCCAGGAGTTGAGGAAGCCGGAGTGGTTGCTGCGGCGGTGGTCGGTGCTGGATTTTCCTTCCTCTGGTTCAACGCACATCCCGCTGAAATTTTCATGGGGGACACGGGCTCCTTGGGGCTTGGCGGTGTGCTCGGCATCCTCGCTGTCATGACCAAAAAGGAACTGTTTTCTGCGGTTCTCCACGGGCTGTTTCTGTTCAACGCACTTTCGGTGATTATTCAGGTCTTTTGGTACAAGCGAACCGGGCGTCGGGTCTTTCGGATGGCGCCCTTTCATCATCATCTTGAGCTCGCTGGCTGGAAAGAGACGAAAGTTGTCGTCCGATGGTGGATCTTATCGATTGCGTTGGCGTTGTGCGCCATCGCCTTGTTGAAGGTACGGTAAATGGGGCGGGTTCTCGTCGTTGGGTTTGGCCGGAGTGGGCAAGCCGCCGCTCGGCTGCATCGAGCGCGTAACGATGGTCGAACCCTGTCTGTCTACGATGATAATTCTGGTAATTTACGAGCAGCTGAAAACCAGGGTGTTCAACCTTGGGATGGCTGTATCGCCGATGTCGAGCAGGCGATTTGGAGCCCTGGGATCCCGCTATCGCACCCCCTTGCGACAGGGCTTGCTGCAGCGGGCTGTGAAATCCTAAGCGAAGTTGCCTTTGCAGCTCCCGATCTGCCCCCTGTTATTGGGGTCACGGGCACCAATGGAAAGAGCACTGTCACCGGTCTTCTCGTGCACTTAATCAGCCGCTCTGGAAGGCATGCAGTCGCAGCCGGAAACATCGGCAAACCCGTCAGTGAGGTGGCTCTTCAGACAAAGAATACAGCTCCCGAAATCGTGGTGTTAGAACTTTCAAGCTATCAGTTGGAGCTTCCCTTGGGTCTTTCTCCTGTGGGTGCGATTTTGACCAACTTAGCGCCCGATCATCTCGATCGCTACGCCGATGTGACGACCTATTACCGAACCAAGTGGCGTCTCGTTGAAGCATTATCATCCGCAGGTTTGGCTGTCCTGCCCAAGAACGATGATGCCGTCGAGGCATTGGCGGCTGCGGTCATACCGAAGACTCGGTTGGAGCGCTGCGATGGTTCGCTGGTTGATGGGTGGGTAACGGGTGAAGCTCTCGACAGCCCCAGCGGCCGGATGAATTTAGCGCAAGCTGCCACCATGGCTCGGTACCTCGGGATTCCTGAGGCAGCGCTTCGACAGGGGGGAGAAGACTTTGACGGTCTGCCCCATCGCCGTCAGGTGATTGGACGTTTCGGTGGTCGCCTCTGGATCGATGACAGCAAAGCGACCAACGTAGCTGCCGTCGTGGCTGCCCTCCATGATGCCAAGGAGCCCGTGGTCATCTTGCTCGGTGGTCAAGGGAAAGGGGAAGACTACGAACCCATTGCAGACGCCATGATGGGTCGACGTGTGCAGGCGATTTGTTATGGGCAGGATGGAGCAGCTCTCGCAAAAGCCACTGGTGGACAGCGTGTGGAAACGCTCGCCGAGGCGGTGGAAATCGCCCGCGACAGCGCCCCGTTGGGTGCCACGATCCTTCTGGCCCCAGCCTGCGCCAGCTTTGACCAATTCACCGACTATGCAGAGCGAGGACGAGTGTTTGCCAGCCTGGCCGCAGAAGGCGGGGGCGATTCGTGAGAAGTCTAGAGATTCAACGCAATGAACGCATCTTGTGGGGCGATCCCATGGTGGTCATGGTGGCCATCGCGCTGGCAGGTCTTGGTTTGATTAACGTCTACGCCAGTACTGGCGTGCATGCAGGCTCTGCATTCTTAAGTCGTCAAGCGACAGGTTTGGCGTTGGGCCTCGTGGTCACGCTGATCGTCACACGTTTACCCTTGGTCTGGATGGAACGACTGGTTTGGGTTGGCGTCGTCGCGCTGTGCATCTTGCTGTTGTTGACCTTATTGAGTCCTCTTGGCGTGATGAAAAATGGCGCTCGGCGCTCCATGAATCTAGGTGCCTTCTTTCTGATGCCCGCCGAGTTGGCGAAACCCGCTCTCTTGTTGTGGACGGCCTACTTCTTCAGCTTGCCACGATCTTGGACGCGCCAAGATGCACTGACCTTTGCGGCGGGTGTGATTCTTCCCCTGGGCTTGATCGTTGGTACAAAGGATTTGGGCACCCCCGTGGTCTTGGCTGCCGGGTTGTTTACCGTCTGGTTTCTTTCGGGAGCACCGTGGCGATACATGGTGCCCACCCTCGGTGTTGGCGCTGGTATCGTCTGGGTTCTGATCGCGACCGCTGGTCATCGCCTTCGCTACGTCAGGGCATGGATGGATCCCTATTGTAGTGCCCGTCCAGCCGGCGGTGATCCTGTGGTCCATCGAGCTTGTCTCGACGAGACCAATGCCCTTCGTCAGAGTTACCAAGCGATCGCCGATGGCGGTCTCTTCGGCACACCCCTTGGCGGTGGGCAGGGACCTTTGCATGTCATGGAAGGGCACAACGACTTTATCGGTGCTTTGGTTGCCGAGCAGTTTGGACTTCTGGGTCTGATCGGTGTGGCCGTTTTGTTTACCATTCTTCTGATTCGAGGCCTGCGAATTGCCGCTCGAGCGCCTTCACGATTTGCGGGCCTCGTTGTTTCGGGAGCCGCGAGTCTCATCTTTATTCAGGCTGCGGTCCACCTGGCGGTGGTAAGCGGAACCATTCCCCCGAAAGGACTGACACTACCTCTCGTGAGCGCCGGTAATTCCAGCATGTTGGCCACCGCTTGCCTCATCGGGTTTATCCTCAACATCGCACGTCATCAAACCGAGTCCGTGACGGGAGAGGAGTCCCGATGAAGCGTTTACTGCTCGCTGGCGGCGGCACAGGGGGGCATTTGTATCCGGCCATGGCTGTTGGTCAGGCCTGGCGACAGCGTTACGGTGACGATGCAGAACTTTTGTTCGTCGGGACTGCGGACCGGATCGAGGCGACCGCAGTACCCCAAGCCGGCGAACGCTTGGAAACCATCGACATTACAGGAATCGTCGGCTTGTCCGGCTGGCGGAAAGTTCTCGGTCTTTTGCGCCTGCCCAGGGCACTGTTTCAAGCCGTCGGTATTATACGGAACTTTCGTCCAGATGTTGTTTTGGGGGCCGGCGGCTTCGCCAGTGGTCCGACCGTCGCTGCAGCATGGCTCATGGGCTACCCCACAGCGATCCTTGAGCAAAACAGCATGCCCGGCGTGACCAATCGGATCCTCGGAAAGTTGGTGCGTCGCGTCTACACTCAATTCCAAGCCACAGCGCCTTGGTTTGCCGCTCGTAAGGTACGGCGAGTGGGGAATCCTGTGCGCTTGGATCAGTCCCAACCAGACCGTGATCGTGAGGTTGCATCCGAGGCGAAAATTAACCTTTTAGTTCTTGGAGGAAGTCAGGGGGCGCAGGCGCTCAATGAGGGGCTTCCCGCGGCCATCGCGGCCATGCCTGAAGCGTTGCAGATGCAACTTGATATCGTTCATCAAGCAGGTCCCAAAAGAGACTTGAAGCCCATTGAAGAGGCCTACGGGCAAACCCGTGCAAAAGCGGCCGTTCTTCCCTTTCTCGACGACATGCCGGAACGTTACAATTGGAGTGATCTTTGCGTTTGTCGTGCCGGCGCGATGACGGTGACAGAGTTAGCCGTTGCGGGTCGAGGAGCCATCTTTATTCCTTTTCCCTTGGCCACCCATGATCACCAGCGCCATAACGCCCAAGAGTTGGTGGATGAGGGCGCAGCGAGACTCGTGGATCAACGCAACTTGGATCCCCAACTCAAAGACACTTTGGAAGCTTTGACACAAGATCCCGAGGCTTTGCGCACGATGGCAAAGGCTGCGCGGACTCACGGCCGGCCCGAGGCTGCTCGGGTCGTGGCAGAAGAGTTGGCTGAACTCGCAGGATTGGAACGCTGAGATGGGGATGAGGCGACGGGTGAAGCGGATCCATTTCGTCGGTATCGGCGGAATCGGTCAGAGCGGAATCGCAGAGGTCTTACGGGCGCAGGATTTTACGGTCTCGGGATCGGACTTGGCCGCGGGTGCAATGGTTAACCGCCTCCGTTCCCAGGATATTGAAGTGACCGTTCCTCACCAGGCTGAAGTTGTCGATGGTGCGGATGTTTGCGTTGTTTCGACGGCGATACCGCCCACGAACCCTGAGGTGATGCGCGCCAATGAATTGAGCATTCCCGTCATTCGCCGAGCAGAGATGCTGGCCGAACTGATTCGCTTGCAAACAGGGCTTTGTGTTGCAGGACAGCATGGGAAAACCACCACGACGTCGATGGTCGCAGAGGTGCTGACTGCCGGTGGTCTGGATCCCACTGTGATCAACGGTGGGGTTCTCGCTAGTCTCGGCAGCAATGCCCGATACGGCAAAGGTTCTTACCTGGTTTGCGAGGCTGACGAGAGCGACGGGTCCTTTCTGAGCCTTTCACCCACCTATTCCATCATCACCAACCTTGCCGGTGCGGATCATTTGGAGAACTGGCCTGGCGGTATGCCCGAACTCCAAGAGGCCTTTCTGCGCTTTGCGAACTCGGTGCCGTTTTATGGTCAAAACGTCCTGTGTCATGATGATCCCTATCTGCGAGAGATGCTGCCCGATCTTACTCGTCCTTATGTGACCTATGGCTTGGGTGCGACGGCGGATTATCAGGGGACTGATTTAGAGTATGGTCCCGGTTGGACTGCCTTCTCCGTTGATCATCACGGTCAAGATTTAGGCCGAATTCGAATGCCCGTACTCGGCGCCCACAATGTTCGTAATGCTTTAGCTGCTGCCGCCATGGGCATCGAACTGGGCGTGGAGATGACAGCCATACGGAGCGCACTGGAACAATTTGCTGGGGTGGGCCGCCGCTTCGAAATCGCTGGCGAGGTCAACGGGGTCATGGTGGTTCATGACTACGGCCACCATCCAACGGAAATAGAGGCCGTGCTGAAGGCGGCTCGACGAGCGTGGCCTCAACGACCGATTAGAGCGCTTTTTCAACCTCATCGTTACAGCCGCTTTCGAGATCAATGGGACGAGTTCACAGCCTGCTTCGATGCGGCTCAGAACGTCGTTGTTTCCGATGTTTATGCTGCTGGCGAAGCCCCTATCGAAGGGGTTCACCCAGAAGCTTTTGCCGAGGCAGCCCGGCGTCGAGGTCATCGAGGCGTCCGCTATGCGGGGCACGTATCGGATGCGGCAATAGAACTATCTGCTGAGGCTGAATCGGGCGAAATACTCATCCTTTTTGGCGCGGGTGACATCCATCGACAGGTGTCTCCGGTGATGGGACGACTGGAAGGAGGCACTGGGTGAAGACAAGCACTCGGACCGAGACGCGAATTGAAACGCAAACCGAAACTCGACAGAACCGTCTTGAGCATCGATTGGGGGGTGGGGTCCTTTATGACCAGCCGTTGAGCGAGTTGTGTTCTTTCGGTGTGGGAGGACCACTTCAATACCTCTACAAACCGGCGACAACCCATCAACTTCGTGAGGCGCTTCTGGTCTCCGCTGAACTTGCGATCCCCATACGATTTGTGGGCATCGGGAGTCGAATGCTGGCGGGAGACTGGGGATTTAAAGGCCTCGGCATTCGACTGGCCGGAAAGTTGGCTCAGGTCGAGGTTGACCCTCAGGATGATCGCTACCTCTTGGTGGGTGCAGGATGTCCCATTGAGACGTTGTTACCGTTCGCTTTGGAGCGAGGGATCGATGCCAGCTGTTTGGCCGGATTGACCGGTAGTCTGGGTGGCGCCCTTTTGGCCGGTGATCCGGGCTATGACGCCGAGCTTCGAACAATGATCGACAGCGCTGAGGTGATCGATCGCGAAGGTGAAGTCCGTTGGGTTGTTCGAGCCCGATCCCAAACAATGGCTCGGTTGGGCGGTTTCGCTGCGTTGACTCGAGTGCGGTTGGGACCCTGCGATCCCCATTTGGACCGAGAGTTGGCAAGGGCACGAGCCAAAGCCTGCATGGAGTTTCGGCAAGCTTTTCGTCCCGAAGGGCCTTTCCTCGGACCCATCTTTCGCAATCCTGAGGGACAACTTGCATCTCACATGGTGGATCGGGCTGGACTGCGGGGCGCTCGGATCGGTCAAGCTCAGTTCTCCCTCGTTCAATCAAACTATCTGGTGAATTTGGGGGGAGCGACAGCCCGGGATGCCCTCGAACTCATGGATCTCGCCACCTATCGGGTGAAGCGAAAGCTCGGTGCAAGTCTCCAGCTTGAAGTTCAACTCATGGGGGCATTTTAACGATGACGCGTTTGGGTAGCGACATTCCGTCCTCCCCACCGTCCTCCGGGTTTCGGGTGGCTCCCTTTCTGTTGGCGGCCCTTTGTTGCGCGCTGATCGCATGGACCGCGAGCCTCGCCGCAGAGGGTGATCTGTTTCGAATTCAGAAATTGGACATCCGCGGTTTGAGTCCGGCTGAAGTCGAGGTGGCAAAAGTTTATGCAGCGGTTCCCGTCGGTACGCTTCTTTATCAAGTGGATGTCGATGCATTGCGGCGACGCCTGCAGTATTTGCCGGGGATCACACAGATCGAGATTAAGCGTGAGCTACCGAACCGACTGATCATCGAGTTGCTGCCGGATCAGGCACGGGCAGCAGCCTTGGTTCAAGGCCGTCGAGTTTTATTAAATCGTCAAGGCGTCGCCTTTTCTATGGACGAAAAAACGCAGGATCTTCCACTGATCGTCGGTGCCGAGAGCGGGGCTGATTTACGTTTGGCGGTCCATGCGGTGAGTGCATTTGCTGCGGTTCGAGAACCGGACGAGTTAGCCATGGTTCAGGTGGGTCCCCTGGGCGTCAGTGTCTGGGATCGAGCTGGCGTGGAACATCGTCTTGGAAAACGTCGACTCAGAGAGCGTTTGGATCGAGGTCGTCGAGTGTTGAAAGAGGCGAGCCGACGAGGGGTCCAAATCGATCGATTACTGCTGGACGACGAGGGGCACCCCAATCGGGTCGTCGCTCGATTCGGACGGCCAGGGTGAAGGGGGCATCATGAGGGGGTACAGCGATTATTTCGTTGGGCTAGATATCGGCACTCGAACGGTACGAGCGGCGGTTTGTGCCAGTGAGCCTGGGGGCACAGAGTTGACGTTGCTCGGTTTGGGTGAGGTGCCGAGTGAGGGAATGAATCGCGGGGTCGTTGTGGACATCAGCGCAGCCAAGAATGCGGTGCGCCGTGCCATCGAGGCGGCCGAAGTTGACGCGGGTGTGGAGGTCGAGTCTGCATTGGTCGGGATCGCTGGTAGTCACATTCGCTCACTGAACAGCTCAGGCATCGTCGCCATCAAGGGGACGGAGATTACGCCCAATGACGTGCGCCGTTGTGTGGAGGCAGCGAAGGACAACGCCTTACCCTCGGATCGGCGTATCATTCATGCCCTGCCCCAAGACTTTAAAGTGGACGACCACATCGGCGTGCGAGAGCCGGTGGGAATGAGCGGCAAGCGGCTTGAAGCACAAGTTCATGTGGTCAGCGTGTCCGTTAATGCCGCCAACAACGTGGTGAAGTCGGTTAAAGCGGCAGGCTTTGAGGTCGAGGATGTGATCCTCGATCCCTTGGCTTCTGCCGCAGCCGTGCTCGATGATGATGAGCGTCAACTGGGCGTCTGCGTCGCTGATCTCGGCTCCGGAACGACGGACCTTGCCGTGTACAGAGAGGGAGCGCTCATTCACAGCCGGGTCCTTCCCTTGGGTGGAGAATCCTTAACGAAAGCCATCAGTGCAGCCCTTCTCACACCGTTTTCAGAGGCAGAGCGAGTCAAGGTCGAGGCCGGAGCTGCCTGCGCTCATTTGGTCGAACCTGATGATTGGATGCAAATCGGTTCAGTGGGTGGTCGAGCCAGTCGAAAGGTTGACGTACTGAGCGTTGCGCGAATCATCGAGGAGCAGATGTCTAGCCTTTTCGATGCCATCCTCGCTGAGTTGGAGAGCAACCATCTGACCCAGCATTTGGGTGGCGGTGTGGTGATTACCGGTGGTGGCGCGCAGATGCGTGGAATGGCTGAACTTGCGGAGCGGATTCTAGGATTGCCGGTTCGGCGAGGAACCGTTTCTGGGGTGTCCGGCATCCCTCGGCATCTACGCTCGGAGTCCCTGGCGACCGTGCTCGGTCTTTGTCTTTTCGGGAAATCCCAATCCGGCGACCCACTTCGAAGCGCTCGTCGACATCGAATGGGTGATGGTGATCAAACAGGATTATTCAAAATTACCAAGAGGTTAATGGACTTTTTCTCCGGTTACGGTGAAGCCTGAGAAATTAACTTTTTAAGGGCTTCGCTCTGCGGGCCGAAACATGGAGGCAAGGAGCATCTCATCATGGTCGATTTCGTGGAGTTCATTGACGAAGAATCCGAAAACCCAACGCTGCCTTTGAAGGCCAGTGAATCAAGAGGTTCGGGGACCGGAAAGAAAGTTCGAGGAACACCACGAATCTTGGTCATTGGTACAGGCGGTGCCGGTGGTAATGTGGTCACAACGCTCCACGGGATGGGTCTTCAGGGAGCCGACTTAGCGGCGACGAATACTGATGCTCAGGACTTGGAAGCGTGCCCAGTCGGACAAAAGATTCTCTTAGGTGCCGACATTTGTCGTGGCGAGGGAACCGGTGGAATCGCCGAGCATGGTCACCTTGCGGTCATGGAGAGCGTGGATGCGGTTCAGGCACTCGTTGCGGGCACGGACATGGTCTTCGTCGTCCTGGGAGGTGGTGGAGGAACAGGATCGGGCAGTGCTCCTGAGATTTGCCACATCGCCCGGAGCTCGGGCGCACTGACGGTCGCAGTGATGACTAAGCCCTTCGCTTGGGAAGGCCGGAAACGAATGCGGACAGCCAGCGAGGCTTGCGATGCGCTGCGAAACACTGCCGATGCGACCGTCGTTCTTTCGAACGACAAACTTCAGTCCCTTTGTGATGAGGATGCTTCGGTGGAAGAGGGGTACGAGGCCACCGATCGACTATTAGCGGAAACGGTAAAAGGGCTCGTTCACCTTGCCCAGGCACCAGCTAGTGGCAGCCGAAGCATTAACTTGGATTTCCGTGATGTACGCACCGTCCTGGCTGCCCGCCGGGATGCGCTCATCGGGATCGGTCTCGCCAAAGGTCCTGACCGTGCTGAGAAAGCCTTGGAACTCGCCATAAGTAGTCCCCTTTTGGAGGATGCAACCCTCGAAGGAGCCACGGGAGTTCTTTGTCATATTCGCTATGGTTCCGAAGCACTGACGATGCGCGAAAAGGCGAGGATTGGAGCACTCATTGGTGATGTCATCGATGAAGATGCCGATTACATTTTAGGATTCTGCTCAGACGACTCGTTGACCGATGAGATTTC
>MDTD01098335.1_pt1 | contig 12120 bp, 10 predicted proteins | sample 811221 | NCBI WGS metagenome assembly MDTD01 (sample SAMN05326646, study PRJNA326480) | marine metagenome | isolation source: seawater | place: Pacific Ocean: South West | collected 2011 | reverse complement strand
TTTAGCAGATTGTAGATTGCAGCTAATTAATGGTAAATTAAAATCTATTAATGCAAGAAAATAATCTAAACTTTAATCATTTAAAAATTCATACACAATATTCTATTTGTGAAGGAGCAATTAAAATTGATGATTTAAAATTGTTTTGCAAAGAGAATAAAATAAAATCTATAGGATTATCTGATACAAGCAATTTGTGTGGTGCATTAGAATTTTCTGATGCTATTTCAAAGGCTGGTACACAACCTTTAATTGGAACTCAAATTAATTTTAAATTTAATGGGTATATTGGAATTATTCCTTTAATTGCAAAAAACGAGAAAGGTTATGAGAGTATTTTAAAATTATCATCAAATTCTTATTTGAAAAATAATGATAATATATTACCCTTTTGTCAAATAGGTGATTTAATCAAAAATCCTGAAGGCATTATTGTTTTGTCTGGATCAATACAATCATTATCAGGTAAGCTTTTTTTAAAAAATAAGTTACACGAGCTTACAGAACTATATAAATATCTTAACAATAACTTCAAAGATAATTTTTATTTAGAAATTCAAAGACATAATGATCAAAATGAAAAACAATTTGAAAAGTTTAATTTAAATCAATCAAATAAATTAAAATTACCTATTATTGCTACCCACGAGGTATTCTATCTTGATAAGACAATGCATGAAGCTCATGACGCTCTCTTATGTATTAAAAATAAAACATATATTAATGATAAAGATAGACTGAAATTATCAAATGATCATTATTTTAAAACTGATAAAGAAATGTTTGATTTATTTTCAGACTTGCCAGAGGCTTTGTATAATAATTTCTATTTACCATATAAGTGTAGTTTTAAAGCTAATAATTCCAAACCCTTGTTGCCAGAAATTATTTCTAAGGAAAATGTTAGTTCAGATATGTCTTTGAAAATACAAGCTATAAAAGGTCTTGAACAGAAGTTTAGTAATAATTTTGTTAGCATACCTAAAAACCAAAACAAAAATGAAATATTTAATATATATAAAAAACGACTAGATCATGAAATAAATATTATAAACCAAATGAAATACTCCAGTTATTTTTTGATAGTATCTGACTATATAAAATGGTCAAAAAATAACGATATACCTGTTGGTCCTGGAAGAGGTTCTGGGGCAGGATCTCTTGTTGCTTGGTGTTTATCAATTACAGATATTGATCCTATCAAATTTAATTTGATTTTTGAGAGATTTTTAAATCCAGATAGAATATCGATGCCAGATTTTGACATAGATTTTTGTGAGGAAAAAAGAGATCTTGTGTTTGATTATTTAAATACAAAATATAAAGATAGTGTTGCACACATAATCACTTTTGGAAAACTTAAAGCTAGAATGGTTATTAGAGATGTTGGTAGAGTCTTAGGATTGCCATATGGGTTTGTAGATTCAATTTGCAAAATGATACCATTCGATCCTTCTAGACCAATGAAACTTCAAGAATGTATTAATTCAGAACCGAGGTTACAAAAATTAATTAAAGAAGATACTAGAGTTAAAAAATTGGTTGATTTATCTCTTAAGCTTGAAGGATTAAATAGAAACTTTGCAACCCATGCTGCTGGAGTTGTAATTGCTGATAAAAAATTAAATTCAATAGTCCCGCTATATAAAGATCAATCATCAGATCTCTTATTACCTTCTACTCAATTTGATATGTACTCGGCAGAAAATGCGGGTTTAGTTAAATTTGACTTTTTAGGTTTAAAAACTTTAACAGTTATAAATAAAACTCAAAAAATTATTAAAGAAAAAAAAGATAAAAATTTTAACATTGAAACTATAAGTTATGAAGACCAAAAAGTTTTTAATTTATTATCAGAAGGTAAAACAGTAGGCTTATTCCAGCTAGAAAGTTCAGGAATGAAGGATGCTTTAATTAATATGAAACCAAATAGACTTGAGGATATCATTGCGCTAGTAGCTTTGTATAGACCAGGACCTATGAGCAATATACCAATATATAATGATTGCAAACATGGAAGAAAAGAACCAGACTATTTGCACCCTAAATTAAAGGAAATTTTAGAACCTACTTATGGAGTAATTATTTATCAAGAGCAGGTTATGCAAATTGCCCAAGCACTCTCTGGATTTACAGCAGGTGAAGCAGATATTCTTCGTAGAGCAATGGGAAAGAAAAAAAGATCAGAATTAGAAAAACAAAAACAAAGGTTTATAAATGGTGCAGAGAAAAAAGGAATTGCAAAAGACATAGCAGCAGGAATTTTTATGAAAATAGAACCTTTTGCTGAATATGGTTTTAATAAAAGTCATGCAGCAGCTTATGCGGTAATAGCATATCAAACAGCTTTTCTAAAAACTTATTATCCAAATGAATTTTTTTCAGCTTCAATGTCTATGGAAGTTTCAAATCACAAAAAACTTAGTGAATTTTATGAAGAATTAAAAAGAATGAAAATTAAAATTATAAGACCAGATATAAACAAATGCTACGCTGACTTTAAATCTGACGATAATAATTTTTATTACGCACTTGGTGCTATAAAAAATGTTGGTTATGAGGCAATATCAAACCTAGTAAGAGAGAGAGAAAAAAATGGTAATTTCAAAAATTTGTTTGACTTTATAAATAGAACTGATCCTAAAGATATTAATAAATTACAATTAGAAGGTTTAGTAAAAGCTGGGGCATTCGATTGTTTTAATAAAAATAGAAAGTCAATTTTTGAATCAATTCCGAATTTAATATTAAAATCAAAAAATCTATTCGAAAGTAAATCTTTAAATCAAATTAATTTATTTGATGAAGAAAATGAGCAAAATGATTTAGATTTTTTAATTGATACACAAGATTATTTATTTGAAGAAAGACTTTCAAAAGAATTTGAAACTTTAGGTTTTTTTATTTCAGATCATCCATTAAATCAATATAAAGATTTTTATACTCAATATAATATATTAAATTTTACAGATTATAATCAAAATGAAAATTTGAAAGAAAGTACAGTTGCAGCTACAATTCTAAAAATTCAAGAAAAAAAAAATAATAAAGGTTTATCTTATGCAATTATTAAATTTACAGATCTTGCTGGAGTTTTTGAGTTGTTTATTTTTTCAGATTTGTTTGAACAAAAAAGAGATATTTTAAAAGAGGGAAATTCTATTATTATGAATCTTATTAAAAATGTTTCACCCGACGGTACATCATCAAGAATAAATGTTAGAACAATTGCAAAAATAAATGATCTCGCTAATAACACGATTAAATCAATTGAAATTCAATCTTTAGATATGAAAAAACTAGATAAAATAAAACAATTGATTTCTTCTCCTGGTGAAACAAATGTGACTATAAAAATACAAAATAATGAAATGGCCCATCTTTATAAATTAAATGAAAAAAGAAAAATTGATAAAAATACCATTTCTCTGCTAAAAAATGTTGGAGTTACTCTAAAAATTCAATAAAAAAAAACTTGTATAAAATCAAAATAATTGTAAAACACATCAAAAAATTAACACGCACACAGTATTTGGTTAAAAAACCTCCGGTCCTTAGGGCAATTACTGTGGAGGCATAACCGGGAAGGAATATGGCGATACCTAACATTACAATTGAACAACTATTAGAAGCTGGAGTTCATCTTGGACATAAAACTTTAAGATGGAATCCCAAAATGAAAAAATATATTTTTGGAAGAAGGGATACAATTCATATTATTGATTTAACCCAAACAGTTGTTTTAATAAAACAGGCTTTAGAAAAAGTTTATGAAACTATTTCAAATAATGGAAAAATATTATTTGTTTCAACAAAAAAACAAGCAGCGGATACAATCGCAGTTATTGCCAAAGATACAGATCAATATTATGTGAATCATAGATGGTTAGGCGGTATGCTAACTAATTGGGGAACTATATCTAATTCCATAAAAAAACTAGAAGATCTTAATAAAAATCTGACATCTGAAAACAGAGGATTTACTAAAAAAGAACTTTTGAAAATGGGTACGCTTAGAGATAAACTTCAAAGATCTTTGGGTGGTATTAAAAATATGAAAAAAACTCCAGATCTTATTTTTGTAATTGATACCAATTATGAGTCATTAGCAATTAAAGAAGCTATCAAGTTAAATATACCAATCATAGCAATACTAGATACAAATTCTGACCCTGAAAATATTGATTTTCCAATACCAGGTAATGATGATGCAAGAAGATCTATTGAACTTTATTGTAATTTAATTAAGGAAACAATTGAAAATGCTAAAAAAAATGTCACTCAAGAACCAGAAAAAAAAAATGATAAAGCTGATACTAATAAAAAAGAAGATAAGATAAATAAAGTATCTGATCCCAATAAAGATACTAAACTAAATTAAAACTTTACATAAAGCTGGTTATAAAATGAGTGAAATTGAAAAAATAAAAAAACTAAGACAATCAACTGGAGCAGGATTTAAAGATTGTAATTCAGCTTTAAAAGAAGCTAACGGTGATTTAGATAAAGCATCTGAAATTTTAAGAGTTAAGGGTATCACAAAGGCATCTAAAAAAATGTCTAGAGATGCAAAAGAAGGAGTAATTGTAATTAGTGGAAATAATAAAAAAACATCATTGATAGAGATTAATTGTGAAACTGATTTTGTAGCCAAAAATAATGATTTTGTAAAATTTGTTAAAGAATTAAGTGAAATAAATCACAAATGTTCTTCAAAGATTGAACAACTTAATAAATCAAAAATGTCAAATAATAAATCTGTTGAGGAAAATTTAGTGTCATTGATTGCTAAAATTGGTGAAAAAATTACTATTGGTAAAACACAAACTATTGAAAATAATAATTCTCAAAATTTTATTTATCAACATTCAGTAATAGAGGAGAATGTATCAAAATTAGGTGTAGTAGTATCCTTGGAAACAAATGAAAACAATGATGAATTAAAAACATTTGGAAAACAACTGTCTATGCATATAGCAGCATCTAATCCATTGGCCCTAAACTCTGATCAAATTCAAATAGAAGTAGTTGAAAAAGAAAAAGAACTTATTGCTGAAGAGCTTAAAAATTCAGGAAAATCAGAAGAAATTGCAAAAAAAATTAGTTTAGGTAAGCTGAATAAATTTAAAGAAGAAAATAGTTTGATGACTCAAGACTGGGTAATGGAGCCAAAGAAAAAAGTAAAAGATGTTTTGTCGGAAATTAAAATTCCAAACTTAAAGGTTAAAGAATTTATAAGATTTAAAATAGGTGACTAATGTTTAAAGAAAATATTTATAAAGACAAAATGTCAAAGACTCTTGAGTTGTTTTCTAAAGAACTTTCATCATTAAGAACGGGTCGTGCAAATGCCTCAATGTTAGATTTAGTTAAAGTTGATGTTTATGGACAAAAAATGCCAATTAATCAATTAGCAACTATTTCTGTGCCAGAGCCAAGAACTATAAATGTTCAAGTATGGGATATGAATAATGTTCCTCTTATAGATTCTGCAATTAAAAAATCTGAACTTGGCCTTAATCCACAAATAGAAGGCCAACTTATTAGATTACCAATACCTGATTTAAATGAAGAAAGAAGAACTGAATTAAAAAAAATAATTAAATCAACAGGAGAAAAATGCAAAGTTTCAATTAGAAATATTAGAAGAGAGGCTAATGATGAGTTAAAAAAATTATTAAAATCAAAAGAAATTTCAGAGGATGAAGAAAAAAAAGCTGAAAAAAATATACAAAATATAACAGATACAAATATAAAATTAATAGATGAGAAAGTTATTTCAAAAGAAAAAGAAATAATGACAATATGAGCAATATAAATCACATTGCCATTATAATGGATGGTAATGGTCGATGGGGTCTAAAAAAGTATAATTCAAGAAAGTATGGCCATAAAAAGGGCATTAAAACAGTTGAAAAAATTATAGAGGCATCAGTTAAAAAAAATATTAAATTTTTAACATTATATACTTTTTCTACAGAAAATTGGAGCAGACCAAAATACGAAATTAATTTTTTATTTAGTCTTTTAGAAGATTACCTGAATAAAAATTTAGAAATATTATTAAAAAATAATATAAAATTCAAAATTTTAGGCGATATAAATAGATTTCCAAAAAAACTTAAAGAGTCACTTAATAAAGCAATAAATTTGACTAAAAATAATACAAAATTACAAGTTAATTTAGCTTTAAATTATGGTTCAAAAGATGAAATTTTACGTTCTTTTAAGTTAGTTCATAAAAAAAAAGATAAATTAAACATAAAAAATATTGAAAAAAATTTATACACAGCAAATATTCCAGATCCAGATATATTGATTAGAACAGGTAATACAAATAGGCTGAGTAATTTTTTATTGTGGCAACTATCTTATTCTGAAATTTTTTTTATAAAAAAGCTTTGGCCAGATTTTAAACCAAATGACTTAAATAGAATTTTAAAAGAATTTAGAAAAATTAAGAGAAACTATGGAAAAATTTAATGAATAATTTATTTAAAAGATTATTTACCTCTATAATTCTTCTATTAATTTTATTCATTAGTCTATTATATAGTAAATATTTATTATACTTAGCATTATTAATAGTTATGATATTTTCATATATAGAATTCACCGATCTCAATAAAAAAATTTGGAAATCTAAAACAATAAAAAATTTAATAAGTGCTCTAACTATTTGTTATTTATTTTTTTTTTCATACACAATATTTGAATTCGCCAAAATAAATGATGTAATTATATTTATTTTATTAATATGTATACTCACAGATATAGGTGGTTATTCAGTTGGAAAAGTCATTGGTGGAAAAAAATTAACTAAGATAAGCCCAAAAAAAACAATTTCCGGTGCGATTGGCTCATTCTTATTTTCTTTGATTCCATTAACATTATCTTTGGATTTTTTTTCAAGAATATACAATTTTAGTTTAATTGAAAAAATTCTGTTTTGTTTGTCAATCTCGTTAATATGTCAATTAGGTGATTTGTTTATTTCTTTTTTTAAAAGAAAAGCTAATGTTAAAGATACTGGTAAAATTTTACCTGGCCATGGAGGAATATTAGATAGAATAGATGGTATTTTATTTGCAGTCCCTTTTGCTTTTATAATAATTAAAATATTTTTATAAATATGAAAAAAAAAATTGTTATTCTTGGATCTACAGGCTCTATCGGTATCACTACTCTAAAAATTATCAAAATGAATAAAAAAAATTTCGAGATAAATTTACTAACTACAAATACTAATGCCTCAAAATTATATAATCAAGCAACAGAATTTAAAGTAAACAATGTTATAATAACAAATGATAAAAAATATTTATTATGGAAAAAAAAATTTAAAAGAAGAAAAATTAATATTTATAGAAATTTCTATGAATTAAACAAAATTTTCAAAAATAAAATTGATTATACTATAAACGCAATATCAGGAATTGATGGTTTAGAACCAACACTCAAAATTATCAAGCATACAAAAAAATTAGCTATAGCTAATAAAGAATCTATAATATGTGGTTGGAATTTAATTTCAAAAGAAATAAATAAATATAAAACTGAATTTATACCTGTTGATTCTGAACATTTTTCAATATTTAAACTGACCAATAACATTGCAAAAGAACAAATTAAAAAAATTATAATCACTGCATCTGGCGGGCCATTTCTTAATAAAAAAAAAAACAAAAAAAAAATAAGAATTATTGATGCACTTAAACATCCTAATTGGAAAATGGGAAAAAAAATTACTATAGATTCGTCAACCTTAATGAATAAAGTTTTTGAGGTAATTGAAGCTAAAAAAATTTTTAATATAAAATATAATCAAATAAATATTGTTATTAACCCAAATTCCTATGTACATTCTATTGTTATTCTTAAAAATGGAACGATTAAATTTTTAGCTCATGAACCTGATATGGTAATACCTATATATAACTCATTATATGGCGATCAATACAAAAAATTTTTTAATACGAAAGATCTTGATTTAAACAAAATTAATAATTTAAATTTGTCAAACCCTGATAAAAAAAAATTTACGGTATTAAAAATATTAAACACTATACCATCTAAAGATACGCTATATGAAACAATACTTATTTCAGTAAATGATGAATTGGTAGATATGTTCTTAAATAAAAAAATTGAACATAAAGAAATATCATTTTATTTATTAAAAATAATTAATTTTAAATTTTTTAAAAAATATTGTAATGTAAAGCCTGTATCTGTGGATCAAATTTATAAAGTTAGGAATTTAGCAAAACAATTTGTAAAAGAGTACATAAAATATGATTAAAAAATTTGTTTTAGCATTAATAATTATTTTTTTATTTAATTTTAATTACTCATATGCTGAAAAAATTAAGAAATTTGAAATCACAGGAAATGATAGAATTTCAGATGAAACTATAATTTTATTCAGTGAGTACAATATTAATGATGATATTAGTCAATCAAATTTAAATGAAATTATTAAAAATCTATACAAAACATACTTTTTTCAAAATATTGACATTGATTTTACTAATAATATTTTATCTATAAAAGTCTCTGAAAATCCACTTATTCAATCTGTAACATTCACAGGTATTAAAAGAACCTCATTAACCGACCAAATAAAAAATATTATTTTACAAAAAGAAAAATCATCTTTTGTTGAAAATAAAATAAAAGAAGATCAAAACAGAATATTAAATTCATTAAGAGTAAGTGGTTATTATTTTTCTGATGTATCAGTAAATATAAAAAAAAATGATAATAATACAGTTGATATTGTTTACCAGATAGATTTAGGTAAAAAGGCTTTAATAAAAAAAATAAAATTTATAGGTAACAAAATTTATAAAGATAATAAATTAAGAAAAGTTATAGTCTCTGAAGAAGATAAATTTTGGAAATTTATATCATCAAAAAAAAATGTAGATCTTAAAAGGTTTGAGCTAGATAAAAGTCTTTTAGAAAATTTTTACAAAAATAAGGGCTATTATAATGTCAAAATAAATAGCTCATTCGCACAGATAATTAATAATGAGTATTTTGAAGTGATTTTTAATGTCGATGCTGGAGAAAAATATTATTTTAATAAATTAGTTTTAAATCTACCAATTGATTATGACAAGAATGATTTTATTAATCTTGAAAACTTAATTAAGAATCTTGAGAACAAACCATATTCTTTAAAAAACATAGAATATATTCTAGACGAAATCGATGAGATTGCATTAAACAACAATTATCAATTTGTTAATGCCTCTTATGATGAAAAAATAATTAAAAAAAATAAAATAAATTTATCAATAAACTTAAAAGATGCAGAAAAATATTATATCGAAAAAATTAATATTACTGGAAATAATATAACATCCGAAAATGTAATAAGAAATCAACTTTTAGCCGATGAAGGAGATGCATTTAATGAGTTATTAGTTAATAAATCATATAATAATATAAGATCTTTACGTTTATTCCAAAATGTAAAATCAAGTGTAGAAACCTCAGATAAAAAAATGAGTAAAATAATTAATATTGATGTTGAGGAAAAAGCTACTGGCGAAATCTTTGCGGGTGCTGGTACAGGAACCAGCGGATCTAGTTTAAGTTTTGGTATAAGTGAAAATAATTATCTAGGAGAAGGTATAAGATTGGGAACTGATCTAACAATATCCGATAAGTCAATAACAGGAACATTTTTTATGAATCAGCCAAATTATAAAAATTCTAATAGGTCTTTTAATAGAGGATTTGAAAGAAAAGAAGAAGATAATCTATCAACATTTGGTTATGAATTAAAAAAAACAGGATTTAGTTTTGGTACTTCTTATGAACAATATAAAAATGTTTTATTTTCTCCAACATTCGAAGCCAACTATGAACAATTAACAACCACCTCAAAGGCTACAGCAGCTAAAAAAAAGCAGGAAGGAAACTATCTTGACACTATTTTAGATTATTCTATTTCGTTGAACAAGCTAAATCAGAATTTCAATCCTACCGATGGTTTTTTATTTACCTTTTCCCAAGAACTACCAATTTATAGTGAAGATTATACTCTTATAAATCGCGTTAATTATTCAAAATATTTTGAAACAGATAATAATAACGTTTATTCATTTTCTATTTTTACTGCAACCGCAAATTCTTTATCGAATGATGATGCTAGAATTACAAAAAGAATATTTATTCCGCAGAGAAAACTTAGAGGTTTCGAGCCAGGGAAAATTGGTCCAAAAGATCAAGGTGAATATGTAGGTGGAAACTATGGAGCGGCTTTAAACTTCGCATCGACATTGCCAGGTTTGTTTGCAAATTTACAAGACTTAGATTTTAGTCTCTTTTTAGATGCGGCAAATGTTTGGGCAGTTGATTATAGTTCTTCAGTAGATGATAACAGTAAAATTAGATCCTCAACAGGAATTGCTTTAGATTGGTTTACACCAATAGGTCCTTTAAGTCTTTCTTATGCTTTGCCTCTGACAAAAGCTTCTACAGATACAATAGAGAAATTGAGATTTAATATAGGTACTACTTTTTAGTGACAAAATATAAAAACTTTTTTCTAATATTTATATTAGTAAATATAACTACTTACAGTTATTCTCAAAACATTGTTTATGCTAATTTAGATTACATACTTCAAAATTCACTTGTTGGAAAAAAAATAATAAATCACTTTGAAAAATTAAACCAGAAACTTTCAAATGAAATTAATAATGACAAAAAATTAATTTTAGAGAAAGAAAAATCACTTATATCAAAAAAAAATATTTTGGATGAAGAAGAATTTACAAGTGAAGTTAAAAATTTACGAAATGAACTAATTTCTATTAATAATTTAAATAAAGAAAAACTTAACAATATAAATAATGATAAAGGTAAAGTGAGTGAATCTTTCATGAGTCAAATAAATCTTATTTTGAAAGAATTTGCAGAAACCAATAATATAGATATAATAATATCATCTAAACAAATGTTAATTGGCAAATCAAATTTAGATGTTACGGATGATTTGATAAAAATAGTAGATAAAAAAATTAAAAAATTTGAAATTAAAAATGACTAACAAACTTAATAAAGAACAAATAATCGAACTTCTTCCACACAGAGAGCCGATGCTTTTAATTGATGAACTTATAAATATTAAAAAATTATTTTCAGCAACAGCGATCTTAAATGTTAAAAAAGACAGTTTTTATGTACAAGGACATTTTCCTGGACAACCTGTAATGCCAGGTGTTTTAATTGTTGAGGCGTTTGGTCAAGCTGCCGCCGCTTTAACAGCTGCAGGAATAGATAAAAAAGAATATGAAAATAAACTAGTTTTTTTAATGAGCGTTGAGAAAGCAAGATTTAGAAATCCTGTTATTCCTGATTGTAGGCTTGAATTAAATATTGAAGCTATAAGATCCCACGGTAGAGTATGGAAATATAAAGGTGAAGCATTTGTTGAAGGTAAAAAAATGGCTGATGCACAGTGGTCAGCGACCATAGTAGATAGGAAATAATTAGCAATAAATCTTGATAAGCATTTAAAAAAAGTTTTGATATTAAACTTATTAATGTCCAATCCTTTTTTTAAAAATACTGGTCCTTATGAAATTAATAATTTGTTGAAATCAATTAATTTAGACAGTCAAGCGTTTCCTAATGAAAAAATTTTAGATATTAAAGATCTTGATTCCGCTGAAAATGGAGAAATTACATTTTTTCATTCAAAAAAATATTATGATTTAGCTATAAATACAAAGGCATCTTTCTGTATAACTACAGATAATTTAAAATCCTTTTTACCCAAGACTTGCAAACCTATAATTTCTAACAATGTTTTATTAGATACAGCAAAAATTACACAAATTTTTTACCCTGATTCTGTAAATGATAATTTTGATAATTCTGCTGACTATATTGATCATACAGAATATAAAGATAAAGTTAAACATGGTAAAAACGTTTTAATAGGAAAAAATGTAAAAATTGGCTCTAATTGTTTAATTGGACATAATTCAATCTTAGAAAAAAATGTATCTATAGGAGACAATTGTTCAATAGGTTCAAATGTAATAATCAGAAATTCATTGATTAAAAATAATGTTCATATTTTAGATGGATGTGTGATAG
>MDTD01177009.1_pt1 | contig 12124 bp, 11 predicted proteins | sample 811221 | NCBI WGS metagenome assembly MDTD01 (sample SAMN05326646, study PRJNA326480) | marine metagenome | isolation source: seawater | place: Pacific Ocean: South West | collected 2011 | reverse complement strand
TATCTATTATTTTTAACCTTTAAATAAGACCATAGCGCGTCTTCATTAATAATCTCTCCTCTAGATGTATTTATAATAACTTGATTTTTCTTAGCCTTACTCAAAATCTTTTCTGAAATAATTCCATGAGTTGTTTTATCGTAGGTTAAATTAATTGAAATTATATCTGATAATAAAAAAATCATACTTAATGAAGAATAATTTTTAATTTTTTGTTTTTTAATTTTTTTATCAAAGGCCAAAATTTTCATTCCAAATGCTTTTGCATATTTTGAAATTAACCGACCTAAACGTCCGTAACCAATTATACCAATAGTTTTTCCGTATAATTGAAAATTTTTATCAATGTACTTTTTTCTATTCCAATTTCCTTTTAGTAAAGTTTCATTATTATATGCAATTAAATTTCTTGAAATTGCTAAAATTAATGCCCATGCATGTTCTGCAGTAGATGTTACATATTTAAGTTTCTGGTTATTTTTTAATGAAAATAATTTAATTTTATTTTTTTTAATATAATTTTGATCTAAATGGTTAAGTCCAGTTGTTGGAGTTAAAATTATTTTAAGTTTAGGAAAAAGTTTTAATATTGTTTCATCATAGTCTATTCCAATATTTACAACTAAAATATCAATTTCTGAAACCTTTCTAATCTTAATAAAATTGATTAATTCTTTCCTACTTGGGTTTTCAATATTATAAATTATGCAACTTTTTTTTAAATTTTTATATTCGTCTTTATTATATTCTTCACTATTAATAAAAAGTGCTTTTAATTTTTTATTTTTCATTAAAAAAATGATTTTTTTTTATTTCATTGAAACTAAAATTATTTAAATCTATTAGATAATAAATATTTAGTAATTGCCAAAAAAAATATCCATTGATCTCATTTTTTTTATCTTTTTGAAATTTATTCCAAGCTGTTAAAATCTTTGTTTTTTTTAAAAAATTGAAATGCTTATAAATTTTATTTGAATTTAAGTGTTTAAATGCCCATGATTTTATTGGCTCTTCTTTTAACCAAAGATTTTGTGGAGTGGGATTATGGTTTTTTTTAAAAATCCAATTTTGGATATTCTTAATCTTTAGAGAATTTAAATAAACCCTTAGGGGTCTTTTTGAAATATAAGATTTTTTGAAAAAGTAATTTTCATAAAAATAATTAGAAACCTGCTCTATAAATTTATGATCTAAGTACGGTAATCTTAATTCAACAGAATTAATCATACTAAACCTATCACACATATGTACTGTTCTTGGTATTTTATCAACAAATAACATTTGGTATTTAATTTTATCGGCTTTAAATGAATTATAATCATCTAAATATTTAGCGTGCAATAAATTAAAATTTTTAACATCTGGAATATTTAAATTATCTTTTTCTGGATATTTTAAAAAATTTAAACTGTTGTAACCATATAAGGCCTCATCCATCCCATATCCTGCTAGAAGAACATTATAACCATCAAGCTTCATTTTTTCACAAAGCAATAACATTCCAATATTTGCCATACCACCAATTGGACCCTCATTAATTTGTATTAATTTTTTAAAATTTTTAATAATATCTTTTTTTGTTACTAAAACCTTTTCATTTTTAACACCTAATACTTTTGAAAAAATGTTAGCTTCTTTATCTTCTGATTTAAAATTTTGAAATGAAAAAGAGTAACTTTTTTTCAAATTTTTTTTAAACTTTGACCTATTTATTAGAGCAACTAAACTTTTTGAATCTAGTCCGCTTGATAAAGATAAACAAATATCTTTATCTGCAATTAAATGTTTATCTACTGTTTGTTTTATACTTTTTGAAAATTGTTTGATTTTAAACAGTTTTTTATTTTTTTTTATATTTCTATAATTATAATAATTTTTTTCTTTTATCTTAAAATTTTCAAAAATGAGATATGACCCAGGTAAAACTTGTTTTATACTCTCAAACAAAGTTTCATTACTACCAAAATATAAATTATTATATAAATATTCTTTAACCTTATCTTTATTAATTTTTGTTTTATTTTTTAAGAAAAAAATAATTGGTTTTATTTCACTTGAAAAGATAAATATTTTTTCATCAAGGTAATAATGAAGTGGTTTTTGACCAAATCTATCTCTTACCAAAAAAATCTTGTTTGATTTTTTTTCATGGTACATAAAACTAAACATGCCATGGATTTCTTTTATTGTTTTTTCTATTCCAAATTTGTTTATGTATTTAAATAAGACTTCTGTATCACCACTTGTATTATATTCAAAATTAACCTTTTTATTTTTTTTTAAATTTTTAAAATTGTAAATTTCGCCGTTATATAAAAGATTTGCTTTTGAATTTGAAAATGGTTGATTTGAGCGATCATTAAGATCTTGTATTTTTAATCTCCAATGTTTAAAAAAAAAATTTTTTCCTCTAATAAAATTAGAAAAATCTGGGCCTCTTTGGCTTAGAAATGTATCAACTTTAGATATTTTTTTTTTAAAATTAGAGTCTAAAGGTTTGTTGCTTATATATCCAAAAAAACCGCACATAATTTACTTTACTTTACTTTTAATATTAAATTGCATTTGATATTATTATATATATACCCCTATTTTAAATGTTTTTATATGATATCTCTTCAAAAAAAAATTAAATATCACTCACAATCGATAAATGAAATTTCTAAACAAAGTAATGAAATTCAAAAAATTATAAAATTACTAGTAAAAAAAATTACTAATGGTGGTAAAATTTTTTTTTGTGGGAATGGCGGTTCCTGTTCGGATGCACAACATTTAACTGCTGAAATGCTAATTAGACTTAAACCAAAAAATAATAGAAAACCTATCCCAGCTTTAAGTTTAGCAACTGATACATCAACATTAACAGCTTGTGGAAATGATTATAGTTTTGATGAAATATTTTCTAGACCTTTTGATGCTTTATCTAACAAAAAAGATGTTTTATTTATAATCTCTACTTCAGGAAACTCAAAAAACATTATTAATGTTTTAAAAAAAGCAAAAAAAAAAGGTATAATTTCAGTTGGATTTTTAGGTAAAGACGGTGGGAAATGTAAAAATTTATGTAATAGTAAATTAATTATAAAAAGCAATAACACTGCAATAATTCAAGAATGTCACATTTTTTTAGGTCATTTCATAATTGAAGAAGTTGAAAAAATTTTGTTAAAAAAAAATGTTATATAAACAACAAAAATGTAATTATTAAAACTGTTCATATAATTATTGGAGTATTGAGTTGAAAAAAAAAAGAAAAATTTGTTTTGTTTTAAATAGTAGAGCTAATTATGGAAGAGTAAAAAAATTATTACTTTTACTAAATAGGAAAAAAAACATAGATCTCAAAATTGTGTTAGGAGCTTCAAGTCTTCTTTATAAATTTGGAGATATATCTGGTCAAATAAAAAAAGATGGACTTGTTATCAATGAAAAGTTTTATTCAATAGTTGAAGGTGAAAACTTACTTACAATGACTAAATCTGCAGGGTTAACAATTATAGAGTTATCAAATATTTTTAAAAGAATTAAACCAGATGTAGTAGTTGTACTAGCTGATAGATTTGAAAATTTGCCAGTAGCTATATGTGCAAGTTATATGAATATTCCATTAGCTCATATTCAGGGTGGGGAAGTCACAGGATCTATAGATGAAAAGGTTAGGCACTCGATAACTAAACTTTCAGATCTTCATTTTGCTTCTACGGAAAGATCAAAACAGTACATCATAAACATGGGAGAAAATAAAAAAAAAGTCTTTAATACAGGATGTCCATCAATTGATGTGGCAAAAAGTATTAATTTTAAAATTGATAATAATTTTTTTAAAAACATAGGAGTGGGTAATAAAGTTCGAAAAGAAGATAAATATATTGCGATTCTTCAACATCCAGTAACTACGGAAATTAAAAGTACAAAGAAACAAATTGATGAGACAATAAAATCAGTAAAATTTATCTGCGAGAAACAAAAAATCAAGGCATTATGGTTTTGGCCTAATGTAGATGCTGGTACAGACATTATCTCAAAAAAATTAAGATCATTTAGAGAAAATTCTAAACCAGACTATATAACTTTCATAAAAAACTTAAGCCCTGAAAAATATTTAAAGATTTTATTTAACTCTCAATGTTTTATTGGCAACTCTTCTTCTGGAATTAGAGAAGGATCTTATTTAGGAATACCTTACGTAAATATTGGTAATAGACAAAAAAATAGAGAAAAAGGTAGAAATGTTATAGATGTAGGTTACTCGAGTAAGGAAATAATAAAAGCTATTAAAACCCAACTACAAAAAAAAAGATATAAAAGAGAAACAATATACGGCAAAGGTAACAGTTCAAATTCAATAGCTAAATTATTAATGAAATTGCCATTGACTTACGAAAAAGTTCTTAATTACATTAAATGATAAAAAAAATTTTTTTTCATTTAAAGACCTTAAATAAATACAGAAAATTCAAAGACTTTATTAAATTTCATATAGATTCTGATATTATAAAAAATAAAAATAAAAAAAATATTATTTTATTTGAATTTATAGATATGTGCTCTACTCACATTGCATATTTAAATATTATTCAACCACTAACTAAAATTTATAATTCTACTCCTTATGCAATTTCAACTGGGTTAAGTTCAAAAAAAAAAATTATATTTTATAAATTAATTGATTTTTTAAACTTATTTCACTTTGGTGTATTCAACACACTTAATATTAAAAAAAAAATATTTTTAACTAAATATAAGAAAAAACATCAAGGCATATATTTTCCTAACAAAAAAAAAGATTTTATGAATTTTAAATATAAGAATGTAGTTGTTGGTGACTTAATTTATGATAGCTATTTAAGATATAACTTTAAATCGACTTTAAATTTAAACGATAAAAAATTTAAAGTTTTTTTTTATGAAAGTTTAGATTATTTTGATGAGGTAATTAAAATATTTAAAAAATATAATATTAAAGCTGTTTTTTTATCTCATACTGTTTATTTACCAGCTTTTATAGGAAGACTTGCCTTGATTAATAAAGCTGATTTTTACTGTGTTGGCATAACTCACTTAATAAAGCTATCAAAAAATAATTATCATATCCATAATCATAAAAACTATAAAAAAACTTTTAATAAAATACCAACCATTAAAAAAAAACAATTTTTAAATATAACAAAAAATGAAATTTCAAAATTACTAAATGGAGAAAAAAACTTTAATATGGTTGGATTATCAAGGAGTCCATTTAAAAAAAAGACTGATAAAGATCTAATTAAAAAATCTAAAAAAATAAAAATTTTAGTAGCGACACAGTGTTTGATAGACTCACCACATGCATTTGGTAATTGGTTTTTCTCAGATTTTGTTGAGTGGCTTGAATATTTAGGCAAAATTTCATTAAAAACAGATTATGAATGGTATATAAAACCACATCCAAATAATTTAAGAAGAAATAAAGACTTTATAGATCAATATTTAATTAAATATCCAAAATTTAAATTAATTCCTTCAGAAACTAGTCACTACACTTTAAAAAATAAAGTTGATTTTGTTTTAACAAACTGGGGAAACATTGGAATGGATTTAGCATTATTAAATATCAAAGTTCTAAATACCCACCCAAATGGAAGGTTTTCAGCCTTTAAGTTCAATATAAATTCAAATACTTTTAATGAATATAATACAAAAATATTAAATTTAAAAAGATATAAAAAATTTAAAATTAATAAAAAAGAAATTTATGAATCTTACTTCATGCACAATTTTTATTATGGACCTAACTGGCTAATTGATAACCTAGTAAAAGAGATGACTCAACTTGGTTGGGATAAAAAAGATGGTATAGATATATATGATTATTATATAAAAAAATTCAACAAAAATAATTTTAAGAAAAAACAAATTAAATTAACTAATAATCTATTAAAAATTAAATTAAATAAAGAATACTCAAAATATTCACCATTAAAAAATTATTGAATAATAATTAAAGAAAGGCTAAATAAATTAATGAATAAACCGCTGTTAATTGCTGAAATTGGAATTAATCATAATGGTGATCTAGATTTGGCAAAAAAATTAATTCTCTTAGCAAAAAAAACAAACTTTGATTGTGTTAAATTTCAAAAAAGAGATATCAATGAAGTGTATACAAAAGAATATCTGGCTCAAGAAAGAGAGAGTCCATGGGGAAACACACAAAGGGATCAAAAAGAAGGCCTTGAGTTTGGAAAAAAAGAATATGATATCATAGATCAATTCTGCAAAGAAGTAAAAATAGATTGGTTTGCGTCAGCTTGGGATTTAAATAGTTTGAATTTTTTAGAGCAATATCAACTTAAATATAATAAAATTGCATCAGCAATGATTGTTGACAAAAATTTTTTAGAAGCAGTATCAAAACAAAAAATATATACTTTTATTTCAACAGGTATGAGTACAGAAAAAGATATAGATACTGCTGTTGAAATTTTTAAAAAAAATAAATGTGACTTTGAGTTAATGCATTGCGTTTCAACATACCCTACAAAAGTGAAAGATGTAAATCTTTTAACAATAAATGCTTTGAAAAGAAAATATGGTTGCAAGGTTGGATATAGTGGTCATGAGAATGGGGTAGTAATTTCAATAGGGGCATTTCTATTGGGAATCTCATCATTAGAAAGACATATTACACTTGATCGTACCATGTATGGCAGTGATCAGTCAGCATCTATAGAGGAAAAAGGCATGCAAAACTTAACAGATTCTATTAATAAGATATTTGATGCGATGGGTGAAGAAAAATTGGGACATGTTTTAGAAGATGAATTACCTATAGCAAAAAAATTAAGAGAACATATTAAAAGATAATAAAAATTAGTAAAAATCTTGAAATTTTAACAACTTATTACTTGAAACATTTCTCCTCAGTTTTTTTCCAATTACTAATTTTTTTTTAGTTAACGGTATACCATTCCCAGGTTTTTTGATTGTTAGATCATCACTTTTTATAATATGATTTTTCTTTTTTGATTTTTTAAAAGATAAGCTTTTACCAAAAATTTTTTTTGTTAATTTAAGTTTATTATAAATCGTATCTTTATTAATTTTGTATTTATTTAATATCTCAAAATTTTCTCTAAACTTAGTTATCTCTCTAACTTCTTCAAAAGTTATTGATGAGCTAGTATCTGGTCCAAACATTTTCTTGTGAAAAGTGACGTGAAATTCCATTAAATTAAATTTTGCTGAAATTCCATATATCATCGGATAAATAGAGCCTGTATGATCTGACAATCCAGTTAAACAATTATATTTGCTTTTAATTTCACCAACAATATTCATACCCACATACTTGAGTGGGGTGGGATACATTGTAGAACATTGCAAAATAACAAAATGAGCCCTTTTATTTTTTAAGAAACTTATAGTTTTTTTAATTTCTCTATTGTTTGACATGCCTGTACTTAAGATAATTGTTTTCTTTGTTTTAACCATTAAATCAATAAGACTTGTATTATCAATTTCCCCTGAGGAAACTTTCCAAGCACATACGTCTAGTTTGTTAATCATTTTAAAAGCTTCAACAGAAAAGACTGAAACCATAAAATACAATCCTTTTTTTTTAGCATGATTAAATAAACCTTTCCACTCTGATAAGGTAAATTCCATACGCTTCCAATATTCAAATCTATTTTTATCTTTGTGAGAAAATTTAATTCTAAAAGGTTCGTCATAAGTTGATTCTGCCTCAGCTAAGTGAGCTTGAAATTTAATAACATCAACTTTTGATTTAGCACAAGCATCTATCATAGCATGAGCAATATTTAAAGATCCCTCATGAGCCTGTCCTATTTCAGCGACCAAAACGGTTTTTTGTTTTTTTAATAAATTTTTAAAACTTGTACTAGAGCTTGTTCTCATTTAATGTATATTAACTTTTTTTATTCAAATTAAAATAATATTTCTTTAGCAATATGAAAATATTAGGCATAATACCTGCTAGATCTGGATCAAAAGGAGTTAGAAATAAAAATATTAAATTATTAAGAAGTAAACCTTTAATATATTGGACAATTAAAACAGCCTTAAAATCAAAACTTGATAATATAATTGTTTCAACAGACTCTTTAAAAATAAAAAAAATTTCTGAAAAATACGGCGCAAATGTACCCTTCATGAGACCAAATAATATTTCAAGAGATAACTCGAAAACTATTGATGTAGTTAAACATGCTCTTAAATTTTACAAAAAAAAAAAAATTAACTTTGATGCTGTTATGATACTTCAGCCAACTTGTCCTTTTAGAAAGGTAGTTGATATAGACAAATCAATTAATATTTTAAAAAAAAGAAAAGATATTTCGTCTGTAATTTCTTTGCAAAAGGTAGAAAGTTTTCATCCTGCAAGAATGAAATTTCTAAAAAGAAAAATTATAAAAAACCCAAATTTTATAAAATCAGAAGAAACCACCTCAAGACAACGACTTAAGAAAGTATATTTAAGAAGTGGACTTATATATCTCACTAAAATTGAAACTATTTTGAAAAAAAACTCACTTCAAGGAAATAAATCTTTTGGATTAATTACACCTGTTTCAAGGTCATTAAACATTGATAATATTAATGATTTTAGATTAGCAGAGTTGATTTTTAAAAAAAAATATAAAATAACTGACTAGTATAAATAAAATTTAAAATAAATAAGAGAAAGAATGTTAAAAAGAAACAACTATCATTCAATAATTTTAGCTAGAGGAGGTTCCAAGGGGATTAAGAATAAGAATTTAAGTAAAATTAATAACAAACCATTAATTTATTGGTCAATAACCAAATCTTTAAATTCAAAAAAAGTAAATCAAACATGGGTAAGTAGTGACTCAAAAAAAATTCTTGATTATTCAATAAAATGCGGAGCTTCAATTATTAGAAGACCAAAAAAATTTGCCAAAGATAAATCCTCATCAGAATCTGCATGGATACATGGTATAAATTATATTAAAAAAAAAGGTTTCAATTCGGAAAACATAATCGGTATTCAACCCACCTCTCCAATTAGATCAAGTAAGGATTTTGATGAAGCTATTAAAGTTTTTGAAATAAATAAACTTGATAGCTTATTTACATCCACAAAAGTTAATGATTTTTTTATCTGGAAAAAAAATAAAAAAGGTAAATTTATTGCTAATTATAATTATAAATCTAGGAAAACAAGACAAGAAATTGATGATAAATATTTAGAAAATGGATCTTTTTTCATATTTAAAACTAAAAAATTTTTGAAATTTAAATGTAGATTATTTGGAAAAATTGGTACTTATGTAATGCCAAAAACAAAGAGTTATCAAATTGATGAAAAAGAAGATCTAGACATACTTAATTTGTTGTCAAAAAAATATTTAAAAAAATAATATAGTAAAATTAATGGTAAAAAAATTTTTAACAAAAGGTAAATAGATGAACTTAAAAAAAGAATTTGAAAAAATTTTAAGTAATAACAAGTATTATCTTCCAATAAGAAGAAAGGGGGAAATTAGCTATAAAAATTATTATAGAAAATCAACTGATCCAGATGGAAAGATTAGATTGTTAAAAAATGAAAGAAAGGAAAAAATCAAACAATTTAAAATAATTTTAAATTTCTTAAGAACTCGAAAATTAGGAGGAAGTATTTTGGATATAGGGTGTGGATTTGGATGGATGTTATCCACTTTGGATAAAAAAAAATGGGAAACCCACGGTGTTGATCTAAATAAAGACTGCCAAAAAATTGCAGAAAAAAATATGTTTAAATTTTATAATCAATTACCAAAAAATAAAAAAAAATTTGATGTAATTTCAATGATTCACGTAATTGAACATTTAAAAAACCCTTTGGCTTATTTAGATAAAGTAAAAAAGCTATTAAAAAAAAATGGTATATTAATAATTGAAACTCCAGATTTTGACTCAGCAATGGCGAGAAGATACAATTTAAAATTTAGATTGTTGCACGACCCAACCCATATTAGTTTATTTAGCCTTGAATCTCTTATGCGATTATTACGAGATAAAAAGTTTAAGATTATTCAGCTTGATTTTCCATATTTCGAAGGTCCTTTTTTTAACAGAAAAAATTTACTTAAGGTTCTGAAAATTAGTAAGAAAAATTATTCTCCTCCATTTTATGGATCAGTAATGACAATCTTTTGTGAAAAAAAATAATTATTTAATCAAATTATTAGCTAAAATTAAAAAAATTGTTATTAATAATTATTTCAAATAAAGTCTAAATCAATGACAAATTCAAAATTAATTATCCTTTTAAAATCAATATACTATGGGTTAGAAACAGTTATTGAAAGGATCAAAAATAAAGAGAAATTAAATAATTTAAATATTTTATTTAAATTATTTATCATAAGATCTTTTTATGGTCTTGCTTACTTTAGAAATTTAATAAATGAAAATAATAACTTTTTAAATCTTAAAAACCAAAATTCAATTCAGAATGAGGATGTTTCTCAAACAGTTGAATCTTTAACTAAGAAAGGTCACACAGATGAGCATACGTTTAAAAAAAATATAAAAGATAAAATCGAAGATCAGTTTATAAAAAATTGTAAAAACGCAACAGTAACATACTTAAATGGTAAAACGGAAAATATTCGAAATCTAAGTTTTGTTAGCTTAGAAGAAGCTTACAGGTGGGTTAAAGATAATGATGTCTATATTTTTAGAGGAAATATTCGAGTAGATTCAAATATTTTTTTTAAAAAAATATTTCTTTCTGGATATTTTTTTGAAGTTGCAAAGAGTTATCTTAATTCAAAAAATATATCATTAAATTTATATTTATTTATATCTGAAAACGAAAATAAAATAAATAACCATAATAAAGAAAAAATATTTAATGTTGCTGCTCAAAAATATCATTTTGATATTGACTATCAAAAGTTTTTCAAACTTTTTATTTATCTTACTGACGTTAAAATGACTAACGATGGTTCACACATTTTTATACCAGAAACACATAAGGTAAAAAAAAACTCACATCATTTACCAAAAAGATATGATAATGAAGACATTGAAAATTATTATAAAAATAAAAAAGAATATTTTGGAAATAGTGGTACTTTTTTCCTGGAGGATACATTTGGGATACATAAAGGATCTCCAATTTTAAATAACTCAAGAGTAATGGCTATTGTTGAATATGGACGTCAACATTTTAAGCTTAATGAATTAACACATTTCGAATAAAAAAAAATGAGAGAAATTATTAAAAAATATATAAAAAAAAAAATCCCTCTTTCGTCAAAACACTACAATCTTGATTTAGATAAAAATTTCCATACTTTTAAAGCTAAAAGGAAATCGTATTACAAAAAAGACTTATCTAAATTATCATTTAATGAACTTTGTATATTATTTAAAACAGATAAAGCAACATTATATGAAGATATAATTTACGATTTTACATTAAAAAAATATGTTAGATCACTTGTAACTGGTCATGGTTATAGCCGCTATTATTCTCAAATTAATAAAAATGTGGTTAAAAATTTAGTAGAAATAGGAAGTTATGAAGGAGCAAGTGGTCTTGTATTTTCATCATATTTTCAAAAAGCAAAAATATATTGTTTAGATATTAATTTTAAAAATAATAAGCTAAAATATAAAAATTCAAAAAGAGTTAAAATAGATCAATTAAATAAAGACGACCTAAAAAAATTCATAATTAAAAATAAACTTAAAAATAAAATAGACCTTATTTCAGATGATGCCGCACATTTAAACAGACATATCATTAATTCTTTTGAAGTGTTGTTTCCTAATTTAAGAAAAGGCGGATGTTATTTTATTGAAGATATAAATATAAAAAGAAATAAGAAAGTTTATGATTTATTTAGAAGTTACAAAAAAAATAGTAACATGGATATAAAAATTGTTAAAAGCAATCTTAATAATCTAACACAATCTAACACTCCACAAAACTATCTGATAATTTTAAAAAAACGATATTAAAATTTTTCTATTTTCATAAATTAAATAACAATGTAATTATAATCATATAAAAATTTTTTTCAGTGCATAAATCAAGCCAATTGAGCTATTAGTACTGGTCAGCTGCACGCATTACTGCGCTTCCACATCCAGCCTA
>MDTD01100742.1_pt1 | contig 12124 bp, 9 predicted proteins | sample 811221 | NCBI WGS metagenome assembly MDTD01 (sample SAMN05326646, study PRJNA326480) | marine metagenome | isolation source: seawater | place: Pacific Ocean: South West | collected 2011 | reverse complement strand
TTGAACTGGGCTTTGGCAGCCTCAATATCCAGGTCGCCACTGGCGACCCGGGTCAAAATACGGGTCAAGGTTTCCGGGTTCATATGGGTCCTGATGGGAGTGTTTTTATGGCCGAAGGGTCTGCTTCGGCAAGTGTCTCAATTTAGTTCTGCCGTCTGAGCCATGCCAGGCCTTTACCTGATTTTTCGCCCTTCTCAGGGTCGTCCTCCGGTTCAGACTTGGCTTCCGCTGCGGCCGCTTTTTTGGCAGGTGCCGCCGCAGCGGGTTTGCTGGTGCCGCCCCACTTGTAGTGGCCGAACTTGCAGTATCCTTGAACGTTGTTAAACCGGGCATCTATATTTTTCTGGATGGGAATAACGTTGCCTTCAATCCGCGGAATCAGGTGCTCAGCCAGGGGAACGGACCCACCGCCGGATAAAACGATGGAATCGATATCCCAGTCATTTTCCCAAAGCCGGTTCAGGTCTTCGGCAATGGCGGAGGCGGACGTCGTGTATACCCGCTTTTTCAGGTTGGCAATATTGTATTCCCTGCCCTTGATTTTTATCATACCCGATTCCACAAATTTGAATATCCGGTAAAGCTCGATATTAATGTTGCTTTCCTGACGCAGTTTGTTGGCGATCACGGAAAAGCATTTGGAAATCCCCGTATCCATGGTGGATGAGCCCCGTTCGATATACTGAAGATGATCGAAGATGGAGACGTCCGTGGTCTTAAATCCGATGTCCACCACACCGAGCTTGGAACCGGCCAGGGTGCGGTCCGAGATCTTGCCGTTGTCGTCGAAGATCAGGTTAAAGATGGAGCCAATGGGCTGCGGAATCACGTGTACCTTGTCGATGTTGATCCGGCGGCTATCGTCCTGTCCGTTCGGGTTGTGGAAGGTGATGTTGTGGGTGCCCCGGATCATATCCTTTAACCTTCGGGTATCCCGCTTAAGATACCCCACCGGAAGCCCGGTGACCACATTGATCGGGCCTGTGCTCGTCGTACAGAGACCTGCTGCGGTGATGGCAAGGATCTGGATAAAATCTTCTATCAGTTTTTCCTGGTCCAGGGTAAATTCGGGAATGTTGGATTGAAGCTCTGCATAACTGCCGATAAAATAGGCTTTATCGTTCAGGGTGATATGCAGGTTTGACGTGGCCGATGCATCTCCGAGGGAGGCCCGGAACTGGATATCGGCGGCATCACCGATCAGGGATTTGAATATCACAGAGTTTTTGCCGTTGTAAGCCTTGGTAAATCCGAAACCGACATCAATTCCCACTATTTCCATTCCGAAACCTCCTGAATTGTTTGGGCGCCTTTAAGACCACACAAGTTTGATGGGAAGATACCATCGGCAGCGCAGTTCCGTCAAGAAATAAGGCGGATTTCACCTATTTGGTCACCTCTAAATCATCCTGTTCAAGGGCGTCTTTGGCACTTGGCTGGTAGGCGGTAATTCTATCCTTGAGCCCGCTGGCCGACAGTGCAGGGATTTTGGCAGATGCAAATGACAATGCCGCTCAGGTTAAGGTTTCGCCTTGCGGGAATTGTCGAAATAGGGTAATAGAGGGCCGGATTTATTAGAAGAATGAGCCATGAAAAAAGATAGAGTATTTGCCCAAAAACAAACCACCCTTACCCCGTTCCGGTTCAACCGGCAAGTGGCTGAGGTGTTTGACGATATGCTGGTCCGTTCCGTGCCGTTCTACGGGGAGTCTTTAAAGCAGCAGGCCAGGATCACTCAACGCTATTACCAGAACGGCAGCCGGATTTATGACCTGGGGTGCTCCCACGGCAACCTTGGGATTTTGGTGAAGGATGTCTTCGAAAACCGTCCTTTCACCATGGTGGGTGTGGATAACTCCAAACCCATGATAGACAGGTATAAAAAACGCCTCATGGATTCGGAGTCTGACAGAGAAGGCCAGGATATCCAGCTGGTGTGCGGCGGGATGGAGGATCTGAAAATTGAAAAGGCCTCGGTGGTCCTCATCAACCTGACGCTCCAGTTTTTATCCCCTAAGATGCGGGACGGGCTTATCCGCTCCATTTTCCAAGGACTTAAACCGGGAGGTATCATGCTTCTCACAGAGAAAACGGTTCACCCGGACTCAGGATTGTGCGACCTGGAACTTGAATTCTACCGGCAGTTCAAAAGGGAGAACGGCTACTCCGAGCTTGAAATAAGCCAGAAACGCGATGCGTTGGAAAAAGTGCTTATTCCCGAACCTGTGGCAGTGCACGAAGAACGGATACGAGTTGCAGGGTTTTCCCTGTTCAACGTATGGCTCAAGTGGTTTAACTTCACCTCCATGCTCGCAATTAAATAACGGCCGACAACTAAATAATGGAACGATTTTTAGCACACCACCGGGAGTTTGGGTTCGATCAATACTATTCACAATTGTCCGCGGTGGTCCGCCACCGAAGACAATTTCTTGACAATGCCAAGGGCAATTTTTTACGGTTTAAAAAAGTTGTGGATGCTCTGCCGGATCTGATTCCTTCCGATATCGAGCTTGACGCGAAGGCGGTGCGCGCGGGCAGGGATTCAGATCTGACGGCGGGCAAAAAGCAGGCTTTGGCAGAAGGGTTGAAAAACCTTTGCCCCTGGCGGAAAGGGCCTTTCACCCTTTTTGATATAGCCATTGACACGGAATGGCAGTCCTGGATGAAATGGGATCGCCTGGTACCTCACCTGCCGCGTTTAGACAACCGTAAGATCCTCGATATCGGGTCTTCCAACGGGTATTACATGTTTCGACTGGCCCACCATAACCCGTTGTTTGTACTCGGCCTTGAACCCCAGAGTTCTTTCTATTTTCAGTATCTGGCGGTCCAGAAATATTTACGGCAGCAAAATGTGTTCTGCCTGCCCATCCCCTACCATGAACTGCCGGCAACGGACCGGTATTTTGACCTGGTGTTCTGCATGGGGATTCTCTATCACCGCAAATCCCCTGTGGAAATGCTGAAACAAATCCACGACAGCCTGAAAAAAGGCGGTGAAATTGTACTGGAGAACCTGGTTCTGGAAGGCAGAAAGAATCTGTGTCTGTTTCCGGTGGACCGCTACGCTAAAATGCGCAACGTCTTTTTCATCCCGGACCTGGCTGCCATGGAATCCTGGCTGGCCCGGGCGGGGTTCATAAACATCCGCTGTGTAGATGTAAGTCCCACCACCCTGGAAGAGCAGCGGAAAACGGATTGGATTCAAACCGAATCCCTGGCGGATTTTCTTGATCCGGATGATCCGTCAAAGACGGTTGAAGGCTATCCTGCGCCAGTGCGTGCGGTGTTTATGGCAGAGGCCCGGGGGTAGGCACGTTTTCTAAATCAACGTCACACCCCAATCGGTTGCGATTGATGGGCTAAAGCTTTACCGGATCCGTCTGGAAGGTCGTGGCCCAGGCTGCCCCGTTTTCCCTGAAAAAAGCGATCCCGTCCAGATACCCGACATCTCCGGCCCCTTCGTGGGGCAGGCCGAGTTTGAATTCTTTGATGGGAAAGATATTCCAGTCATGGGAGATACAAACGGATGCCGCAGGCCCATCCGATTCATCCAGTTCGTCCAGCCGCTCCAGCATGAAATCCGTCAGCACATCAGCCGTATGCTCAGGGTCTTCCATGACGCTGCCATCGATTTCACGGTCAAACCAGGACCGGATAAAAGCCGTCCCCCCCTTGGCCATCATCAGTTCCAGGGCTTTTCGGATGTCCTTTATATAGAAGGGGGCCAGGGTTTGGCTGGTCACAGTATGTGTCAGTTGCCTGTGATGGGTGCGGGTGAAGCCTTTGTCCACCAGGTAGGCGGTTTCTATGCATCTGCCGAAATGGCTGGCATAAAGCTTTGGTACAAGGACGGCAGGCATCTTGGCCCCCAAATCAAGGGCATAGGTTTTACCGGGTTCAGTCAGCCCCATAAAGGGTTCCATCATGGGATCCTTATGGTAATGGCGGTCCGAGTGTCTCAGGATGAGTGACATTTTAGTGACGCCACGGTCCAGGAGGCGGGTCATGGTATCCAGGGTCTCTTGTGATCTTAACTCGTATTTTCGTTCCATAATTTTATCCCAAATTATCCAAATGTTGCCAGGCGGTCAGGTGCCGGCAGGGTTAGGAATTTTCATTGAACAGGTTTCATATCCTATGCTATATGAGCTGTCAATTGATAGTCTCCATATTGACGCTGCAGTAAGATCATGCCGGACAGGCCACGGCCTGCATAAAACCTGCGGCTGCAGAGCAAACAAACCGCTACAGGGGGAATACATGTCAAAAGAAATCAGTATCATCGGTGTGCCCATGGATTTCGGGCAGATGCTTCGGGGAGTGGATATGGGGCCGGCAGCGCTTCGGTATACGGGGCTTGTCTCACGGCTTCGTGATCTGGGGCACAAGGTCATTGATGAGGGTGACGTTTTAATTCCCATCCGTGATGCGGACCGGGAGGTGGCCCACGACAAGTTTGTGGGGGAGATCACCCAGATTTGCCAGGCCGTTTACGATACCGGCAGCCGTGTGGCGGAGAGGGGCCGTTTTCCCCTATTTCTCGGAGGAGACCATTCCATTGCCGTGGGAACGGTGGCCTCGGTTGCGGAAAATGAGCCGGTGGGTCTCATCTGGGTAGACGCCCACGGTGATTTCAACACCCCGGACACATCTCCTTCGGGCAATATCCACGGTATGCCTCTGGCGGCACTAATCGGAGAGGGCCACGACGCACTGGTGAACGTCGGTAAGCCCGGAATGAAGGTGCACCCGGACAATGTGGTGATGATCGGGCAGCGGGACCTTGACCCTGCGGAAAAACGGCGGATAAAACGTTCGGGGATCACCATATTCACCATGAGAGACATTGATGAGCAGGGGATATCCACCATAGCCTCAAAAACCGTCATGAAGTTCGCCCATCTCAAACGGTTCCATCTGACCCTGGATATGGATGCCCTGGATCCGGTGGAAGCACCCGGTGTCGGTACTCCCGTACCCGGTGGTATCAGCTACAGGGAGGCCCATCTGCTGATGGAGATCCTCTCGGATTCCGGTAAACTCGGCTCCATGGATCTGGTGGAGGTCAATCCCATTTTGGACGTGGCAAATAAAACCGCCGAACTTGCGGTGGAACTGACCCTTTCCGCCCTGGGAAAAAGCATATTGTAAGGGACTGACCCGCCTTTGTCCCTCAACGATTATATTAAATCGCTGAAGTCTTATAAAGGATTCAGCGGAGACATCGTCTGCCACAGAACTCGGCAGGCAAGTCCTGGGGTGTATGCCCCGGAGAACTTGGGATTGGGGCTTTCCAACGATCTTACCCCCCTGCTCAAGGACATGGGCATAGACCGGCTGTACATCCACCAGGCCGAGGCGATCCGAAAGATCCGTCAGGGCATCCATACCGTTATTGCCACCCCGACGGCCTCCGGCAAAAGCATGATTTACAACCTGCCGGTCATCGATACCCTGTTGTCCGATCCTACGGCCCGGGCATTGTATCTGTTTCCCCTGAAAGCTTTGGCCCGAGACCAGATGGACACGGTGCAGCAGATGCTGGTGAGGGCAGGATCCATAACGCTTGGGACCCCGGCCTTAAAGGCCGGAGTATATGACGGTGACATCACGGCCTACCAAAAGTCAAAGATCAGGAAAAATCCCCCCCATGTGCTGCTGTCCAACCCGGAGATGCTCCACCTGGCCATGCTGGCCCACCACCATCTGTGGGAGGACTTCTTTGCCAACCTCAAATATGTGGTGGTAGACGAGGTCCACACCTACCGCGGGGTGATGGGATCGAACATGGCCTGGGTGTTTCGCCGCCTGCTGCGGGTCTGCCGGCATTACGGAGCTGCCCCTGTCTTTATTTTCTGTTCCGCCACCATAGCCAACCCCGCCCAGTTGTCCGCCAACCTCACCGGGCTTGACGTACAGGTGGTGGATGTCCAGGGAGCCCCTTCGGGCAAGAAGGAAGTTCTCATGATGCGGGGACTGGACGGTGCGGCCCAGACCGCCATCACCCTGATCCATGCGGCAGTCCACCGGAAACTGCGCACCATCGTCTATACCCAGTCCAGGAAGATCACCGAACTGATCGCCGTCTGGGCATCCCAAAAAGCCGCTTCCTTTGCAGATAAGATATCGGCCTACCGGGCCGGGTTTCTTCCCGAAGAACGACGTGAGATTGAAAAAAAGCTGGCGTCCGGGGAACTGCTCACCGTTGTCTCCACCTCCGCCCTGGAACTCGGCATTGATATCGGGAATCTGGACCTGTGTATCCTGGTGGGCTACCCGGGTACCATCATGTCCACCTGGCAACGGGCCGGCAGGGTCGGGCGGGACGGTAAGGACTCAGCCCTAGTGCTCATTGCCCACGAGGATGCCCTGGATCAGTATTTCATCAACCACCCGGATATTTTTTTTGACATGCCCCCGGAAAAAGCCCTCATCAACCCGGAAAACCCCACCGTGCTCCACCGTCACCTGGACTGTGCCGCTGCCGAACTGACCCTGCAATCCCACGAACCCTTTGTGTCTGAGCCCATCGTTGCCAAAGGCATCGGCCATATGGTGAACAAAGGACTATTGCTCCAGAGCAGGGATGGTTCGGTGTGGTATTCGGCCAGAAAGTCTCCGCACCGGGAAGTCAATCTCCGGGGCACCGGACGCACGGTTCCCATTTTCAAGGAGGAGACCCGGGAAAGCTTAGGAGACATTGACTGGCACAGGTCCTTTTTTGAAACCCACGAGGGGGCGGTGTATCTGCACCGGGGAAAAACATACGTCATTACCCACTTTGACCACGTCAAAGGCGTGGTCCGGGGCAAAGCGGAGATCGTCAATTACTACACCCGGGCAAGATCGTCCAAGCATACGGAAATCCTGGAAGTGAAGGAGACCTGCCTGGTGGGAAATACCCGGATCGGTTACGGCACGCTGCGCATCAGAGAGCAGGTCACGGGCTACGACCGCAAACTTGTCTCCACCGGAAAATCCATCGGCATTGTTCCCCTTGATCTGCCCGAAATGACCTATGAAACCCAAGGGCTGTGGATAGAGATTCCCGACCGGGTCAGAGAGGATGTGGAGATGCGGCAGATGCATTTTATGGGCGGCATCCACGCCATGGAGCATGCCGCCATCGGAATCATGCCGCTGTTGGTAATGACCGATCGCAACGATCTTGGCGGCATTTCAATCCCTTACCACCCCCAAACCGATAAAGCCACCGTCTTCGTATATGACGGTGCACCAGGGGGGCTGGGCCTTTCAAGGCAGGCATTTGACAATGCCCAGTTGCTGATGAAACGCACCCACGAAGCCATATCCGACTGTCCCTGTGATACGGGGTGCCCGGCCTGCGTCCATTCCCCGAAATGCGGTTCGGGTAACCGGCCCATAGATAAATTCGCCGCAGGCACCATTCTGCAGATGATTCTCAACGGCGGTGGTGACCCGCGTTGCCCTGTGGTACGCCAATCAGAGCGCCCGACTAAAGAGGCGATCCTGCCGCTCCCCGAAGATAAGGGCCCTGACGCGCAGGTCCCGCCGGAACGCTACGGGGTACTGGACATCGAAACCCGTCGTTCTGCAAAGGATGTGGGGGGCTGGCACCGTGCGGACCGGATGGGTGTCAGTTGTGCCGTTCTCTATGACTCACGGGATGACGAATACCATACCTATTACCAGGATGATATGGAAAAACTTGTGGCTCATCTTAAAACACTCGACCTGGTTATCGGTTTCAACATCCTGCGGTTTGATTACAAGGTGCTTTCCGGACTCCATTCCTACGATTTTCAAAAACTGCCCACCCTGGACATGCTCATGAAAATCCATGAACGCCTGGGATACCGCCTGGGTCTTGATCATCTGGCCAAAGAGACATTGGGAGCGGAAAAAAGCGCCGACGGCCTTCAGGCATTGGAATGGTGGGCCCAGGGCGAACTGGACAAGATCGTTAAATACTGCATTCAGGATGTGCGGGTGACCCGGGACCTTTACCGCTACGGCCGCGACAACCGTTATCTGGTATTCAAAAACAAATCCGGATTTCAGGTGAGGGTACCGGTAACCTGGGTATAACCTGTTATCCGGTTTTAGGATGTATTGAATTATCACCGGCTTATTTATTTGCTTCCCAATTTGAAAATTAACTTACACTTTTGTCAACCTATTTTGGATTCCTCCTTGCACCCGATCAAAAATATTGTTAAGACTTAATCCTTTTTCTGCGTTAGAAAACTGTTAGCTTTGCGGAAAAATCAATATTAACGGATAGATCCGGGAGAAAAGGATGCGGTATTGGTTAATTATCTCTGCGGTTGGACTGGCCCTAACCATGGACAATGCAGGGGCAAACGCCGGGGAAAATGCCTACGTGGGATCTGCAGCCTGTAAGGAATGCCATCAGGAGCAGTATGACAATTTCATGGCCCACTCAAAAAAGGCCAATTCTTTCAGCAGCATCAAAAAAATGGAAAAGAAACTGACCCCTGAGGAATACCAGGAGTGTTTTGAATGCCACACCACAGGTTACGGAAAACCCGGTGGCTTTATATCTGAAAAACAGACCCCCCAGGTTAAGGATGCGGGGTGTGAGGTCTGCCACGGCCCAGGTTCACTGCACATTGAATCCGGTGATCCGGAGGATATCAAGCTGGATATGGGGTTGGAAAATTGCAGGACCTGCCATAACCAGGAACGCGTGGAGGATTTTGATTTCAAACCACTGATGTACGGCGGGGCCCATTAATATGAAAAAACTAGTTAAGCTGATCAACAGCAGACTATGGATAAAGGTGCTGATTCCTGTGTCCATGGCAGTGATACTCGTTATGACCGCCTCGTTGTGGTATTCCATCGTCTCCCAGAAGACATTCGCGCACGAGCAACTGGCCTCTCAAAATAAAATCCTTGCGCTGGCCGTGGAAGGCGGCATGTTTGATGCGCTGGCCATCGGAGACAACGATACGGTGAGAAACCAGTTCCGGCAGCTTAATGAAAAAGTGCAGAACCTCAAGGTCTACGTATATGATTTTAACGGGGTGGTGTCTTTTTCAACAGACATTAATGCCGTGGGCAGGACCATGGACGCTTATACCAATGCGGAAGGGCTCTCGGATATCAATGAGATGCTGGCCTCGGGTAACGCATCCGGCACATCCTTAAAAATGGTCACAGGTGATGAAGGGTTCGTCATAAAAAATGAACCGATCCTCAATGAAAGAAAATGTTTTCACTGCCATGGCCGCAACCGTGAGGTGCTTGGGGGAATTTCCGTTCTTTCTTCCATGACCGCCATGCAAGAGAGTATCCGGACAGGAAGGAACACAAGCATTATGATTTCCGTGGCCGGATTGGCCGTGATTATCTTTCTGGTGTGGTTGATCTTTGTCCTGCTGGTCAACAAAAAGGTATCCCGGGTGATGACAGCCACCTCAAGAATGAGGCAGAAAGATTTTACCCACCAGACAATGGTGGGTCGCGGTGATGAAATCTCACATATCCTCAACCGTATCAATATGGTTACCGGCGAGCTGAGAACGACCATCCGGAGTATTGTTGAAAACTCCCATCTTCTGGAAGCCTCTTCCCATAAGATGAACGATATTGCCCACACTCTGGATGCATCCAGTACCGAGGCCTCCCAAAAGGCGTCCAACGTGTCCGCGGCTGCCGAAGAGATGAGTGCCAACAACACCAGCATTGCCACGGCCATGGATGATGCGGCCGAGTCCATGAATGCCCTTGCGGCCGCCGTGGATGAAATGAGTGCCACAGTCGGTGAAATTGCCAGAAACTCGTCAGAGTCGAAACATATCATTGAACGGGTGGTGGATAGTTTTACCGACATCCTGTCTGCCGTCGAAGAGTTGGGTGTCCGTGCCGAAGATGTGGATGAGGTGACCAACGAAATCCGTTCCATTTCTGAACAGGTCTCCTTGCTGGCCCTGAACGCTAAAATTGAAGCGGCCCGGGCCGGTGACGCAGGAAAAGGGTTTGCCGTGGTGGCCCAGGAAATCACGGAACTGGCCCAGGACACCAACCGGTCAACGGTGGATGCGGACGAGAAACTTGTGGGAATTAAAACCACGGTTCAGGAATTGATCGGCCAGGTATCCGCTCTTGCCGGGGATGTCAGAACCAGTGACGACGCCATCTCAGGCATCGCTGCCGCTGTGGAGGAACAGAACGTCACCACCTCTGAAATTGCCAAGAGCATAAATGAAGTCAGCGGGAAAATTTCCGAAGTGAATGCCAGCGTCACCCAGGGGGCACAGGTTGCCTCTGAGATTGCAAAGGATATCGTGGGGGTCGAGGCGATGTCAGCCAAGGTTCAGGAGGAAAGTCACACCCTGAACACAGGGGCCGAGGACCTTGCCAAAATGGCCGAATCCTTTGCCAAAATGATGAAAGCGTTCAAGGTCTGATGCGCTTTTGACAGCCCAGGGGTTTGCTATTCGTTCAATACCCGGTTTGCCAGCGCGTCAAGGACGGGGCCTGCCTTTTCCCGGATCATAAGATTACAGCGGCTGTCAAAAGGGGTCTGTGACAGGTTGATGATGGCCACGAACGCCCCGGCGCTTCTGGCATATTCGGGCATGGAGGCGGCCGGCTGCACCAGCAGGGTGGAGCCTGTGGCGATAAAAACATCACTTTGGGAAGACAACCTTGCCGCTTCCCGGGTCTCCCTTTCGGGCATGGCCTGGCCGAAGGACACCGTATCCGGCTTGAAGTACCCTCCGCAGTCACATTCCGGTGCCAAATCTCCGTTGCTGATCCGCTTCATGGCGTCATCCCAGGAGGTGAGGCTGCTGCAGGACATACAGCGGATGCGTCTGGAATTGCCGTGAAGTTCGATGACTTTTTCCTCGTCTATGCCCGATGCCTGATGAAGTCCGTCGATATTCTGGGTGATGACCGCTGTCAGCCGGCCGGCCCGGCTCAAACGGGCAAGGGCTTTATGGCCTTTATTAGGAGCGGCATGCCGTAATCCTTTTTCCATTTCCACCCGTTGCTTCCAGTATTCAATTCTGGCATCTTTGGAAGACATGAATTCGTCAAAATATACGGGCTGAAATTTATCCCACAACCCGCCCTGGCTGCGGTAGTCCGGGATCCCGGATTCGGTTGATATGCCGGCACCCGTAAAGGCAACCACCGTTTTGGCCCTTTTGATGTGTCGGGCAATCTTTTCCACAGCCGCCAGGGCATCCGGTGTCAGTGTTTCTTGTTTCCCCATGGCAGAAGCCTCCTGAACAATTTCCCGTAAAGGGTATGGATCTCCGGGATGCGGAACATCCGCCCGGCAAGACCTAACAGAGTCAGAAACAACAGCCCTAAAAGGGCGCAGATGGTTAGATCCGTCCACAACTTTCCAGGCAAAAGGATTCCGGAGACAACAGGATAAACCGCATACAGAATCATACCCAATCCCAGGCTTAACCCTACCATTTTAAAAAAGAAAAGGTAAACAGAAGTTTTTTGGGTGTTTTCGCTTTTGCGGCTCCAGGCTTCAAACAGGAAAAAACAGGTCAGGGCGGCGGACAGGGCCAATCCCAGTGCAAGCCCCTTAACGCCCATATAGGTCATGCCGGCATATATGATGGGAAGGCCTGCCAGAACGGCAACGGTTGAGAACAGGGCGGGCAGGATGGTATTCTGGGTGGCATAATACCCCCTGGATACAATGGTCTGGGCAGAAAATGCAAAGGTGCCCACCAGAAAAAAAGGAAGAATGCCTGCGGTCAGTGTTACGGCATCCTGATCAAAGGCCCCCCGTTTGAAAAGAATCGAAACCACTTCATAACGAACGACCATGAAGAACACGGAAAAAGGAATCACAAGAAAGACAAACTTCAGGGTCTGGTTCATGACCCGGTTTAGCTCAGTGAAATCCTTTTGTGCAGCAAGCCGTGCCAGATAGGGATAGGAGGCGGTACCAACGGCCTGCCCGAAAAAACCGACCAGAAACACCATGACCCTGAACGCGTAGTTCATGGCACTGATGCTTCCCTCATTCAAAAAGGAACCGAAAAACTTCATCAGCACTTCTGTGGAAAACGTCATGGTCAGGCCAAGCATCAGGGGCAGGGTCAAAAGAATATACTTAATGAAATCCGGATGGTGC
>MDTD01055233.1_pt1 | contig 12125 bp, 12 predicted proteins | sample 811221 | NCBI WGS metagenome assembly MDTD01 (sample SAMN05326646, study PRJNA326480) | marine metagenome | isolation source: seawater | place: Pacific Ocean: South West | collected 2011 | reverse complement strand
AAGAGGATTAGAACTTATTAAACCTGGAGTTAAATGTTCAGAAATTTGTAATGAATTAAATGAACTTTTTGCTGAACTTGGCTATTTGCAGTATAGAACATTTGGTTATGGACATTCATTTGGTGTCCTTTCTCATTTTTATGGAAGAGAAGCTGGTTTAGAACTTCGAGAAGATATTGATACAGTTTTAGAGGAAAATATGGTTATTTCGATGGAGCCAATGATTTTAATTCCAGAAGGAAAACCAGGAGCTGGTGGATATAGAGAACATGATATTTTAGTTATTAATAAGAATGGTGCTGAGAACATAACTAAATTTCCATTTGGCCCAGAACATAATATTATTAAAGTTTAATATGAATAAAGATAAAAAGATTGTTAATAGTTGGAACGAATGGGATCCGCTGAAACATGTTATAGTTGGAAGAGCGGATGGAACATGTATACCTGCTCCAGAACCTGCATTGGATGCGAAAGTTCCTGAAAATTCAGACATGAGAGGTCAATTTGGTCCAAGAACTAAGGATACTGTTGATAAAGCAAATCAGCTATTGGATGATTTTTCAGATATGTTAAAAAAAAGAGGTATAAAAGTAGATAGACCCACTCCAATTGATTTTAAACAAAAAACATCAACTCCAGATTGGGAGGCAGAAACTATGTTTGGATGTATGCCACCAAGAGATGTTTTGCTAACAGTTGGAAATGAGATCCTAGAGGCAACAATGAGCTATAGATGTAGATGGTTTGAATATTTATGCTATCGACCACTTTTAAAAGAATATTATGATAAAGACACTAATATGAGACATGAGTCAGCTCCAAAACCAAGACTTACCGATGCTGATTACAGAAAAGATTATTTATCAGATAAAATTGGAATTTCAAAAAGACTTAAATGGACAGAGGAAAAATTTTTTGTAACTACTGAAGAAGAGCCTTTATTTGATGCTGCAGATGTACTAAGATTTGGAAAAGATTTGGTTGTTCAACATGGTTTCACGACAAATTTAAAGGGTGTAGACTGGTTAAAAAGACATTATAAAAACCATAGAGTTCATGCTGTAAATTTTCCAGGAGACCCATACCCGATACATATAGATGCAACATTCACACCTATTAAAGAGGGTTTGATTATAAACAACCCTCAAAGGAGATTGCCAAAAGATCAAAGAAAATTATTTGAAAAAAATGGATGGGAAATAATTGATGCTGCTCAACCAGCACATAATGAACCACCACCGCTATGTTACTCTTCAGTTTGGCTTTCAATGAATGTTTTAGTGCTTGACCCTAAAACAGTTTGTGTTGAAAAAAGTGAAAAATATCAAGCTGAACAACTTGATAAGTTGGGCATGGAAGTTATTCCAGTTGAATTAAGAGATGCATACGCGTTTGGGGGAGGACTTCACTGTTGTACTGCTGATGTTTTTAGAGAAGGTGAATTAAAAGATTATTTTCCAAACCAATAAGGTTAACTTGGATTTTTTTTTAAATATTCAATATAATTTACAACCTCATTAAAATTTTCATCAGGTATATATTTATAACTTGTTTTAAATTTGTCTTTTACACATAATGCTACATGAGCATATGGATTTCTTCCTTTTGGGTGATTTGGATGATCAGGAAGTTGATCTTTAAGATGATCACCAGCCTCTTGAATCATTTTCCAAATTATACTTGCATTTGTTTTATTCATATTAAAACTCTAATTAACTCTAGAGACAATAGGTCAAGTGAAATTAAAAAGAATTATTTTTTTCAAAAACGGTATAAAATTTTCCATCAAAAACTTTTAAATAATCATTTGACAACTCTCTCTCAAAATATAAATTTTCTTTATAATTTAAGATAATCAAATCAGGCTTAAAATCTTTATCGAAATTTAACTTTTTAAATCTCTCTTTTAATCTTTTTTTTTCACTTAATGGAATAATAGTGTACCACCAATCAATTTCAGATATAGCTTTAATTTTTTTGACATCTGTTTCTGAATATTCAGTATCTATAGGTTTGTAATGTCTTATTTTGTTAACTACATATTTGTAGTTGAAGTAAGAAGCAGCAAAGCATTCTCTTGCACAATCTCTATTGTCGATTTTTTCATTAAAGTTTTTTTCAGTCACGTTGAATGTTTTGAACAAATAGAAAACCAAATTTTCAATTTGATCATCCCTCAACGAGGATGAAAAGCCAGACGGTACACTGATATATTTATTTCCCAAGCTGAACCAAACATGATCAAAAAAATCATTAGCATAAAGAACTTTTTCGCTATTAATATAATTTTTTTGATTTAAAAATTTATAAATTTTTTTTTCCTCTTTAGATTTCTCTAAATTAATAAAGCCGTAATAAAAATTACATATCAAAAAAATTGGTAACAAAGTAACTAGAGAATATGCAATAAGTTTATTATTAAAAAGTTTTTTAGTTAAAAAGAAAAAGAATGTAAAAATAAATAAAAATAAAGCAAATTTTGTAATTGTTAAAAAATGATGTGAAACTATTACTTTATTACTTAGTATAACAAAAATTATTGGTGAGATAAAACTTGAAATAACAAAAAATAACAATACTAAAAAAAAATTATTTAATTCAGTGTTATTAAACTTTTTCTTGAAGTAAAATTTTGCCGTCAAACAAATTATTAATAATAATATATATTCCAATTGTGAAAAAATCCTCACGAACTCTAGTGCATTATCATATTTATCATTAAGAGATAGGTAGTGGACACCTATCCTATTAGCGTAATCTGGCTCTGAAAAAAACTGTTGAACAAAAAAAATACACACACCGATCAAAACAATCAAAAAGGACATTAACAAAATTTTTATTTTTGATTTAAGATTATCAAGTCCTTCGTAAATGAATTTATGAAGAATAACAAAAAAAGTTAAGACAGAAAAAATAAAAAAAAGATGAAAAAAACTATTTGCTAATAAAGCTAGACAGGTTGAAGCTAAATAAATATTTTTTTTACTTTCTAAAAAACTTTTTGAGGTAAAAATAATTAAATTTAAAATAAACAAAAATGTAAAAATACCTGTGGCTAATGGTCTAGGAAAACGTAAACCTATAAAATCTATAATTGGGTTAAATTGTGCAAAAAAACCTGGTTTGAAAATTTTACCAAGCTCTATAACCTGGCATATGATTAAAAGTAACAATATGCCAATGATACAATTAACTTTATTATTATTAAGCCTTGTAAGTATTAAAAATAATAAATAAATAATTAAAAAGAAAAAGATAATCTCAAGAATAAAAAAAGTATAATAGCCAAAAAATTTAAAAAATATTGCGTGCATCAATATTGAAAACACTGGAAAACCAATAATTCTATCTGAAATTTCGAATTTAGACCAATCAGTTGAAAAATCGAGTCTAGAGAAGCTTTCGACTAAATAAACATATTCTTTATCAGTAAATCTTATTATCTTAAGAATTAACTCTTCTTCAGGAAATTCAATAAATGATAAAAAATATTTTAAACTTACATAAAAAAAACTTATCAAAAATAATAAAACTGAGTTTTTCAATTCAAAAATTTTCATTATTTTATACTTTTTCTAAAACGATTTTTCTTCCTAAAGCAAAAATATTTGGAAAAAATTTTACTAAAAATTTGTCGATTAAATTCAAAACATTAAGCAGTGTATAATTTAAAGGAACATAAAAACACTTTGAGTAAATACCCCCTGAATTTATGAATATAAAAAATTCTGAGTAATTTTCATAGATAATTTTAAATGACCCCTCCATCTTTTTTTCAAAAAAATTTTTATTTTTAAATAAAAGATAAGCTACTGCCTGGTTTGAATTCCATGGATTATCGTCAATTTTAACTGATTTATTTTTGTCCCAGGCATCAACTGTAAAATCAAAACTTTCATGTTTTGTCATGAGTGTAATTAATTGATAAAAAACAGAAACATGAGGTTCAAAAATTATTAATCTTCCACCTTTTTTTAAAATTCTATGCATTTCTTCCAAAAACAATACGGGATGCGGAACATGGTGAATCATATTTGAAGCAATAACAAAATCATATGAAGAATTATTGAACTGAGTTTTTTCAGCGTCAATATTCTTAAAATCTAAATGAGAATCATTTGAAAAATCACTTGTATGTATTAACTTTGAATTTAATATTTTTTTTGAAAAAGCTGCTCCTGCACCTACCTCTAAACCTATATCTTCTGATTTAATAAAATCTTGCATCCATTCAAATCTTTTTTTCACTAAAAAAACTAAATTCTTATTTTTTCCTAGTTCGAAATCTCTAATTACATTAGAGATTGAATATTTTTTTAGTTTATCGGACTCTGTTTTAAAAACTAATTTTTTAAAGATTTTGATCATTTACCACACCTTGTTAGCATTTTCTTTATTCATTTTTAACTAAATAATATAATGTTATTTAAAAATTAGTAAATTATGGCTAAAGTTTATAAATTGGGAATTACCAGTGCGAATAATAAAAAAATTGAAGAGGTAACTTCAATTGAAGTTATAGCTGACAAAGGTGTAGTTGGTGATCGTCACCTCAAAGATTATAACGATCCATATTGTCAATTATCCTTAATAGAATCAGAAAATATTGATTACTACAACACAAAGTATGGTCTTAATATTTCTTACGTGGATTTTAGAAGAAATGTTATCACTAAAGAAATTGAACTTAATAATTTGATAGGAAAGAAATTTTTTATTGGAAAAGTAGAAGTTGAAGGAATTGATCTATGTCGACCCTGTAGACATTTGACAGAAATGTTAAATCAAAAAAATATTTTAAAAGAATTTATTAGAAGAGGAGGACTTAGATGTAGAATTTTAACATCATCTAGAATTTATATAGAGGATAAAATAAAAATCTTCGAATAATCTTAATTTTTTTGTGTTTTATTAATTTCGAATTTTTCTAAACCTGATGATAAGTTTTCATCCATCGGCTTTGCGTCTTCTTCAAAAGATTTTAATCTTTCTAATTCTTTTTGTCTTAACCTTTGCTCTCTCAAATTTTCTCTTTGTTCTTTTATTTTTTGTTCTCTATCAAATTTTTCTTCCCATTCTCTGATTTTAATATATTCTAATTCTTTCTGTTTATCTTCTTCAATTTTAATTAATTTTAGTACTTTTTCTTTTCTTTTTTTCTCTTTTATTTCTTTGGATAATTGTTCTTCTTCACGTACCTTTAAATCAATATCTTTTCTATTTTGTTCTTCCTCTTTTAATTTTAATTCTTTTTCTTTTTTTCTCAAATCATTAGTTACTAAAATTAAGTTTTCATCTTTTTTAACCAATCTTTCATTTTCAATTTTTTGACTATCTTCTTTTAATCTTAGGTCTTTTTCTCTTACTCTAAGTTCCTCTTCTTTTGCTCTCAATTTTGAATCTTCTTTTTTTAATTTTTCTTCCCAATTTTTTAATTCTTTTTTTTCTTTTACAATTTCATTACTTTCTAAAAGTTTTTTTAATTTTATTTCCTTTATTTTTTTGATTTCTTGACTTTTCTTATAATTAGAGAAAGCGCTACTTAAAGATTTAGTAGTAATACTTGCAAGTTTTGCCAAACCACCACTTTTTTTATTTTTTTTTCTTTTGTTTTTTAATTTTATATTTTTTTTATAAGGCATATTTTTTTATAAATACATTTGAGCAAAGAATTAAATATTATTCAACTATAACAATTGAAAAATTTTGAAATCATTGGCTATTTTGAGTTACAACCTATAAGCGATAAATTTCTTAATTTAATAAGTTAAATAATTTTTTTGCATTAAATTAATCAAGATATTAATAAGATTTAGTGAAAAGATTTAATAAATTAATCATTGCATGTGATGGAGAAGCAGCAAGTGGTAAAAGCACTGCGGCAAAATTAATTTCAAAAAAATATAATCTTTTGTTACTTAATTCTGGACTTTTATATAGGTACGGGAGTAAATTGATTTTAAAGCATAATCCAAAAAATATTTATTTATTTTTAACAAAAAGATTTAAAAATATATCTTATAAAAAAATTTCGAAACAAAAGTTGCACACCGAAGAAATTAGTAACCATGTAGGAATTCTTGCCAAAAAGAAAAAGGTAAGACAAATAATTAATAGATTTCAAAAAAAAATCATTATAAAGAATAAAAAAATTTGTGTTGAGGGAAGAGATATTGCAAGTAAAATTTTATCCAAAAACCCAAAATACGATTTAGCTTTTTATTTTAAATGTAATAACAATATCGCAAGTTATAGAAGGTGGTTAGATTTAAATAAGAAGATACCATTAAATGAAGTTAAAAGATCTTTAAAAGAAAGGACAAAAATGGATAAATCAAGAAAAAATAGTCCACTTATTAAAGTTAAAGATGCTATTGTAGTAAAAACTGACAAACTATCAAAAGGCAAAGTTCTATCTTTGATGTCTGAATATATTGAAAGTCTAAATTAAATTTCAACCTCATCTTTTTTATATTTTACTCCTTTTCTTTCAAGTATTTCTTTAACTTTATCTGAGTAAGGCTCTTCAATATGTTCTGTTGTTGGGTTTAATTCTATTCCTGCAGGGGTGATTGTTTGAGGCATAGCAACAAATTGAGAGTCGGGATTATCAACTGTTTTTCTAACTTTCATTCTATAAATTCCAAAAAAACCAATGATTGAATGAAATAAAAATAAGAATATAAAAAAACCATTTGAACCAACTATGTCCATAAATATTGAACATAAAAATGGTCCACTCATTGCACCCAATCCAAAAGCAAATTGAAGTCCTGCTCCTGCTGCAACAAATTTATCTTTTGATATATAATCGTTTGTATGGGCTAAAATTAAAGAAAACATTGGTAAACTACAAAAAGAGAACAGTACAAAAAAAATGTAAAACCAAGTTTTACTTGTTGCAAGGCCCTCCGGTAAATACATTTGTCTAGATACTAATATTGTAAAGATTGAAAATATTGCAGCACCAAATGAACTATAAACAATGACTTTTCTTCTATCATACATGTCAGAAATTTTTCCAATTGGGAATTGAGCTATAGCACCTGAGACCGCTAGTAAAAAAGTTACAATAGATATTTCTAGTATCGAGAAATTCATTGAAGTTGCATAAACAGCTATGAGTGTAAATAAAGCTGATTGTATAGTCCCATAAAAAAGAGAACTAACCATACCAAATGGAGAGGCATCATAAAGTTCTCTAAGTTTCATAGCTTTTATACTTTTAAAAGTAGGTGGTTTTTTTTTAGTTAATAAAATAGGAATTAGAGCAACAGATGTAATGACAGAAACTAAAATAAAAGGTTGAAAATTTTCTGGCTTACTAAAATTTAGTAAAAACATACCAATACCCATAGTTCCATAAAGAATGACCATATATATAGAGAGAACACTTCCTCGATTTTTATTACTTGATCTGTCATTCAACCAACTTTCTGCAACCGTATAAATACAAACCATACTGATGCCAGTTAGTACTCTTAAAATAAACCAAATAAATGGGTTGATCAAAATTGAATGAACTAAAATTACTAAAGATGCTAATGATGCAAAAGCAGCAAATACTCGAATATGACCAACTCTTGAAATAATTTGAGGTATAGTTGCAGCTCCAATAAAATAACCAACAAAATAACCAGACATCATGAAACCTGTTGATGTTAAGCTAAATTCCTCTTTAACCGCCCTTACACCCAGAAGAGATCCTTGATAGCCATAAGCCATCATAATGAAACCCATCCCTAAAAATAGTGCCCAAGAATTTTTTAAAACTTTATTCATAAAACTGCCGTAAGTACTTGCCATGTAATATTAAATCAAGACTTAATTGTGACAAGGTTATAATTTTTTTAACTTTAAAAATGAGTGGATAGCAATCGTAGCTATTATGATAGCACCACCATAAAGGGTTTCAATACTTGGCTGTTCTTTTATTATCAACCAAACCCAAATAGGACCTATTATAGTTTCTAAAAGAAAAAATAAATTTACTTCTGCTGCAGGAATAAACCTTGGAGCTATAGTGACTAAAACAAAGGGTATAGCTACACAAAGAATACACATCAAAGGTATAATAATCAGATCTTTACCAATTAAAGCGAAGCTTTCAATAAAGAATAAAGCAAAAATAGCAACAAATAATTTACCAACAACAGCTGCTGGCACCAAATTTTTTGCTTTTGCTGATCTAATTGTTACAGCTCCTACAGCTAAACCTAAGGCTGTTATAAATCCTAAAATATCTCCATAAAAATTACCTAGCTTTAAAGAGTCAAAGAAAATATAGATTATTGCTAAAAACGTAATAATGATGGAAATCCATGTCTTTTTATCAGGTGGTTCTTTTAAAAAAATAGCCCCAAGTATAGCTGATATCATTGGTGCGGTTGCAATCATCACCAGAGTATTCGCTACATTTGTATTTTGAATTGAGACTACAAAAGTAATATTTGTTACACTAAATGTTCCTACATAAATAAGTCCATGATAGCCACTATATAAAAGAATCTTAAAAAAATTTAATTTGTAGATTATTAACATTCCCAAAAAAACTGTAAAAAAAGGAATTATTCCTCTGTAAAAAACTAATCCCCATGTATCAACATTTGAAAGTCTTATGAATAAAGAGTCAGGTGTAATAAACATTACAGCTACAAAAGCCATTAAAGAGCCTTTTTGTTGATCAGTTAAATTATTCATGCTTTCAGTTCTTTCCAAAAAATTTTTGCAAGATTATTTTTTGATAAATCATATAGAGTTTTTAAACCAGTTGGAGATGTAATATTAATATCACCATTCAGTTTTTGATCTATAAAATCAATTCCTGCAAAAAAAATATTTTCTTTTTTTAATTCTTTACCTATAATTTTAGATATTTTGATTTCCTTTTTGGTTAAATTGATATTAACGGCTTTAGCACCTTTGCTCATATTACTTAAAAAAGAGCCTTTTTTTGGAATTCTAGATATTGCCCCTTTTACTTTACCATTGATTAAAAAAACTCTTTTATCTCCTTTATGAATTTTTGATAAATATTTTTGACACATGATATAATTATGTTTTTTAACAAATTTTTTTATCAATTTTAAATTCAACTTATCTAATAAAATTATGTCGTTACCACTATAACTATGTATAGGTTTGATAATTACCTTTTTATTTTTTTTAAAAAATTTTTTTATTTCACTAATATTTTGTGTAAAAATAGTACTGGGCATAAACTTTTGATATTTAACTGAATAAAGTTTTTCTGAAATATTTCTTATAGAAGTTGGATCATTGATAATTCTTACTTTCTTTTTAATTGTATCCAAAATATAAGTTGAAGAAATATACTCTAAATTAAAAGGAGGGTTTTGTCTAATAAGAAGAAATTTACATTTATTTAGATTAAATTTCTGTTTCTTTAAAATATTAAAAAATTTTTTTTTATTATAGTTAAACTTTACAAAGAATCCATTTGCAATAACCTCTGAATTTACAATCGATAGATTTTTAGGTTCGTAATAGAATACCTTATACTTTTTTTTTTGAATTTCATTAGCTAAAAAAATACTTGTGTCAGTTGTAGGATTGAGTTTAGACGGGTGATCTCCTTGAATAGCAACAATTTTATTTATCATATAATTCACTTAAATCTTCGTTTTTAGAAAATTTATTAATCATATGGTCTGCGTTTGTTGTTTTGTTATCAATTACCTTTTGTAAATGATTTAAGAATAAATTCTCATTTTTTCCACTTCTATTAAGTATATCTCTTTTTTCTAATCCTTTTCTAGATATGCTTAATAGGGTTGATGACCAATAAAGAAGATCCTTTCCCATTAATTGTGTATTAAAACCTTTTAGTGGAGCTTCAAGATATGCATTAATTATTTTATTTTTTTCCCATTTTGATATTAATTCATAAATTTCTTCCAGGTTTCCATACAAAATTCCTACATAAAAAGCTGGACCAGCACACAGACAGTCCCAACCACAAGTATCCATTGATCTTAATTCAATGTATTTCTTCAATCTGTTTTCTGTGAAAATTGTACTTAGGTGTGTAGATAAATCTTTTTCATTAGGTAAACGATTACTTATCTCATTTATTTTGCCATCCATAAAATCTTTGAATTTATATTTTTGCCCTGAAAAATATTTTTCTTTATCTTGTATAAACAAAATAGGAAAGTTTATTACAAATTCTGCATATTTTTCAAAATCTAAATTTTCAAAAAATAGTTTAGGTAATCCTCCCCGAGAAGTATTTTGCCAAACCTTTGAACGATAAGATAGAAAATTACTTTTTTTCTTTTCTACAATTGAGGAATTCGCAAATAGAGCAATCGAAATAGGAACAATTGAATTTATAATTTTAAATTTCTTTATAAAATCCTCCTCTGAGTCGTAATCTATGTTTAATTGAGTCCCACAAGTTCGATACATCATATCTAAACTTAATTCACCTCCTAGAGGCATATCTTTAGTCATAAGCTTGTATCTTTGTTTTGGATTGTTAGGAATTTCATTAAGTTTTGATATTGGGTCAAAACCGGCACTAACTATACTAATATCAAGTTTTTTCGTAACTTGTCTTAATTCAAATAAATAATCTTGAGATTCAGCACAAGCTTCATGAATATTATCAAGTTTATCACCAGATAATTCTATCTGATTACCAGGTTCTAAAGTAATATTTTTACCACCCTTATTTAAACCAATTATATTTTCTTTTTCTAACACTGGGTTCCAACCAAATTCTAATAAAGCTGAAAACATTTTTTTTATTTTAAGATAGTCAATTCTTTTATTATTTTGGTTATTGAACAAAAATTTTTCATGTTCGATTCCAATTTTAAAATCTTTTCTTTTTTTAATACCTGATTTAAAATAATTAATTATATTTTCTTTTGTGCTTATCATTGATTTAATAATAATTTTATTAATAAATTTAAAGTAGTGAATATGGCTTTCTTGAGAAGATTTTTTTCACCATTGGTGTAAAGTGTTCCAGTGGCAATGAATCATAATTAGGATCGAAACAACCTTGATCATAGTTTTCACAAAAATCGACAGTTGCTTGGTAATATTTATGATCTTTATATTCTTCTCTCTTATATCTATTTCCACCAAGATGGTGAACATAGTAAAAGGTCTGAAACAATCCGTGCATTTTTACTATCCAATGTGTCTTTTCACTCACATAAGGTTTTAAAATTGCTGCAGCATACTCAGAATGATTCATAGGTGCCAATTCATCACCAATATCATGTAGAAGAGCAGCTACAACTAATTCCTCACTTTCTCCATTTCTGAAAGCTTTAGTTGCACTTTGAAGTGAGTGCTCAAGTCTAGAAACTTGATAGCCTTCAAGAGTCTCTGTCAATCCAGACATAAATTTAATAATTCTATCAGCAGTTTCACTTGCATACCTTTGTTCATGCTTATCTAGAAAAAGATAATCTTCTTTTGTACCATTTTTCATTTCAGTAAAACTTACTTTTTTCATAGTTAATTATTTGATCCTATACTCAATAATGATAATTGAGTTACTTTATTGTCGCCTAATTCATCAATTATTTCAATAGGATATTCACCAGTAAAATAATGATCGGTCAATTGAGGATAAGAATTATTTCTTTTTTCATAACCCATAGATTTATATAAACCATCAATAGATAAAAATCTCAATGATTTTGCTCCTATGTATTTACAAATCTCTTTAACAGATTTATTAGCAGCTAAAAGTTCATTTTTTGTTGGCATATCAATACCATAAAAATCTGGAAATTTTATTTCTGGACTAGCGATTCGTACGTGTATTTCCTTTGCCCCAGCATCATAGAGCATTTTAACAATTTTATGTGATGTTGTTCCTCTCACTAGAGAGTCATCTATTAAAATTATCTTTTTATTTTTTATAGAGCTTTTATTGGCATTAAGTTTTAATTTTACACCTAAACTTCTTATTTTCTGTGCTGGTTCAATAAATGTTCTGCCCACATAATGATTTCGGATCAAACCTAAATCAAAATCTATTTTTGTTTTTTGACTATAACCTAAAGCTGCTGCATTTCCTGAGTCTGGAACTGGTACAATCAAATCAGCATTTATTTTGTCTTCGATAGCCAGTTGTT
>MDTD01117374.1_pt1 | contig 12126 bp, 6 predicted proteins | sample 811221 | NCBI WGS metagenome assembly MDTD01 (sample SAMN05326646, study PRJNA326480) | marine metagenome | isolation source: seawater | place: Pacific Ocean: South West | collected 2011 | reverse complement strand
ATGGCGATCCATCTCCTGGGAAGAGGCCTTGGATCGCACGGCCAAGGGCCTGACCCGAGTCAAAGAGGCATACGGCCCGGAGGCAGTGGTCTTTGCCAGAGGCGGCTCTAAAGGCCTTGCAGATGACCATATGGTTCGGTTCGCCAATTTATTCGGATCTCCAAACATCACAGGTGCCGCATATATCTGCTATTCACCCTGTCTTCTGGCCTCCAAGCATACCTATGGATTTTGGGCATATCCGGACCTGAACAAAGACACCCGGTCGGCGGTGCTTTGGGGCTTCAACCCCAAGACGACCCACCCCTTTGTACATAAGGAAATGCAGTCGGCGGGTCAGATAAAGACCCTATCCATAGATCCCGTTCCCAACCCCAGCGCCCTGTCCCCCTCCTTATGGCTGCGCCTAAAGCCGGGAAGCGACCTATACCTCGCCCTTGGACTGATAAAGGTTATGATTGAAGAACGCCTTTATGACCAGGCCTTTGTGGACACCTGGACCCATGGGGTTGAACGCCTCAAAGTCCAAATGGCCGACTTTTCCCTTGAACAGGCCGAGAAACAAACGTGGGTCAGCCGGGAGGACATCCGGAAGGCGGCCCGGTTTATTTGCCGTGAGACGCCCTGCTGCATCCTCTGGGGAAATGCCCTTGAAGCCACCCGGAACAGCTACCAGGCTTGCCGGGCTATCTGCATAATCAGGGCGCTTAGCGGCAATCTGGGCAGGCCCGGCAGCGATGTCAAGTGGTCCGATGAAGGCGAACTGCGCAGAAGAGATCCACAGCTTCTGCTGGGCAACCGCATCCCCGACCACCTCCGTAAAAGAAGGTTGAGCAGTATTAGCGGCCTGCTGAACGACTTCGGCTACGCGCCTCATCACATGGTGATGAAGGCTATTTTAGAATCGGATCCCTATCCGGTACGGGCCGCCTACCTGCAGAACACCAACATGATCTGTGCCAACGAAGATGCTGCAAGAACCCGCAACGCCCTTACCAGCCTGGACTTTTGTGTCGCAACAGAATTATTTATGACTCCTACGGCTGCCCTGGCCGACCTGGTTCTGCCAGCAGCATCCTTCCTTGAGTTTGACAGTGTAGAACAGCCCTGGCACTCCCCAACGGCCTTTGTCCAACAGAAGGTGGCCACCTTTGGCGAGGCCAAGTCTGACGGGCAGATCCTCAATGCCTTGGCCCGAAAGCTTGGACTGTCACCGGTGTGGGAGCACCAGGAGGCCTGCCTGGATTTTTTCCTGGAACCTGCCGGAATCACATTTGAAACCTTCAGGGCCAAAGGAGCAATCGGCGGCACCCCTCAATATATAGAAAAGGACTTGTCCCGGTTTCCCACGCCGTCGGGAAAGGTGGAACTCTATTCAGCGTTTTTGGCTGAAGAGGGCTTTGCTCCCCTGCCGCGGCCAGACGAAAACGACGATGCCACGGCAACATCGGATGACTTCCCCCTGCTGCTGACATCCCGGAAATCCAAGGTTTTCTACCATTCCTCAGGACGTCAGATCCATTCACTGAGAAACACCTGTCCCTGTCCCCAGGTTAGACTGCATCCCGAAGCGGCAGCCGCCCGGGGTATTCAGGACCGGGACTGGGTGTTCATCACGACATCCCAGGGGAAAATACGTCAACAGGCCAGGCTGACAACGGATATCGATACCCGGGTGGTGCTGTCTGAGCATGGATGGTGGTATCCGGAAAAGAAAAATCCGGACAGCCTGGAAAGCTGTGAGGCCAATCTAAACCTCTTGACCCAGGGCGAACGACATTTTAACCGGGAAATCGGTTCTTCCCACCTTAGGGGCATTCCCTGCCAGGTGGCCTTGGCCGATTCTGCCAAAGACAACTAGGCAGCAGTTATGGGCACAAAGCTTTTTACCAAAGACCTTTCAAAATTTTACGACACTGTTGCCGCCGTGTCCCGAATCAATCTGGATATAAAAGAAGGGGAGTTTCTCACACTGCTTGGGCCATCCGGCTCTGGAAAGACCACGTTGTTGACCATGATTGCCGGATTCACCAGGGCCAACCGGGGAAAAATCTTCATGGACGGTACGGACATCACCTCTTTGCCGGCCCACCGTCGGGACATCGGCATGGTATTCCAGAATTACGCCTTATTTCCCCACATGTCAGTGTTTGACAATATTGCCTATCCGCTCAAGCTTCGGAACCTGTCCGCTGCCAAACGGCATCTCTTGGTTCAGGAGGTGATCGAAATGGTACGCTTAAACGGTTTGGAAAAGAGGATCCCGGCCGAGATTTCAGGCGGCCAGAAACAGCGGGTGGCCCTGGCCCGGGCCATCGTATTTAAGCCGCCGATTCTGCTCATGGATGAGCCGTTGAGCGCGCTGGATAAGAAGCTGCGGGAGCACATGCAACTCGAGCTCAAGTCCATCCAGGAAAGGACCGGGGTCACCGTGCTTTACGTCACTCATGACCAGGAAGAGGCCTTGACCATGTCCAGCCGCATCGCCGTCATGGACCGCGGCAAAATCCAGCAGGTCGGCACCCCTGCCGAAGTTTACCACACCCCGGCCAACAGGTTTGTCGCCGATTTCATCGGTGAGACCAATTTTTTGCCGGCCAGGGTGGAAAACGTTTTTGATGCGACGGCCAACCTGAGGCTGGCCGGCCAAGTTCCCTGCACTGTCCCCAAAACGCCGGGCATGACGCCGGGGACGCAAGGCGTTTTATCGGTACGGCCTGAAAACCTTTTCTTCAGCCAGGACGGCAATGAAAGCACGGGGCCCGTTCTGACCGGAAAAATCCAGGATTCACTCTTTTTAGGGGATGCCTTTAAATGCTTTATCCGCCTTTCACAACAAGATGAAACGGGCCCCCCACCCGTTGTGGTGATGAAACGCTTTGGGCGTATGCCGCAGGTGACACCCAAAACCCGGGTCACCATCGGGTGGAACCCCTCTGATGCTCAATTTTTTATTTAATCTAAGTTAAGAACCCAAAAGGAGTTGTTATGAAACGGACGATGCTTTTTATTCTGAGTGTGATGTTGCTTGCGCCGCAGGTCTTTGCGGAAACCATTACAGTGTGCAGCTACGGCGGCACCTATAACCAAGCCATTGAAAAGGTCTTTGCCGAACCCTTTACCAGGCAGACCGGTATCAAGGTGGTAACGGTGTCTTTTCCCAATTACGCCAAAATGAAGGCTCAGGTGGCCTCCGGCAATATTGAATGGGACGTGGTGGAACCCTCGATTAAGGCGTATGCCCTGGGTGTTAAAGATGGACTTTTTGAACCATTGGACCTGTCCGGAGTGGACACCAAAGATTTCATCAAAACCGGGGTGACAGATTTCGGTCTTGCGACTATTTATTACTCCCACAACGTCACCTACAGAACCGATGTCTGGCCCAAAACCCAAGGGCCTAAAAACTGGGCGGATGTCTGGGATGTCCAACGTTTCCCCGGTCCGCGGGGAATGAAGTACACGGCCTACTCCAACCTGGAGGCCGCCCTCCTGGCCGACGGGGTGCCCCCCAATAAGATCTATCCCATTGATGTAGACAGGGCCTTTAAAAAAATGGATGAGTTGAAACCCTACATCAAAGTATTTTGGAAAAACGGAGCCCAGGGGCAGCAGGTCATGAAAGCCCATGAAGCGGATACCGGAAGCTTTACGGCAGGGCGAATGCAGATCATTGCCGAACAGGGCGTGCCAGTCACCTGCGAATGGAACCAGCAGATCGTGGATCTCGACTATCTATGCATCCTCAAGGGCTCAAGGCACAAGGACGCTGCCACCCAATTCATCCGCTTCACCGCAGCGGCCCGGCGCCAGGCAGAATTTGCCATGCTGACCAACTATGGCCCTGCCAACACCAAAGCCTATGATTTTATCCCGGAAGATAAAGCAAAAGACATGCCCACCTACAAGAACAATATGAAAACCGCTGTTACCATTGACGGCAACTGGTACGCTGAACACGGAAAAGAGGTTGCCCAGCGCTGGGAAGCCTGGAAAATGAATTAGGGCGGATTCAATGTCAGGGGTGGCATATTCTTCAACCGACCGGTTTCAAAAATGGACCGGAATTGGGCTTTTGCTGCCCCTGCTCGTCTATCTGACTGTATTTTATCTTGTCCCCCTGGGCCGGATGCTGGTCCAAAGCCTGTTTGACCCCGGTTTTACCCTCATCCATTACCAAGACCTGATCAAGTACCCCGTATATGGCAAGATACTGCTAAATACCTTCAAAATCAGCGGACTGGTGGCCTGCGCCTGCATTCTCATGGGGCTTCCCATGGCCTGGGCCCTGGTCTTTGCCAGGCCTGTAACAAAGGCTCTACTGCTGACCCTGGTGATGATCCCCTTCTGGATTTCAGTCCTGGTAAGAACCTATTCCTGGATGATCATTCTGGGCCGATACGGTATCGTAAACCGGATCCTGATGTGGACAGGGATCACAAATGCCCCCCTGGAACTCATGTACAACCGTATTGGGGTCCTGGTCGGAATGATCTACGTGATGCTGCCCTATGCCGTCCTGCCGATGGTCAGTGTGATGAGTGGTATCGACAGGACCCTGTTCCGGGCTTCCACAGGTCTTGGGGCGACCTTCGGACAGACTTTCCGGTATGTCTTTTTGCCTTTGGCGGCCCCAGGCATCGGCGTGGCATTCATGCTGGTCTTCATCCTTTCAGCCGGCATTTTCATTACGCCCACACTGATGGGAGGCCCTTCGGATACCATGATCGCCATGAGCATCAACGCCCAACTTGAAATGGTCAACAATTGGGGCTTTGCCAGCTCCTTAAGCATTGTTCTGCTGGTAACCGTTCTGTTTTTGCTGATTCTCTCATTCCGCCTTTTCGGCCGTCACCTCTTTTCCAGCGGGGCATCACCTTCGTTTCGCAAGGAATCGCAGGGATTGAATTTCAAGTTCCCGGTATTGACATCCCTTTTAACAGGTTTCAAACGCGTTGGCAGGTGGGCAGGAAAAGCGCTCCTTCATATCCCCGTTTCCCGAAAAGCCTTTCATACCGGCCACGTGATCAGCTGTACCCTGATCGCATTTTTTCTGGCTTTTCCAGTTCTGATCATCATGCCCATTGCATTTTCCAACGACTTTATCGTTGAATTTCCCCCCAAAACACTTGGCCTGAACCTGTTTATCTCTGCATTTACCTCATCCGCTTGGACGAACGCCGCAGTTAACAGCCTTAAGGTAGCGGCCGCAGTTACCGTGCTATCTCTTTTAATCGGCGTTCCGGCCGGCATGCATATGTCCAGAAAATACTTGCCTGGCAAGGAGATTTTCTATGCGGTGTTTCTTTCCCCCATAATACTGCCGGGGATCGTTTCGGCTGTGGCCATGTATTTTTTCATTGCTGATCTGCGGCTGATTGGCACCCTGTCCGGACTGATCATTGCCCATACGGTTCTGTCCCTGCCCTATGTCCTGGTTGTCATGCGGACCAGTTTCAACACATTGGACCCAACATTGGAACGTGCGAGCTACAGTCTGGGGGCAGGAAAATTCAGAACCTTTTTCTCTATCACGCTTCCCCTGATCCGGCCCGGACTTTTCACCGCCGCGATCTTCGCTTTTATCGCAAGCTTTGACGAATTAATCACGGCCCTTTTTATCTGCGGTTCCCGGGCTGTGACCTTGCCCAAAAAAATGTGGGATGGGATTCGAGATGAAATGGACCCCACCATTGCTGCTGTTTCGGCATCGCTGATCCTCTTAGCCATCGGGTTCATGGCCTTAACAGCTTTGATCGAAAAAAAGCAAAACCGATTAAAACTATGATGAACTGGGCAAAAAAACGCATAGACGGGGCAAACTTAAGATAGTTTACTGTTATCTAATACTTTTCTGACCTTTTTTGCCAATTCGTTTTTGTTCAATGGTTTCATCACAAACCCCTTTATACCCACCTCAGACGCTTTTGCTTCGGACATCCTTGAACTATAGCCGGTACAGATAATCGTAGGTATCTCCGGATTTATGGACAGTATCTCAGTAATCAATTTGTCACCCGGCATATTCGGCATTGCCATATCAGAAATCACGAGGCTGAATCGATCCGGATCAGCTTTTATCATTCTCAAGGCCTCTTCCGGGTCGGTCGTTGAATAGGCATCATAACCTAAGGACTCAAGGTGACGTCTGCCGAGTTTTGCTATTGGCAGTTCATCATCCACGTACAGAATTCTTTCTCCATTCCCCGGCAAAACATCCCGTTTAGATGTTTTTTCTTCAATGGGACCCTCATGTGCCGGTATAAGTATGGAAAATGTTGTTCCCTTATCCTTGAGGCTTTCACAGGTGATTGCACCGCCATGGTTTTCAACGATTCCATGAACCACTGACAACCCGATACCGCTTCCTTTTCCAACATCTTTTGTTGTGAAATAAGGCTCGAAAATTCTTTCAAGCGTTTCGGTGTCCATACCACTGCCGTTGTCCCTCACCTGTAACCGTAAATATTTGCCTGGCGTGAATACTGAATCCGAAGGGATATCGTTTTTTCCCATTTCCAGGTTATAAAGCTCAACATCAATTCTCCCGCCGGAAATTGGCAACGCGTCCACAGCATTATTAAACAAGTTGATCAATATCTGATGGATTTGAGTGGAATCACCAAAAATGGGAAGACAATCCGGGGCGACTCTATCCCTGATTTCGATATTCGAAGGTGTCGTGGCGCGAATCAGCTTCAACGCTTCCGAAGTAACAGACGCAATATCAATCGGCTTTTTGGTCGAGCCATCCTGTCTGCTGAATGTCAGAAGGTGTTTCACAATATCCCTTGCACGGATACCAGCCAAACGAATCTCTTCGCAGCTCTCCCTGGAGAGGCTCCACCCCGGTAAATCCTCCATAATCAACTCGTTGTTACCAATAATGATACTAAGGATATTATTAAATTCATGGGCGATACCACCGGCCAGCGTACCAATGGATTCCATTTTTTGAGAATGTCTTAGCTGCCTTTCAATTTCCAACCGTTCGGTGATATCAGTCATCGTGCCCACCATACGCAACGGCAGCCCATCAGGAGTCCTGTTAACAACTTTTCCTCGTCCTAACACCGATTTCCATTTCCCATCTTTTGTTTTAAGCCGGTGTTCCTTTTGAAAATATTCAGTTTCTCCATCCAGATGCTTTTGTAAGGAAGAAAGGACATCAGATTTGTCTTCAGGATGAATTTTAGATTCCCAAGTTTGGTATTCAGGTTTAACAATATCCTCGGATAGTAAACTTGACCACGCTTTACTGTAGAAAACTGTTCCAGTTTCAATATTCCAATCCCACAAACCATCATTTGATGCTTCCATTGCCAACCGGTATTTTTCTTCGCTTTCCTTTAATGCCATTTCTGCAAGTTTTCGTTCAGTCGTGACCTCTGTATATGTAATCATACCACCGATTGATCCATCTGCTTTATACCATGGACGGCATTCCCAGCGATTGTGGGTTACAGAGCCATCTGACCGTTCGAAATAATCGTCATCATTTTTTTCGATGGCACCGCCAATGACCCGTTGATGAACATCTTTCCAACGCTGAGGCATTTCCGGAAACACTTCGTAATGGTGCTTTCCCAAAATATCTTTGTCCGCAACATTATAATCTTCAAGGTAACGTTGGCTGACAGCAATGTAATGCAGATTCCGGTCATAAACGGCAATGGCATTGGGGTCGTGCCTGATAATGTATCGCATGACCGCCTCGTTTTCGCGAAGTGCTTTTTCCGTCTGCTTTTGCTCGGTTATGTCCAGAAGGATCCCGTTAAACACAATCTCGGTATTACGTACACAGGGGGTTGAATGCCCTGAAAACCATACATGCTCTCCGGTTGGTTTTTGAAGAATCCCCTCGAAGTGCCACGGCACAACGTCTTTGGTCACCTTTTGAATGGATGAAAGAAAATCTTTTTTATATTCGGGTAGGATAAGTTCCGTGAATCGCTCGAAAAAGCCATCAAGGTCGGATTTTAGACCAAAAATTTCTTCTGATCTATCGCTTACATAATATAATCCCATTTTACCATCGGGTCTTGAATAGAACTGGTAAAGAACACCCGGGACTTGATTTGTCATCTCTGATAATAATTCTTGACTTCTTTTGATTTCATTTTCTGCCCGCTTGCGTTCGGTGATGTCCTGCACCGTTCCCTTTATCTCGATGAGATTACCCTTGTCATCGTAGACGCCCTTAAAACTTGAAAAATAGTAACCTGTGCTGCCATTGGGTCTGAGGAACCTTTGTTCATAGAAACCAATTTCACGGCTTTCGATTGCTTTCTGGATCAGTTCTTTGTCGCGCTTGTGATCTTCAGGCCAGGGTGACAAATCCAGAATTGAATCGATTTGGGGAGTGAACTTTTCAGGGTCAAGTTGAAAGATATTGAACACTTCTTTTGACCATTCCACTTTGCCTGAATTTACATCCCAAGACCAATTACCCAGATGAACCAATTGTTGGGCTTCCATCAATCTTTTTTCGCTGTCTTGAAGCTTAGAGTTTGACTCCGTCAGTTTAAAGACGTCTTGTTCTAATTGCCGGATCCGTTGTACCAATTCTTCATAGGTAGGTTTTTCAGACATGAATTTCTCTTTTGCCCTATTCTGTCTTTTCGAATTATGCGTGCTTGCATAATTCATAAAAATCAACAGTTCAGCGATACAGATGGTATCATTGAGATCAAGATTCTGTCAGAAAGAAGACACCTTCATATACCATCGGAACTCATTTTTTCTGCGGATTTGATCCACGTTACACAATGGAACAATAAAAAGCAATCATTCCAATGAAATGAAGAAGTTAAAACCAATGACTTATGGTGTTCAAGCTCATCCGAACATATTGAAAACAGCATTCAATACCAAAAGCACGGTGGTGCAATGATCTTTTAGTTTTTTGTGCTGGCAAGTTTCTTATTGTAGGTTTTCAAAAATTTCCACTGGCAGTAATTCTGGGGATTGGCCCGGGTTTTCTTTAGCTTTTTTTCCGCCTCTTTCAATGACATGCCCTGGCGCATCAAATACCCCATGAGGAAGGTTCCTGTGCGGCCCATGCCGAAACGGCAGTGGACCAAGACTTTTTTGTCCTGGCCGACCCTGTCTTCCACCCATGCCATGGCCGCTTCCATTTTCATCATATCCGGGGCGCATTCGTCGGGGATGGGCAGATAGTGGACATCAAAGCCGGATTTCTGCTGGATCTCGTGGAGATCGCAGAATTCACCGCATAGATTGACGATGGCACCAATGCCCTGTTCTTTCACTTCATCCAGATCAGCGTAGGACATGGGGGCGCAGCCGGCTGCGATGCGGCCTGTGATCCATGTAAATTCGTAGGTGGACATGAGAGCGGTCTCCTTAATCGATTCCCTTGGGGGCTTAACCCAAATCATCCCCGTAGTGGTAAACACCGTTTTTAAACTCCCGGGCAAAGCGGTCCGGGTCTTCTTCTTTTTTCAGGTACATATCCATAAGACGGGTGGCCCCTAAAAGGCGGCCGGTGTAGTCCAGGCGGTCCAAAGTTTTCGTGTCATCTTTTGACAGAAAAACACCGTCGATCAAATCATGCTTTATGTTCACGGTAAACCCCAGCCAGGAAAGAATATCTCCCAGAAACCGGGTCCTGAGCATCCGCTGTTCCAGCTTGGCACCGCCGCCGGAAAACCTGAACCGGATATGATTTTCACCGTGGCTTTTGCCGCAAAGGGCATCCACAATCACAAAATGATAGCCGAATTTCAAATTCAGATTAAGATAATCCCGGGCCAGGATGGCATGGGAGGCGAACATGGCGTTGTCCGGGCTGATAATCCCGCCGTTCATCACGATCCGGTCATGTTCCTCCCAGTTAAAATGGGAAAAGTCGCCCCATTGGATGCCGGGATGCAGCAGGCCCTTAAGTATTGCCTTCATTGGCAGGCTTTCAATGAGGCCGGGTGTAATGCTCTTTTCTCTGCCGGCCTCAGCCTTGATCCCGCCGCCCACGTTCAGGACATTAATCTTTACCGGGATGCCGGCCTCAAGCTTTTTTATTCCCCGGGTGTTGAACCATCTGTTGCTGCCGATTTGGAACATGCTGTTCACAGCGGTTTCATGACTGTACCGGATGATATCGTGGAGGCTTCGGCATCCGGTGGGGGTGAAGTTCCGGGCGTTTGGATCCACAAGTTCAAGGGGGGAGACAAACCGCATGAGAAAGGAGAACCGCCTCATAAAAGGACTTTGGGCCAGGGGCCTGGGTTTGGCACAGGGATTCTCCACCAGGGCGTTGACCCGTCCTTTGAAGACCTCTCTATCCAAGGCATTCACCGTGACCATCTGATTGTGGGGGATTTTTTCCAGGGCGTTTTCCAACCCCGTTATAAAAGGCACACCGAACTCACGGGCAACGGAAGCAAAATGCCCGGCAACACTTCCCTCCTCAGTGACGATGGCCCCTGCCCGGTCGATGATCCGGGCAAAATCCGGCAATGCATGGGGAGCGACAAGAACACCGCCGGAGGGGAAGCCTTCAAGTTCCTTTTTGGAAGTTACATGCGTTGCCGTGCCGGCGGTAATGCCGTTGCAGGCGGTGTGGCCGCCAGAGGCAAGGCGTTTTGCCTCAACATCTTCAAAGGTGCATTCCCGGGCTTCAACCGCATCTATTTCACTGGTGTGCAAGGGTCTGCATTGGAGCAGCCGCAAATGACCGTCTGCGTCAACACACCATTCCACATCCTGGGGTCCGTTAAAAAATGACTCCAGAGACGTGCCCGCCTTTGCAAGGGACAATACCTGCTCTTTATCCAGAACCGGACGGCCGGCCCGGTCAGGGGAGACATCAACCACACGGGTGCCGCCACCGGATGAAGGAATCAGCCGGTGGGACTGCCTGCCCGCCTCCCGGCAGCGAATTTTCAGAGGATCATTTTTTTCTACATGGATGATTTCCGGGACCGCCCTGCCCTCCACGAGGAATTCCCCTAGCCCGTAGACGGCATGGATATTGATATCGTCTGCGTCCCCATGGCTTAAGTCCTGGCTGCCCTGCCCCTTATTTTCAGGTGACCGGGTATACATGACACCACTGATCTTTGGCGGGATCATCTCCAGCACCAGGACCCCCATGGGGGTTTCCGCATCCAGGAATCCGCATTGAATCCGGTAGTTCAGGGCCCGTGGGGCATATTTGCTCTCAACCACCCTGCGCCAGGCATCAGAAATATTTTCCCGGCGGACATTGAGCAGGGACCGGTATTGCCCGGCAAAGGACAGGGTGTCGTCCTCTCCCACAGCACTGCTTCTCACGGCAAAACCTGTGGGGATGTCCGGACCGGGCCAGATATCTTCTACCATCCTGGAAATTTCGGATTCGATCTCAGGGGAGATGCGACCCTGTTGAATCATCTCGATGATGGCGGCGGAAGTCCGACCTATGGAATCCGGAGAGGCTGCCGAAAGAACCGCCAGTTTGTCATCAATGGCACTGCGCAGCCCATTGGCCTCTAAAAAATAATTAAATGCCCGGGTGGTGACGGCAAATCCCTTGGGCACGTCAATGCCGTCCAGGTTCCCCATGGTTGAAAGGGTGGCGGCTTTGCCCCCGGTAAGATCCCGGTCTTCGGCCCTTTCGTCCGAAAGGGGCACCACAAATGGAGGAGACAGCGACGGGGTATTTTCATAAAAGAGATGACGGCCGAACCCGTCTATCATCCGGTAGAACCTGTGCAGATCCGCCTGTTTTTTTACGGTGACCGTATCAAGGGCCAGGATAATGTGGCGCACAGCCCGGGAAAGGGTGTTGTATTTTTCCTGAAGCATTTTGAAGTCCACCGGTATCTGGTTGTAGTAGAGTTCCTCCAGCTCCGCCATGGCCAAATGGGCATTGCGGTCCTGCTCCAGAAGGTCCATGAATGCCTTGTACCGTTTCCGGACGGCTGCATCCGATGGAAAGGACCGGGATATCAAATTGCCTAAGGATTGATAAAAAGTCATATTTTCTCCGTGTAAGCGCCCCTGGATCAACAGAGCCTTTGGGCCAGGATGTGATTTTGGGTCACCCTGTTTTTTCCAGGGCGCATTAAGGATTGCTTTTTGATATAGAATTTAATATGAAATTCTTATCCTGATTCGGGCATT
>MDTD01086615.1_pt1 | contig 12126 bp, 12 predicted proteins | sample 811221 | NCBI WGS metagenome assembly MDTD01 (sample SAMN05326646, study PRJNA326480) | marine metagenome | isolation source: seawater | place: Pacific Ocean: South West | collected 2011 | reverse complement strand
CTGTATACATATCAATGGGAAATGTTGCTGCATCTGGTGGTTATTATCTTTCATTGGGAGCTGATACAATTATAGCAAATTTGGGGACAACTACAGGTTCTATTGGAGTTATAATGGGATACCCTATTATTGATGATTTAATGAATGATATTGGTATTGAATATAACACTGTAAAAAGCGGTTTATATAAAGATTCAGGATCCTCATTTAGAAAAAGTACAATAGAAGATCAAAAATATTTTGAAAATTTAGTTAAAGACTTGCATAGTCAGTTTATTAACGTAATAGTTAAAGAAAGAAATATAAAAATTGAATTAGTAGAAAAACTTGCTAACGGTAAAGTTTATTCAGGTAAACAAGCCTTAGATTATAATCTTATTGATGTGATTGGTACACTTGATGATGCATTTATGATTGCTAATAAAAGTATTGGTAATGCAAAAGATCCTATTATTATTTTGCCTCCACAAGAAAAGGGAGGTATATTTGACATCATTTTTGATAATATAAATAGTGGTACAAATACTATAATTAATATGACTTATCCAAAACCATTATATAAAATGATGTTTTAAGGAGATATTTATGACAAAAGCAGATATAATTAACTAAGTTTCAGAATTAACCGGTCTTACAAAAGTTGAGACAGAAGCAGTATTTGAAGGTGTCATTTTAACAATATCGAATGCTTTAAAAAGACAGGATAGGATTGATATTAGAGGTTTTGGAAGTTTTCAAGTAAAAAAAAGAAAAGCAAGAGACGCAAGAAACCCAGCAACACAAGAATTATTAAGACTTAAAGAACGATATGTACCAGTATTTAAAGTATCCAATTTGTTAAAAGAGCAAATTAATAAAAATATTTGAATAATTAAGGAGTAGTTATGCCCTGCGGTAAGAAGCGTAAAAAACGTAAAATGAATACTCATAAGAGGAAAAAACGTTTAAGAGCTAACAGACATAAAAAGAAAAATAAATAAGCAGAAATATTTTCTCATTTAATATAGTTGCATAAAATGGAATTCACTAAAAATCCTAGTGTTCACACCGTAACTCAATTAAATAATAGGGTAAAATCATATATTGAAAATAAATATAGCTCAATCTATGTAACAGGTGAATTATCTTCATATCAATTATACCCATCTGGTCACAGTTATTTTGTTATAAAAGACGTGAGTTCCGAAATATCTTGTGTTTTTTTTAATGCAAAGTCATCTAACACGTTTGATATAAGGCCTGGAATGCAATTGACATTAAAAGGAAAAGTTTCTCTTTATGCAGCGAAAGGCAAATTTCAATTTATAGTAGATTCCTTATATCCAATAGGGAGTGGAATTCTACATGATAACTTTGAAAAATTAAAAATAAAATTAAAAAATGAGGGTCTTTTTTTAGAAAAAAACAAAAAAAAGATTACAAAATTTCCTGTTACTGTCGGTATCATAACATCATTGAAGGGTGCTGTTATTAAAGACGTTATTAAGGTTTTTAAAAATAAAGCACCTAACGTCCAATTAATAATTCGAAATACATCTATTCAAGGTAACTCAGCTGCAAAAGAAATATCTGATGCTATCAAAGATCTTAATAATTTTAATAGAATAGATACTATAATACTTTGTAGGGGTGGGGGAAGTATAGAAGATTTAGCACCATTTAACGATGAAAAAGTAGTGAGATCAATCTTCAATTCCAGTATTCCTATAATTTCTGGTGTAGGTCATGAAACTGATTTTACATTGACTGATATGGTAGCAGATGTTAGAGCATCAACACCTACAGCTGCTGCAGAAATTTCTGTTTATTTTAGATTGGAAATTTTGCAACGCTTAGATTTACAAAATAAAAAAATAAATTATTTAATTATTAACAAAATAAATAATTTTAAGTCACAAATTAAATCATTTAAAAATAGAAAAGCTTTTTATATTCTTGAACATAAAATATTAACATTCAAACGTCAATTATCATCTAATAAAAAAGATCTTGTTTTGAATGTAAAAAATAAATTTTCTAATTATAAAAATAAAATAAATATTTTAAAAAATTACTTTGAAAATTTAGATCCAGACAAAGTTTTGTCAAAAGGATATGCTATTTTGAAATTAAATGGAAATATTATTTCAGATAAAGATAATATAACTATTGGTGAAAAAATTGAAATTTATTTAAAAAGTAAAAAAATTAAAAGTGAGATAATAAAAATTGAAAAAAAATAAAAATCAAAATATTGAATTTAATTTAAAAAAAATAGATACTATTGTTGAAGAAATGGAACTTGACAATACTAAATTAGATAAAATAATGGAACTATATAAAGAAGGAATAGATTTAATAAAGCAATGTGAATTACAAATAAATACGGCTGAAAAAGAAATTAAATTGTTGATCAATAGGAATGGAGATTTGGAAGATGTTGAGGTAGATTTAAATTGATCATAGGATGTACAGGAAATTATGAAAAAACAAATTTCTATAAAATTATAGAAAAATTAATTTCATTTATTGAAAAAAGTGAGCACACTTTAATTATAGATGATGAAATTCCCTTAGAAATATCTTTTGACAAGGTAAATTCATTGAACGAAATTTGCAAAGAATGTGATTTTTTAATAACTATTGGTGGCGATGGGACTATTTTATCAACAGCACGAAAGATTAAAAATAAAGTAATTCCAATTTTTGGTATACATATTGGAGGTTTAGGTTTTTTGACACATTCAAACGCCGATAATTTCATTTATTCATTAAAAGAAATATTTTCATCTGATTATTCTGTCGTAGATAGAATGATTTTAAAAACTGAAATTGAAAATACAAATAAGGTCTTTTACGCAATAAATGATATTGTTATCGATCAGGGTAGTTCTCCAAGAATTTTAGAAACTAATGTATCAATTTCAAATACACATTTAAACAAATACAAGAGCGATGGTATTATAATTTGCACACCCTTAGGATCTACTGCATATTCTTTATCAGCAGGTGGACCAATCATAACTCCCTGGTTAGATGTTATATCACTTACGCCAATATGTCCACATTCATTATCTGCTAGACCAATATTATTACCAGCCAATGATGAAGTCAGGATTGATTTTAATGAGGATCAAATTGGTATGAAAATAACTTTTGATGGGCAGCTTAGCTTTGAAATTGAATATACAGATAAGATTATTATTTCTAGATATGATATGAATATAAAGTTTATCAAACTTAAAAGTTCAGATTATTACTCAAATCTCAGAGAAAAAATGGGTTGGTTAGGAAATGTTAGATAAATATAAAATCTTAACGTTATGTTTGTTTTTTCTTAGTTGTCAAAATAGTCAAGAGAAATCTTTCATTCAATTAACAAATGCTTTTTTTGATTGGTATTATAAAGTTTACCCTGTTAAAGCATCCCAAAATGGAATTCATCTTTACGATGATATGTATTCAAATTTTAGTAAAAATGGAATTGATCAAACTTTTGATGATTTAAATAGATTTATAATTGAGCTTGATCAGATAGATAATACTAAACTAAGCAAAGATAATCAAATTGACTTTAATATTTTGTATAATAAAATGAATGAAATGAAATTTGATTATGAAATACTTAAAAATCATCAAAAATCTATAATGTACTATTTAAAAAATATAAAAAATGGATTGAAATTTATTAATTATGAAGATAAAAATTCTTTTAATAATTATTTATCCAGATTAAAACAAATCCCAACTATATTAGATAATGCTAAAATAAATGTCCTAAATCAAAACAATACCATTATATATTTTAAAGAAATTGAAGAAATTGAATCAATAATTGATGAAAGAAACGCTGTCTACTTTACCAAAAATATTAATATTGATACTTTAGATTTTGTAAATAAGCTTTCCAAAAATAAACTTAATGACTTAAGACAAAACTTACAAAGTATTTCAGAACAAATAAAAATTTATCCTATTGATAATAATATTATTGACACTAAACTATCATATTTTTTTAATCAGGATCATATTTACAAAGAAAGTGAAACTTATAAAGATTTAAATAAATTATATGAGAAAATGCTCAAAATAGCACTACCATTTTTTTTAGTAGATAATGATGAACCTGTATGGATAAATAAAAATGATACAATACAAGTCATTAATAATATCCTTGCAAAAATTAAGCGCTCTTATGGTTTTAATAATGATCGAGAATATTTATTAAATGAAATCAAGTACAATATAAAAAGTGCAGAAAATAATCATATTTTCGAAACTTTAAATTTTAATAAATATAAATTTTCTATCAAAGAAAAGGAATCTTATTATGATAATTATTATACATTTTACAATCAAGGAAGTTTTGCTAAAACAAAAAACATAGTCATTGAAAAGTATAATTTCGTTAATGAGATGAATACAGAAAATGTACATCGAACGATTCCATATGATGATAAAACATTAAATTTTTTATTAATGAAAAATGTTTTTCCTGGTAACCTATTTTTGAAGTCAAAAATTAACAACAAGACAATGGTACGAAAATCTTTTGAAAATATCACATTTTCAAAAGGATGGAGTTTATATGCCACTGATATAATGTTAAATAATTCTAACAGTTATGATAACAAGCATAAATTGATTTTTTATGAACACTTAGTAAAATCAATTATAAATTATATAGTTGATTATAAATTAAATACAGGTTTGATAGATAAAGAGAATGCAATAAATTTAATGACAAATTTAGGCTTTTATGAAACAGGTCAGGCTAAATTAATAATTGATAATTTTTTAATTTTACCTGTTCACAATTCATTAGAATATTTAAGCTATAAAAATATGAAAAGTATTGAAAAATTTTGTAAACAAAAGTTTGGTAGTAAGTTTAATCTGAAGATTTTTAATGAAAAAATTATTTCTTTAAATTATTTAAACTTTCACCAAATAAAAAAAGAAATATTAAACTAATAAAATTTAATAATGAATAAAAAAAAAATAACATATAACAAATATTTAAATGTTGACAAATTACTAAGTTTGCAGGAAATGGAGTCAGAAAAACATCAAGATATGAAGCATGATGAAATGCTTTTTATTATAATACATCAATCTTATGAACTTTGGTTTAAGCAAATTATTTATGAATTAGATTCAATTATTAAATTATTTTCATCCAACTATGTTCAAGAGGAAAACTTGGGTGTTGTTATATCAAGAATTGATAGAGTTATTGAAATTCAAAAATTATTGATTAATCAAATATCTATTCTTGAAACTATGACTCCAATGGATTTTTTAGAGTTTCGAAATTATTTAAAACCAGCATCAGGTTTTCAAAGTGCTCAGTTTAGAATTATTGAAAATAAGCTAGGCTTAAGGCAACAAGATAGAATAAAATTTGATAATAAAAGTTATGATGATTATTTAGACGCCAAAGAAAAACACGTTGTTAATCAAACGGAAAATAGTTATTCATTGTTTGAACTCATAAAAGAATGGTTAGAGAGAACACCATTTTTGCAAACGAACGAATTTGATTTTTGGGTAGCATATGAAAAAGCTGTTTTTAATTCAATAAAAAAAGATATAAATGATATAAAAAATAATAAAAATTTAAATAGTGCTGCAAAGCATAGTAGTATGGAACATTATAGTTCTATCCAAAATAACTTTAAGACTTTATTTTCAAAAGATAATATTAATGATAAAAATAGACTATCACAAAAAGCCATTTTAGGAGCACTCTTCATTTTGCTTTACAGAGATGAACCAATTTTACAACTACCTCATAAATTGTTGTCTCAATTGATAAAAATGGATCAGCTTTGGACAAATTGGAGAAGTAAACACTCTTTACTTGCTTTTAGAATGATTGGTGCAAAAATAGGAACTGGTGGCTCATCGGGTTATAAATATTTGAACAAAGCAACAAATAAACATACTATTTTTTCTGATTTAACAAATTTATCTACTTATATTATTCCCAGAAATGAATTGCCAGAATTGCCAAAAGTAATAAAACAAAAGCTTGGTTTTTATTTTACTTATGAAAATAAAAAGTAATGTTAAAATTTAAAAATATTAATATTTTAGTTTGTGGATCTTCAAGCGGTATTGGATTACAAACAGCTATTGAGTTTTCAAATAATGGTGGTAATATCACAATATTTGCAAGAAATAAAAATAAACTAGAAAAAGCTTTAAAAAAACTAAATACATCTTTTAATCAAAAACATAAATTTTTAGTTGGAGACTTTAATGATTACATTGATATAAAAGAAACTATCACGAAAGATTTGGATGAAACTAAATACAATATACTTATTAATAATTCAGGTGGGCCAAAAGGAGGCAAAATAATTAATTCCTCTGAAAAAGAATTTATTAACACTTTTAATAGACACTTAATTTGTAGTCATATCTTGACTAAGAAACTTATGAAATATATGATTAAAACAAAATATGGAAGAATAATTAATATTATATCGACTTCCGTTAAGCAACCTATTGTTGGATTAGGAGTATCAAATACAATTAGAGCTGCAGTAGCTGCTTGGGCAAAAACTTTATCTTTAGAAATTGGTATTAATGGTGTGACGGTAAATAATATACTCCCTGGCTATACTGATACAGCAAGGTTAGATGAAATCATTAAACTTAAAGCAAATAAATTAAATACAGATACTAATGAAGTAATTAAAAATTTAAAAAGCACTGTACCATTGGGGCGCTTTGCAAAGCCAGAAGAAATTTCAAAATTAGCTATTTTTTTAGCTTCCAAAGATTCAGAATATATAAATGGAGTTAGTATACCTGTTGATGGTGGAAGATTAACATCGTTGTGATTAATGTAAAAAATTATATTAATGGACAATTTTTAGAAAGTATTTCAAAAAATAAAATTGATAATATAAATCCTGCTACTGGTAAAATAATAAGCACTTTCCCACGAAGTACTAAAAATGATATTGACAAAGCTGTTGATGTTGCAAAAAACTCTTTTCAAAAGTGGAAAAATTTACCGATCGCACAAAGAGCAAGTTACTTGATAAAATTAGGTAATGAAATTAAGAAAAATGCCAAAGCATTAGCAGCTGCCGAAACTGCTGATACTGGTAAACCTTTACATTTATCAAAAAAAATGGATATTCCAAGATCATCTGAAAACTTCATATATTTTGGTAATGCTATAATCCATAATGCATCTGAATTCCACAAAATGGATAACAATTCATTTAATTATACATTGAGACAACCAGTTGGTGTTGTTGGTTGCATTGCTCCATGGAACTTACCACTATATCTTCTTACTTGGAAAATTGCACCAGCTTTAGCAACAGGGAATACCGTGGTTGCTAAACCATCTGAATTAACGCCACATACTGCATATTTATTATCTAAAATATGTAATAAAATAAATTTACCTAAAGGTGTATTAAATATTATTTATGGATTGGGCTCCGAAGCTGGGGAAGCATTGGTTTTACATAAAGATGTTCCTATTATAACATTCACTGGCGGAACTGAAACTGGTAAAAAAATAATGAAGAACTCAGCAAGAAATTTAAAAAAAATTTCACTCGAACTAGGGGGAAAAAATCCGAATATTATTTTTGATGATGCAGATATTAATTTAGCAGTTGAGATATCAATTAAATCATCTTTTTTGAATCAGGGCCAAATTTGTTTATGCGGATCTCGAATATTTGTTCAAAAAAAAATATACAAAGAATTTAAAAGTAAATTTTTGCTTAAAGTTAAAAAATTAATTGTTGGTGACCCCGAAAATATTAATACTGATTTAGGTGCACTAATATCAAAAGATCATTTTAATAAAGTTATAGGATTTATAGAAAAAGCAAAGCAGGAGGGAGCATCAATTATTCAAGGTGGAAATTCATTAACTAATGTTGGTAAATTTAAAAATGGTTTTTTTATTGAACCCACTGTTATAGAAAATGCAGATATCAATTCTGATATTAATCAAAAAGAAATTTTTGGTCCAATTGTTTCCCTAAACTATTTTGATTCAGAAGAAGATGTTATAAATTTTGCAAATAATACTAATTATGGTTTATCAGCTTCAATTTACACGCAAAACTTAAATAGAGCACACAGAGTAGCTAATTTAATCGAAGCGGGTACAATATGGATAAATACTTGGTTGTTGAGAGATCTTAGAGTTCCATTTGGTGGAATGAAACATTCAGGTATTGGAAGAGAAGGTGGTATTGACTCCCTTCATTTCTTTACAGAATCTAAAAATGTTTGTGTAAAATATGAATGACAAAATAAAATTTTCTAAAAATGCACCCGAACCTGTTGGTTCTTATCCACATGCAAGAATTGTTGGAGATTTCATTTATTTATCTGGTATTGGTCCAAGGGAAAAAAACAAAAAAAATATACCAGGAGTAAAATTAGATTATAAAGGTAATATAAAAGAATATGATATCGAAATACAATGCCACTCAGTTTTTAAAAATGTTAAAAATGTGTTAAACGATATTGGTTTAGAATGGAATGATCTTATTGATATCACAGTTTTTCTAACCAATATGAAAGATGATTTCAAAAAATATAATTCTATATATAAAGAATACTTTAAGGATAATCAACCTTGTAGAACAACAATTGGTATAAATTCATTGCCAACGCCAATTGCTATTGAATTAAAATGTATTGCATATAAAAAAAGGAAATAAAATGTTACCACCAATAAACTTTAAAAATTGGATCGATGAAAATAGGCATCTATTGAAACCCCCAGTTGGAAATAAAGTAGTTTATACAGATTCTGAATTTATTATTATGGTTGTTGGAGGACCAAATGTTAGAAAAGATTATCATGTAGATGAAGGTGAAGAATTTTTTTACCAATTGGAGGGTAATATGGTATTAAAGACTATACAAAAAGGACAGGTTGTAGATATACAAATAAACGAAAATGAGATCTTTTTGTTGCCTCCAAGAGTTCCTCATTCCCCGCAAAGATTTGAAAATACAATTGGTTTGGTAATTGAAAGAAAAAGAAAACAAAATGAATTTGACGGATTTCAGTGGTACTGTGATAATTGTAATGCTTTACTTCACGAAAAATTTATTTTTTTAAATGATATTGTTAAGCAATTACCTGAAATTTTTGATCAATTTTGGGAAAGTATTGAACTGAGAACTTGTAAACAATGTTTTACATTGTTAGAAAAGCCATAATGTTTAAAATTGATATTCACACACATATCATTCCAAATCATATAAATGATATAACTAAACACTTTAAAGATAATCGGTTTTTGAAATTAAGAAATCTAGAACAAAACTCAGCTGATATATACAGAGAAAATTCATTTTTTAGAAAAATTGAATGTAATTGCTGGAATCCTAAAAAAAGATTAAACGAAATGAGGGATTCTTATGTAGATATACAAGTTTTATCAACAATACCAGTTTTATTTTCTTATTGGGCAAACCCTTCGGAATGTTTAGAATTATCTAAGTATATTAATGATCATATATCTGAAACAGTTAGATTATATCCAAATAAATTTTTTGGTCTTGGTACAATTCCAATGCAAAAAACAGATTTTGCAATAAATGAAATGGATAGATGTATTAATGATTTAAATTTACAAGGAATTGAAATTGGTACAAATATTAATGGTGAAAATTTATCTGAAAAAAAATATGAACCAATCTTTCAACACGCTGAAAAAATAAATTGTCCAATTTTCATTCATCCATGGGAGGTGATGGGAGAAAAATCCATAGGTAAGTATTGGTTACCTTGGCTAGTCGGTATGCCAGCTGAAATATCAAGAGCAATATGCTCTTTAATTTTTGGAGGAATTTTAGAAAAATATCCAAATTTAAAAATTGCTTTCGCACATGGGGGTGGTTCATTTCCTTACACTGTAGGTAGAATAGATAAAGGTTTTAAAGCTAGACCAGACTTGTGTGCAATTGATAATAATGTGTTGCCTTCAAATTATTTGCAAAATTTTTACATTGATTCATTAACTCATAGTAAAGAGGCTTTTAAATATCTAATTAATACAATTGGATATAAAAAAATAGCTCTTGGTACAGATTATCCTTTTCCACTTGGAGAAAGTGAACCAGGTAAATTAATAGAATCAATGAATTTGTCAGAAAAAATTAAGAGAAGAATATATTCAGGTACAGCTTTTGAATGGTTAGGAATAGATGAAAAAAAACATTTATAAAAACTCGCTACAATTTTCTAAAAAAGCTGATTCAAATGATAAATTATTTAATTTGAAAGATAAATTTCATTTCCCAATCATCAATGGTTCTAGATCTAGTTTGTATTTTTGTGGGAATTCTTTAGGTCTTCAACCCAAAGAAACAAAAAAAGATATTTTACAAGAAATTGATGATTGGAAAAATTTAGCTGTTGAAGGTCATTTTAAACCAGACAAATCTTGGTTTAACTATCATTCATATCTAAATGAATCAACTTCAAAAATTGTTGGATGTAAATATGAAGAAACTGTTACAATGAATTCTTTAACTGTAAATTTACATTTATTAATGGTCACTTTTTACCAACCAAATAATAAGAAAAAAAAAATATTAATTGAGAATAATGCCTTCCCATCTGATTTGTATGCTGTGAAATCTCAACTAAAATTTCACAACAATGATCCAGTTAATGATTTGATAATATTAGAAAAAGAAAACGACAATTTATTATCAACTGAAAAAATTATTAGAACAATAAACGAAAATAAAGATCAAATTGCAATGATTTTGTTGGGTGGAGTGAATTATTTAACTGGACAATTATTGGATTTAAAAAAAATTACAGCTGCAGCAAAAGAAAATGGATGTATCATTGGTTTAGATTTAGCACATGCCGCTGGAAATGTTGAGTTAAAATTACATAATTGGGGAGTTGATTTTGCAGCTTGGTGTGGATATAAATATTTAAATGGTGGGCCTGGTGCACCATCAGGTATATTTATAAATTCAATATACCATCAAAATTCTGATTTAAAACGTTTTGAAGGTTGGTGGGGGCATGATAAATTGTCAAGATTTGAACATCAATCTCATTTCAAACCCTTGCCCTCTGCTGAAGCATGGCAGTTATCCAATCCACCAATATTTTCGATGGCAGCTCTGTTGTCAAGTTTAAATATTTTTATTAGTGTTGGTATGAAAAATTTATTTTTTAAAAGTGATCAATTAACTACTTATCTTGAATATCTTTTGATTGACAGTTTGTCAGACCAAATTACAATAATTTCACCAAAGAAAAATAGTGATAGAGGATGTCAGCTTTCAATAAAATTTAAAAATTTTAATAAAAACATAGTCAAATTACTCTACGAAAAAAAGATAATATGTGATTTTAGAAAACCAAATATATTGCGAATTGCTCCTGTTCCATTATACAATTCATTTGAAGATTGTTACAATTTGGTTGAAAAATTGAAAGAAATATTAGAATAATGAAAGAAAAAATAATAATTGGATCTGGTTTATCTGGCCCACTTTTGGCATTGTATTTAAGTCAAAAAGATTATAAGGTAACTTTATTTGAAAAAAGAAGTGATTTGAGAAAGCAAACAACATCTGCAGGTCGATCAATAAATTTAGCTTTGTCAGAAAGAGGAATTAATGCTCTCAAAGAAGTAAATGTTTATAATGAAATAAAAAATGAGCTCATACCAATGAATGGAAGAATGATCCATGATATAAATGGAAAAACACAATTTCAGCCTTACAGTATAAATGAAAATGATTATATAAATTCGGTATCAAGAAATAAATTGAATGAAATTTTATTAAATAAAGTAGAAGAATCTCCAAATGTAAAGATTTATTTCAATCATACTTTAAACAAAATTGAAAAGAACATTTTGTTTTTTAAGAATAATTTTAAATATAATATCAATAATAATATTATTTTTGGAACTGATGGATTTAATTCAAAAGTTAGAGACTATATTGATTTAAAAAATGAAAATAAAACAAAAATTGATTATCTGGGGCACTCCTATAAAGAATTAAATATATCTTCAGATAAGAAAAACTTATTTCAACTTAAAGAAAATGTTTTGCACATTTGGCCAAGAGATGATTTTATGTTAATAGCGTTGCCTAATACAGATAGAT
>MDTD01063741.1_pt1 | contig 12126 bp, 10 predicted proteins | sample 811221 | NCBI WGS metagenome assembly MDTD01 (sample SAMN05326646, study PRJNA326480) | marine metagenome | isolation source: seawater | place: Pacific Ocean: South West | collected 2011 | reverse complement strand
CGCGCTGATGGACAACCTGAACGCCGCCGGCGCCAACCGGATGCTGGTGGACGAGGAGCAGGCCTGAGCTCAGGCGAAGCGGCAGCCGACGCTGCCCAGCGGACCGAAGTCGGCGTCGACGGCGTCGCCGGCCGCCACCTCGATCGGCCGGGTGAACGAGCCCGCCAGCACGATCTGACCCGGCTCGAGGGCGATGCCGTGGGCGGCGAAGCGCCGCGCCAGCCAGACCACGCCGAGCGCCGGATGACCGAGCACGCCGGCGGCCAGGCCGGTCTCCTCGACGACGCCGTTGCGGCGGAGCACGGCGCCGCACCAGGGCAGATCGACGTCCCGGGGATCGAACGGCGCGCCCAGCACGATCCCGGCGCTGGCGGCATTGTCCGACACGGTGTCGAGCAGGCCCCGTGGGCGGCCGGTTTCCGGGTCGACCCGGTAGCTGCGCGCGGCGATCAGCTCCAGAGCCGGCGCGGCGTGACGGGTGGCGGCGAGCACGTCGTCCACGGTCAGATCGGTACCGCCGAGCCGCTCGCCGATCACGAACGCCAGCTCCACCTCGATGCGCGGGTCGGTGAACCGGGCCGCTTCGATCACGCCGCCGTCCTCGAAGCGCATGTCGTCGAGCAGCGTGCCGTAGTCCGGCTCGTCGATGTGCATGGCGCGCTGCATGGCCTTCGACGTCAGGCCGATCTTGCGGCCGATGATCCGGCCGCCGGCCGCCAGCTTGCGGGCGACCACGGCGTCCTGGACCCGGTATGCGTCGGCCAGCGTCATGCCGGGGTAGCGGGCCGAGGTGGGACGTACCTGGATGCGTTCCTGCTCGGCGCGGTAGAGGTCGGCGGCGGCCTCGGCCACGTCGCTCTGGCTCAGAATTCCATCGGCATCCGTCATCTCGTAACGCTCCAGGGGAAGAAAGGGGACCATTCATGAACGACAACAGCGGAACCGGGCAGGACGCCCTGGCCACGGCGGGCGCGCTCTTCGCCGCCATCGAAAGCAAGGATCCGGCCGCCGTCGCCGCGCTCTACGCGGACGACATCCAGGTCTGGCACAACTTCAGCAACGCCTGCCAGGACAAGGCCGCCAACCTCGAGACCCTGTCGGGTCTGTGCGCCAGCGTGCCCGAGATCCACTACGACGTCACCGAGCGGCTGCTGCTCGAGGACGGCCGGGTCCTGCAGCGCCACGTGCTGCGGGCCGGCAACGGCCGGGAGGAGGTGCTGATTCCTGCGTGCATCTTCGTCACCGTCCGGGACGGCCGCATCGTCGCCATTCACGAGTACCTCGACATCGCCCAGGCCAACGCCCTGCGGGCCCTCACGGGCCGCCCGCCCGTCGGCGCCTGAACCTACCTTCGCCCGTCGTGTAGGAGCGGCCTCCAGGCCGCGATTGGCCGCCGCGGCGCGGCGGCTTGGCGGTTTCCCGTAGGGAAACCGCGGGTCCAGCCGTGCGCTCTCGGCATCGCGGCCGGGAGGCCGCTCCTACAGGTGGGGGCATTCAGAGTCTTTGTTCGAGCCAGCCGTGGATCCGGTCCGCTACCTCCTCCCGGGCGCCGTCGTCGGTGAGGTAGTGGTCGCCGGCCATGAACTCGAGCGTCTTGTCCTCGGCCTTCAGCGCGTCGTGAATGCCGCGGGCGTCGCTGGGGAACACGCCGGTGTCGGCCATGGACTGAATCACCAGGGACGGCACGTCGATGCGGCCGAGGTGGGGTCCGCCGCGGCAGTTCGATTCCTTCAGGCTCCACATGGACAGCCAGGTGCGGCAGGTGTTGGTCAGGCCGATGCCCCGGGGTGAGTAGTTGGCGGTCTTCGGGTCGCCGGCGTAGCACTGGCCCACCGGGCGGTCCGACGGGTCGAGGTTGCCGTCCATCAGCCGCGGGTCCGCCCAGGTGCGGTACATGTTGAAGGCCCGGTCGCTCATGCCCAGCGCCTCCAGCCGGTCCAGCTCGGCGATGGCCCAGTCGGTGATGCGGTGATTGCGGGCCTCCTGGGCGGCCCGGTAGCGCTGCACGAACTCCTCGGAGTAGGGCGGGCCGTTGTCGGGGTTGAACATGCTGAGCGCTTCGTCGGTGGACGTCGGGTCCGTCTCGTCGGTGATGGCCGGGTCCATCCAGGCCGTGAGCACTTCCGGCCGCCCGGCGTGGGCGTTGAGGGACACGTAGTAGTCGCACTTCGGCAGGTTCAGCACCGCCTCGGGGAGCTTCGTGCCCCGGGTGGCCGTGATGTTCGGCGCCGTCGCCTGGGACTGGTAGGCGCCCATCAGCGAGCCGCCGCCGGAGTTGCCGACGATCACCACCTGCTCGACCCCGGCCTGCTCTTTCAGCCAGGTCACGCCCGCACCGATGTCGATGAGAGCATGCTCCAGCATGAAGAACGCCTCGTTGCCCCGGAAGCGGGTGTTCCAGCCCAGATAGCCGTAGCCGCGCCGGGCCATGTACTCGGCGGGGTAGTGCTCGCTGAAGTCCACGTTGTAGTGGGTGGCGATGAACGCGACCTTCGGCCGCACGCCCCGCGGGGTGTAGTACAGGCCCTGACAGGGGTAGAAACCGGCGCCGTTGCGCGCCGACGTGGCGGAGGTCAGGGAGACGAATCGTCGCTCGATGTCCTGGCTCATGGGGTTCACTCCAATCCGAGTTCGCGAAGCACGAGATCGCGTCCGGCCACCATGCTGGTGAGCTTGCCGCGGGCGATCTCCGGGGTGAGGTATTTCATGCCGCAGTCGGGCGCCACCACCATGCGTTCCGCAGGCAGGTGCTCGAGCGCGGCGCGGATCCGGCCGGCCACCGTTTCCGGGGTTTCCACCGACGTGTCCCGCAGATTGATCACGCCGACGTGAATGGTCTTGTGCGGCAGCGTCTCGAGATCGACGAGATCCAGATTCGGCTGCGCGCATTCGATGGAGATCTCGTCCGCCCGGCAGGCGTCGAGGTCGCCGAGGTACTCATAGCGGTTCGGCTTGTCCTCGACGTGGCGGCCGTAGCCGAAGCAGACGTGCAGCGCGGTGGTGCCCGTGGCACCGGCCAGCGCCCGGTCGATGCAGGCCACGGCGTAGGCGCGGGCCTGATCGGGCCGGGCCTGCACGTAGGGCTCGTCGAGCTGGACGATGTCGGCGCCGGCGGCGAACAGCGCCGTCAGCTCGGCATTGACGGCCGTGGCATAGGCTTCGGCCAGCGTCTCTTCGTCCGGGTAGTAGTCGTTCTGGGCCTGCTGGGTCATGGTGAAAGGACCCGGCAGCGTCACTTTGACCGGCAGGTCCGTGTGCGCCTTCAGCAGGGCCACGTAATCCACCTCGGTGCTGCCGCGCCAGACGATGGGGCCGGCGACCCGGGGCACCGGTACTTCGCGGCCGGTACGATCGATGGCGACGCCGTGCCGGTCCAGGTCGATGCCTTCCAGCGCGTTGGCGAAACGGTTCGAGTAGCTCTCCCGGCGGATCTCGCCGTCGGTCACGAAGTCGACGCCGGCGGCGATCTGATCGTCCAGGGCGGCCAGGGTGGCACGCCGCTGGGCGTCCTCCAGCTCGTCGCCCTCCAGGCGCCAGAACTCCCGGGCGTGCACCCGGGGCGGCAGACGCGAACCCAGCACCTCGCGGTGCACGAGCCAGTCCGGTTGAGCGTAGCTGCCGACCAGGCCGGCGGGAAGCGGGCGGCGCGCCCAGGACGGGTGAGCGGAACTCATCTGGTCTCCTCGATTGTCGAAGTGCGGGCCAGCGCTTCGAGCTGGCTGGCGAGCAGCCGCCGGATCTCCGGCAGGCCGCGCATAAGGATGATGGCGCCGACAGGGCAGAGGATGCCGCCGCACAGGGCGATGGACCTGCCGATGGCGGCGTCGTCGGCGAACACGAAATCGGTGGTGGCGGCGACCACGGTGGGGCCGAGACCCAGGCCGATCAGATTCGCCGCCAGAAAGTACAGGGCCGACACCTGCCCGCGCAGCCGGTTCGGCGTCATGATCTGCAGCGCACCGGCGGCGATGCCGCCCTGGAACGCCGAAAAGAACACGGCCAGTGACATCACCACGATCGCCACCGTGTCGTTTGCGACGAAGCCGAGCCCCACGACGCAAGGCCACATGGCCACCATGCTGAGCGCGATGGTGAGGATGTAGGCGTCCTGGCGGCCGCGCTGCATCCAGGCGTCGGCGATGGTGCCGGCCAGCAGCAGCCCCGCCGCGCCGGCTCCGATCATGATCAGGCCGAAGGTCCAGCCGGCCTGGGGGCTGGTGTAGCCGAAGGTGCGGATGAAGTAGGTCGGTCCCCACAGGTTGAGCGCGTAGACCACCATGATGAATATGGCGACGCCGAAGATGTGCGCGCCGTAGGCGCTGCGCCGGTCCCACACGTAGCGGACGGCGTCACCGAGCGGGATGGCGTCGGCGTCGCCGGGGGCGAGCCCCAGGCGGGCCGGTTCCCGCACCGTCGCGGCCATCAGCAGCGCCACCAGCAGGCCCGGCAGGCCGACGATGAAGAAGGTGAGCTGCCAGCCCTCGACCGGGCCGAGCACGGGCAGCCGGAAGTCCCCCACGCTCTGGACGTAGGCGACCACGGCGCCGCCCAGAATGTAGGCCAGGCCCGAGCCGAGGGTGACCCCGGCCATGTAGACGGACAGGGCCCGGGCGAGCACGTCGCGCGGAAAGTAGTCGGTGATCATGGAGAAGGCCGCCGGCCCCAGCGTCGCCTCGCCGACCCCGACGCCGACCCGGGCGGCGAACAGGCTCCAGAAACCCTTGGCGAGGCCGCACAGGGCGGTCATGGCGCTCCACGCGGCGATGCCGACGGCGATCAGGTTGCGCCGGCTGCGGGAGTCGGCGATGCGCGCCAGCGGCAGTCCCATGACGGCGTAGAACAGGGTGAAGGCGAGCCCCGCCAGCAGGCTGTACTGGGTGTCGCTGATCTGGAAGCTGTCGCGGATGGGCTCCACCAGGAGCCCCATGATCATGCGGTCGAGAAACGAGAACATCTGGGCCAGCACCAGCACGCCGACCACGTACCAGGCATAGCCGGGGCTGGCGGCCGGACCGCCGGACCCGGAGGGTCCGGCGGCGGCTGCCGCTTCAGCAGCGGCATCGGTCACTGCTGGTAGGCGAGGGTGAGACCGTAGGTCCGGGGCCAGCCGTAGAAGTGCTGGTTGAAGAACTGGGCGGTCTGCGTGAGGCCGGCGGTGTAGGTCTTGTCGGAGCAGTTCTTGCACCAGGCCTGGATGCGCCAGCGCTCGTCCGGGCTGCGCCAGCCGGCGGTGGCGTTCAGCAGCCAGAAGCCGCCGGTTTCCGCCTCCGGATGGTTCAGCACGCCGTCGGTGAAGTACTCGCTCTCGTACTCACCGGCGCCCTGCAGGAAGAAGTTGCCGGCATCGGTGGGCATGTCGTAGCGGGCGGACAGGTAGAACTGCTCCTCCGGGGCACGGGACAGCTCCCGGAACGTCTGGTCGCGGTCCACCAGGTAGGTGCCGTTGCCGAGGTCCACGACGTCGCCGCCGCAGTCGGAGGTCCCCAGCGGGCCCGGGCCGTCGACGTCGGCGCAGAACTCGTCGTACTCGGCGTCGAGCAGACCGAGGCTCGCCTGCAGCGTCAGGTTGGGCAGCGGCAGAGCGGTCACCTCGATCTCGATGCCCTTGTTGGTGGCCTCGCCGATGTTCTCGGCCAGGGTCTCCTGCCCGGTCGGGTTGCTCGGGTTCGGCACGAACACGCCGAACTGCAGGTTCTCGTAGTTGGTGTAGAAGGCGGTGGCGTTGACCCGCAGGCGCCGGTCCAGCCAGTCGCTCTTCACGCCGATCTCGTAGGACTTCGACTCCTCGTCCTCGGTCGGTCCGACCGTGAAGTTGGAGGCGGCGCGGGCGCCGAACTCGCCGGCCTTGAAGCCCTCGGCGTAGGTGGCGAACACCATCATGTTGTCGTTCAGGTGGTAGTCGAGGCCCAGGCGGATGCTGGTGTTGTCGCTGTCCAGCTCGCCGTTGACGGTCATCGGCTGGTCCGCCATGAAGGAGATGCTCGGCGTCGAGTCCGGGTCGCTGGCGACGATCTGGGTGCCGAACAGGGTGCCGGGATTGCGCTCGAAGTCCTTGCTCTCCTCGGTGTAGCGGATGCCGACGGTCAGGTTCAGGTCCGGCGTGAGGGCGTAGATCGCCTGGCCGAAGATGGCGCGGCTGTCGCCGTCCTGGTGGCCGTAGTCGGCGGACGACGGGTTGCCCAGGGTCGGGAACGACTGCACCAGCTCGTGCTCCTGCTCGAAGTAGAACAGGCCGACCACCAGGTCGAGGTCGCCGAGGAAGCCCTGGCGGCCCGAGAAGTCGGACTGCAGGCGCAGCTCCTGGCTGAACTGATCGTGGATCTGGTCGCGGAAGGTCGGGAAGAACGGCACCTCGGTCTGGTCGAAGTCGCTGGCGATCCAGTCGTCGGTGGACATCCAGCCGGTCACCGAGGTCAGCGTGAATTCTCCGAGATCCCAGTCGACGATGGCCGTCAGGCTGTCCTGATCGGTGTCGTGGAACGCCAGGGCGTCGCGGCCGACGGTGAAGGCGCCGTCGTCGGGCTCGGTGAACCCGAACACCAGCGGCAGGAGCTGGGTCGGGTCGGACCGCTCGTCGCCGCCGGGGGCGTCGCTGCGCTCCTTCAGCCAGGAACCGATCAGGGTCGCCTCGATGCTGTCGGTCGGGTTCCACACCAGCGTGGCGCGCACCGTCTTGATGTCCTCGCCGTTCAGGTCCTCGCCGTTCACCCGGTTGGTGAAGTGGCCGTCGTAGTTCTGGAACAGGGTCGACACCCGCATCGACAGCCGGTCCTGGACGATCGGGAACTGCACGGCGCCGCGCACGTCGAAGCGGCCGTGATTACCGGCGGTGACCTCGCCCTTGGCGCCGAAGGTGCCGTCCGGGCGGATCGTGGTCATGGCCAGGCCGCCGGCCAGCGAGTTCTTGCCGAAGGTGGTGCCCTGGGGCCCGCGCAGCACCTCCACGGTGTCGACGTCGAAGAAGTCGATCAGGGTGGCGATGGGCCGGGACATGAACACGCCGTTCAGCGACACCCCGGCCCGCATCTCGTTGGTGGATTCGATGTCCTGGCCGCCCATGCCGCGGATGTGGATGGCGGCGGAGTTCGGAAAGGTCACCACCGGCTGGATGTGGACGTTGGGCGTCGACGGCCCGACGTCGCGCAGATCCTGGGCGGTGATCTGCTCGAGCAGATCCTGGTTGAAGGCCGTGACCGACACCGGAGCGTCCTGGGTGCTCTCCGCCCGGTAGCGGGCGGTGACCACGATCTCCTCGATCACCGGATCGGCGCCGGCCTGCTCAGCCCAGGCCGGTACCGCGGCCACAGGGCCGAGAAGCGCCGTCGCCGGCGCCAGCAGTCGCAGATATCTCATCGTTACTCTCCCCCTGGGCATGGCCATGCCATGCCGCAATGCGCGCCTTCGTGGCGCTTCTTGAAGTCCGGCGGGCGTCAGGCGATGCCCGCCGGCTCGTTCGTGAACCCTGGCGGCCCGGCAACCGGGCCGCCTGCGTCGTCAGGCGGTCGCGTCGGCGGTGGTCGCCGGCTCGCAGTTGACGTCGTCCTCGGTGAGCTCGCGAGCCCACGCGGCGAACTCCAGCAGAATGCCGTCCGGGTCCTTGAAGTAGATCGAGCGGACGAAGGTGGACGGCGTGATCTCCGGGCTCGCCTGGTTCTCCGAGTCGTCGTGGTTGACCACCGGCGTGCACTCGATGCCGGCGTCCACCAGCTTCTGCTGGTATTCGTCCACCTTGTCGGCGGGAATGTTGAAGGCCACGTGATTCATCGACGCATGGGCCGAGGTCAGCGAGCCTTGGCCGATCAGGTGGGCGGCGTGGGTCACGCCGGGCACCGACTCCGGGGCGTCCGGGAACCAGAAGAACGCGAGCTGGTCGCCGTTGCCGATGTCGAAGAAGAAATGCTGGCCCATGCCGTTCGGCAGGTTGATGGTCTTGGTCAGCGGCATGCCGAGCACGCCGGTATAGAAGTCCACGGTGCGCTTCATGTCCTTGCACACCAGCGCGAGATGGTTGATCCCCTGGATGTCGAACTTCGGGTTGGGTCGAGGCTTGCTCACGGTCGGTCTCCCTCTGCTGCCGCCCGGCTGGGGCGGGCGCGACGTCGGCTGGCGGCGGCGCCAGCGTCGGTCGCTCGATTGGCTAAATACTTAGCTAACTTAGGTTTTGCCGCAGAATATCGGCGACGGTGGAGGGAACTGTCAAGCCCGCCCCGGACGCCGGGTGATAGGATCGTTTCATGGCCGAACCAGACTTCCGCGTCCGCTCCGCCCGCCGCAAGCGCCAGCGCATGCGCGCCCGCCTGCTGGATGCCACCATGGACGTGTGCGGCCGGGCCGGGCCGGGCGACCAGGTAGTGATCGACGACGTGGTCCGGGCCGCGGGGGTGTCCCGGGGCACGTTCTACAAATACTTCACGTCCCTCGACGAAGCGCGCCGGTCCCTGGGTCAGCACCTGACCAACGAGCTGGTCGAGGGGGTCGGCGCCATGTTCGCCGGCGTCGACGACCCCGTGCAGCGGACGGCCGCCGGGTGGATTCTGATCATGGCCCGCACCGTCGGCCATCCCGCCTGGGGTGCCTTCGTGGTGCGCACCGAGCACTTCACGGAGGATTCCGAACTGCTGGCCGCGGTGCGCCGCAATACCGTGGCGGGCCGCGACGCAGGCGCGTTCCGGGTCGACCGGCTGGATGCGGCCATCGATTTCCAGATGGGCCTGGCGATGGAGGCGATGCGCCATCTCCTGCAGGACGCCACGGATGCGGCCGGCTACATCGAGGCCATGACGGCCATGGGCCTGCGCGGCCTCGGCGTGGACGCGCGCGAGGCGGCCGACATGGCCCGCTTCGCCCTGGCGGACGTCGCCGCCCGGGCGCCTCGATTCCTGCCCTGGTGGCAGCCGCTCGGCTGACCCGGCGCTGCCGATCCGCGCTGCCGTCACTGTGACGCACTCACGTCGGTCGGTCCTCCCTTCCATTGCCGGATGATCCCCGAGCCATTGCCGGGCGATCCCCGAGCCTGCCATCACCGGCCGCCCTGGCTGTCCCCCGCTGAGGGAACTCGCGGCAGACTAACAATGAACCATTGTGTCACTATGACATGACCGTATACTCTCGGGACAGTCATCGTTCAACCCGCCGGCGCGCCGGAGGCCGTCCATGTCCAACACGAGGTCCACATGAAACTCCAGGGGCTGCACCACCTCGCGCTCGTCTCCAGCGACATGGAGCGTACCGTCAGGTTCTACACCGAGGTGCTCGGCATGACCCTCAAGAAGGGTTTCGACCTGGACGGCGGCTACGGCCAGCACTTCTTCTTCGACATGGGCGGCGGCAGCGAGCTGGCGTTCTTCTGGTTCCGCGACGCGCCGCCCCGGGAGCCCGGGGTGGCCGCGCCGAACACGCTGGTCGGGCGGCGGCCGGGCAACATCACCTCGGCCCACGGGTCGATGAACCACGTCGCCATCAACGTGGCGCCGGAAGACATCGACGGCTATCGCGAAGCCCTGATCGCCAAGGGGGTGGACGTGACCCCGGTGGTCAATCACGACGACGTGGTGACCGGCAAGGACGCCCGCACCAGCGCGGAGGTCACCGACCGGACCTGGCTCCGGTCCTGCTACTTCTTCGATCCGGACGGGATCATGCTGGAGCTGTGCGCGACCGTGAACCAGGGCAGCCCCGACGTCGACCTGCCGGTCAACGCCGAGGGCATCAAGGCCGACGGATCGCGGATCACCGGCGCCTGAGCGCGGTCCGCGCCGCAATCGAACAACACCAAGGGGAGGGAGAACGTCATGCCGCGACTCAGACAGGTACACCGCGCCGATGCGCCGCCGGAGGTCCTCGAGTACTACGACCGACTGTTCGGCGACCGGGACCCGGTCTCCGAGCCCGGCACGGCGACGGGCACGCCGGGCAACTGGTGGACGGTGTTCGCACTGGTGCCCTACATCTTCAAGCACGCCACCAGCCACTTCGGCATGTTCGGCATGTTCGCCGACAAGAGCATCAGCCAGCTCGACGGCAAGCTTCGCGAGCTGGCCATCATGCGGGCCGGCTTCACCCAGGGCAGCCAGTTCGTGTTCTCCCAGCACTGCAAGGCCGCCCGCCGGTTCGGCGTCACCGACGCCCAGATCGAGGCCATTCCCAACTGGCAGCTCGCCGACGTCTACGACGAGACCGAGCGGGCCGTGCTCGCCTGGGCCGATGCCCTGATCCTGCAGGGCGGCAGGGCCTCGGACGAGCTGTTCGAGTGTCTGCACCGCCACCTGTCCGACGAGGACATCCTGGAGCTGACCTACCACGTCATGGGCTACAACCTGCACGCGGTGTGCTGCAAGGCGCTGCGGCTGGAGTTCGACGACGTCGACGAGCGTATCCGCGAGGTGCCGGTGCCCGAGGGCGACGCGCCGGCAGACTGGGCGGGCGGGGCCTGGAAGCGGGACTGACGGTCCTGATCCTTCGGTACGGCTGACCGCCGCCCTGCGGTAGTTGCCGTCTACATCGGGGCGGGTTGTCCGGGCGCTATTCGCCGCGCCATACTGTCGTCAGTGCAGCCAGACTGGACGACGCTGTGGTGAAGCAATCCGACGACACCACCGGGCCGGACGACACGGAGCTGCTCCGGCTGACCCTCGATCTCGCGCCCGCGTCCATCGTGGTGGTCGACGGCGAAGGGCGCATCGTGCTGGTCAACCGGCAGAGCGAGGCGCTGTTCGGCTACGACCGTGAGGAACTGCGGGGCGAGCCCGTCGAGATGCTCGTCCCCGGCCGGTTCCTCTCCGGCCACGCCGGCCACCGCGCCGCCTTCCTCGCGTCGCCGGAGTCCCGGCCGATGGGCCAGGGCCGGGACCTCTACGCCCTGCGCAAGGACGGCACCGAGGTTCCGGTGGAGATCGGCCTCAATCCCATCGACACGCCGAGCGGCCTGATGGTCGTCACCTCGGTCTTCGACCTGACCGAGCGCAAGCGCGCGGAGGCGAGGTTCCAGGCGGCGGTGGAGTCGTCCCCGAGCGGCGTATTGATGGTGGACGGCGACGGCGTCGTGGTGCTCGCCAACCGGGAAGCGTGCCGCACGTTCGGCTACGACGCCGGCGAGCTGGTGGGCCATGCCATCGAGAAGCTCGTGCCCTCGCGCTTCGGCAGCGCCCATCCGATGTACCGGGAACGTTACCTGTCGACGCCGGAGGCCCGCCGCATGGGCACCGGCCGGGAGCTGTTCGGCCTGCGCAAGGACGGTTCCGAGGTGCCGCTGGAGGTGGGGCTGACGCCGATCAGCACCGAGGACGGCACCTTCGTGCTCGCCTCGGTGGTCGACATCTCGACCCGCCGGCGGCTCGAGGATCAGCTCCGGGAGGCCCAGCGCCTGGAGACCGTCGGCGCGCTGGCCAGCGGCATCGCGCACGACTTCAACAACGTGCTGCTCGCCATTCTCGGCTACTCGGAGCTGGCCCTGGAAGACGAGCGGCTGGGCGACTCGACCCGATCCGACCTGCGCCAGATCGTCACCGCCGCGGAGCGGGGTCGTCAGGTGGTGGAGCGGATGCTGGAGGTGGGCCGCCGCCGCCAGGCGCCGCCCCAGGCCGTCAGGGTGCACGACACCGTGCAGGAGGCGCTGGAGCTGCTACAGGCGTCGAGCCTGAAATCGGTGGAGATCCGGCGCCACCTCGACGAGACCGCGCCGGCCGTGTTCTGCGACAGCACCCAGATCCACCAGATCATCATGAATCTCGGCTCCAACGCGGGCCGGGCCATGGGTCCGTCCGGGGGCGTGTTCGACGTCAGCCTGGTGCCTCACTACGTCGACGCCGGGGACGCTGCCGGCCCCGCCCTGCAGCCGGGCATGTACGCGCGGCTGACCGTCAGCGACAACGGGCACGGCATGGCGCCGGACGTGGCGGCCCGGGTCTACGAGCCGTTCTACAGCTCCCGGGCCAGCGGCGAGGGCACCGGCCTCGGCATGTGGCTGGTCAAGGAACTGGTGGACGGCATGCGGGGCCTGATCGAGCTGACGAGCGAGCCCGGCCGGGGCACCACCTTCGACATTTATCTGCCCGCGGCCGAGCAGCAGCCGGAGGCCGCGGCGCTGGAGGACCTCGACGTCCAGGGCGCCGCGCCGCACCTGCTGTT
>MDTD01008176.1_pt1 | contig 12126 bp, 16 predicted proteins | sample 811221 | NCBI WGS metagenome assembly MDTD01 (sample SAMN05326646, study PRJNA326480) | marine metagenome | isolation source: seawater | place: Pacific Ocean: South West | collected 2011 | reverse complement strand
TGGTGGGCAAGAAGAGACTCGAACTCTTAAGCCTTGCGGCACTAGTTCCTAAGACTAGCGCGTATACCAATTCCGCCACTTGCCCATTATTTTTTTAACAGAAACTTATAACAACTATTGGTTTTTTTCGAAACTATAAAATAAGTAATAAAATATTAAGTAAATTATTAACAACGAAAAAAACCAATATCTACAAATTAATCCGTTATCATTAAAAAATATCGCTGGTAAAATTAAGGCTACATATACAGAATTAATAATTAAAGAGTTCAAATAGTTACAATCTTTAAATTTTTGTGATTTTTTTAAAAAACCATAGATAAGCATGTGTAAATGTAATCTATCTGGTTTTAAAGGAGACTTTTTTAAAACAAGCTTTCTAAAAAAAGAAAAAAATACTTCAAAAAATAAGTAGAATAAAAGTATACAAAAGAAAAAGGATGAAATTTGAGGGTTTGAATTATTCGTTTCGATAATATTTAGAGCGACTAGGGCTCCAAATAAATATGACCCTCCGTCACCAAGAAACAACTTTGCTTTAGGAAAGTTGAAAAGTAATATAGGTAATAAAATCACCACCTGAGCTGCTATAACCATAGTTAAACTTTGGTCAATATTTTCGAGATTCATAAATAATAGTATTGAATTTATTATCAATAAATGAATTATTAAAAGACCATTAAATCCATCTATAAGATTAGCTCCATTAACAATGAATAAAAAACATAATAAAACAAAAAAAATTGAGAATATGTTGTTTGTCATCCAAGTGTCCAAAAAATTCAAATCTACTGTGCCTATTTTAATAGAAAAAAAAGTTATAAAAAATAAAAGACCAGTAATCATGAAAAATAATCTGTAATTTGGGCTAATTTTAAATTTTAAATCCTCTAAAAAACCTAATAAAAAAAAAGCAAGTGACAATGTCAAGTATGCAAATAAAATTTTATCAAACAAAAAATAATATAAAATATAAAATGAGCTCAAAGATATAAGCCCTGCTAATCCACCACATCTGGCAACAGGTTCTGCGTGAAAGGCCTGTGGTTTATCAAAATCTTGATCCAATAATGCACCACTTCTAATTTTATTCGAAAATTTGTTTGTTAACAAAACAATGAAAAAACTTATTAAGGAAATAACAGAAAGGAGACTTATGGCTGGAGACTCTGTTGGCATTTTTAATTCGTTATTCCTTTATTTCCTCTCTTTACCATAAATATACCAAAAATAATAATTATTAGAGAAACCAAAACTTTCCATGTGATTTGTTCATCCATAATTAAATATCCAAATATAATTCCAAATATTGGTATTAAGTAGGCAACCTGTGTTTGAAAAACCATTCCTACTTTTGTAAGAATATGAAACCTTAGCATCCACGCTACTCCTGTTGGAAAAACTCCTAAATAAATTAACGCGATAGTAGACTCCATAGAAGGATTCAAATTAGACCAAGGCTCTTGATACAAACAGAAAGGAAAAAGGAAAATCAGAGACCATAATATCGTTGATGTAGATACATTTTCATTTCCTTCATCTTTTAAAAACTTTAAAGTTAAAATTCCACCTATAACATAAAAAGTAGACCCACATAAAATTACAATTACATAAAAAATATTGCTTTCCGAAATAACCAGCTTATCAAAAAATAAGAATATTATTCCTATAAATCCAATAATAACACCAGTCGATTTAAAAAAATTTAATTTTTCATTTGAAGTGAAAAAATGAGCCAAAAGAGTTCCACTTAATGGAGTTGTACTCATTAATATAGCGGACAAATAACTATCAACAATGTTTGTACCATATGCTATTAATAAAAATGGAATTGTAATATTTGTTAGTCCAACCAGAGCATACATTTTCCAATTTTTAGAAAAAGCTAAAATTTTCACATTCTTGTAAGCGCAATAAAAACCTAAAGCCATTAATGCAAAAAAAACTCTTACAAAAACTAAGGTTATAGGATCATAGGTATATGTTGCTATTTTAATATTAAAAAAAGCTGACCCCCAAATTGCTCCGAGCAAAATTAATAATAAAACATCAATAGTTTTAGGTTCTCTCATTCAATTATCTCTTGTACTGATCCAGATGTTAATTCGATTAAATCAGAATAGGTAATTCTGAAAACACAATCAGGATGACCTGCTGCACCATACACATATTTAAATCTACTTAAAGAGTTATCTATAATTATATCCATTTTTTTTTTATGACCCGTTGGAGATACTCCCCCAATTGAAAAACCCGTATTTTCTTTAACCTGTAATGCATCTGCCATACAAACATCTTTTTTGTCTAAAATTCTTTTTAATTTATTTAATGAGCATCTTTTATCTCCCGCAACTAAACAAATGAAAAAAACTTTATCAGTTTTAAAAACTAAGCTTTTTACTATGGCGCCTAGTTCACAATTTAATGAGTTAGCAGCATCTTTTGCTGTTCTTGCAGAACTTTCTAAAAATTTAATTTTAATTTTGGGGTCAAACTTTTTTAGACTTTCTTCAACTCTTTTTACTGTTCCTTTGTTTAATATCTCACTCATTTTTTTAATCTACTTAAAGCTAAGGGAATACCTTTTATTAAATCTTCAGATATTAAACCCTTTCCAGTATATTTTGCTATATCCCCATGTATCCAAGTTGCTGCAGCTGCGGCCTCACTAAGTGTCATTTTTTTATCTCCTACTAAACTTGCTAAAATTCCAACCAAAACATCTCCAGAACCAATTACTGCTAATTCACTAGAGGTATGATTATTAATTATAATTTTTTTAGAGGAACCTATAACGGTCAAATTGCCTTTAAGTAAAATATTTGACTTTGATAATTTTAAAAATTTTAGAACTTTTTCCTTATTATTAATTTTTTTTTTTATTGTAGGAAAGAGTCTGTGAAATTCAGCCTGATGAGGTGTAATTAATTTGTTTTTATCCAAATACTTTAATAGTTTTCCTGTTTTATTCTCAAAAGAGTTCAATGAGTCAGCATCTAAAATTACATATTTAATATTTTTCAAAATTTCTTCTGTAAATCGCATTGTTTTAAAACTTTTTCCTGCACCTGGTCCGACTAAAGCAACATGAGTAGTTTTTCCCTCTTTTTTGAGAAATTTTCTTAAAAAGGTATAATTGTTAATTTCAATTTTTAAAACAGAGGGAAATCTATTAGCTAGTATGGGAAGAGTTTTCCTATTGCAAATAATTTTAACTGAACCGACTCCCACTCTTAAACACGCCTCAGCTGCCAGAATGGTTGCCCCAATCATATTTTTTTCTCCTCCTAATATTAAAACCCTGCCTCTTGAGTATTTGTGGCTTGTTTTTTTTTTCCAAGGAAATTTTTTAAGCCAAATTTTTGGTGTATTTTTTAGTAATTTCATTCAATTTTGAATTGTATAATGTAAAAAATGCATAGCAGCCATATATTTTTTATATGATGTATATGCATTAAAATTTGATACTGTGTCTAAAATTTAACTATAAAAGGCCTTTATGAGTGCAAGCTCAGTATTAAAGAATATAAAAGAAAAAGAAATTGAATACGTAGATCTAAGGTTTACAGATCCAAGAGGAAAACTTCAACATGTAACTATGGATACAAAAGTTGTTGACGAGGAGATGTTGAATGATGGTATTTTTTTTGACGGCTCCTCAATTGCTGGATGGAAAGCTATAAACGAGTCAGATATGATTTTAAAACCAGATTTAACAAGAACCATTGTTGATCCTTTTACCTCACACAATACTTTAAATATATTTTGTGATGTTTTAGATGCTGTTAAGAAAAATTCTTATGAAAGAGATCCGAGGGGTACAGCAAAAAAAGCCGAAGAATATTTAAAAAAAACTGGAATTGGAGATAAAGCATATTTTGGTCCAGAACCAGAATTTTTTGTCTTTGATGATGTGCGGTATAAAAATGACATGAATGAAACTAGTTTTAAAATTGATAGCTCCGAAGGTCCTTATAATACTGGAAAAAAATACGAAAATGGAAATATGGGACACCGACCAGGTATAAAAGGTGGTTATTTCCCAGTTCCACCTGTTGATAGTGCTCAAGATATGAGAAGCGAATATCTTAAATCAATGAAAGAAATGGGTATTAAAGTTGAGAAGCACCACCACGAAGTTGCTCCAAGTCAACATGAACTTGGAATGTATTTTAGCACATTAGTAAATCAAGCAGATAATTTACAATTATATAAATATGCTGTTCATATGGTTTCTCACTCTTTTGGAAAAACTGCAACATTTATGCCTAAACCAGTTAAGGGAGACAACGGTTCAGGTATGCATGTTCACCAATCTATTTGGAAGGGGAATACTGCTACGTTCTCTGGAAATAAATATGCTGGATTATCAGACACAGCTTTACATTATATTGGGGGAATATTAAAACATGCTAAAGCAATTAATGCTTTTGCAAACTCTACAACAAATAGTTATAAAAGATTAATACCAGGTTTCGAAGCTCCAGTTCTCTTAGCATATTCGGCTAGAAATAGATCAGCGTCGTGTAGAATTCCAATCACATTTAGTAAAAAAGCTGCAAGATGTGAGGTTCGTTTTCCTGATGCAGCTGGAAATCCTTACTTAACTTTTTCAGCTTTATTAATGGCAGGGTTAGACGGAATTAAAAACAAAATAGATCCTGGAAAGTCTTTGGACAAAGATCTGTACGCTTTGAGCGAGTCAGAAGTAAAGAAGATTCCAACTGTTTGTGGATCTTTGAGAGAAGCGATGGAAAGTTTAGACAAGGATAGAAAATTTTTAACTCAGGGTAATGTTTTCACTGATGATCAAATAGATGCTTACATTGCCCTTAAATATGAAGAAATTTACAATTTTGAGCACACTCCACATCCAATGGAGTTTCAAATGTATTATAGCTGTTAAAAATGTATTAGCTGTCAGTGTGACACTTTTTTTAACAATTATTTAGTATTTTAAGAGTATATTTTCTTATGAAAAAATTTTTTTTAACATTATTTCTAACTAACGTTGTAATAATATCTTCTTTTGCAGCTGGTCATATTACCAAAGCGCAAAAAGAAATTGCTATTGAATGTCTTGGTCACTACACTGCTACTGCTGTATTACCCGCAGATACAGTTGAGGTTAAGGATATTGAAGTTGCCCTAGCTGCATCAAAAGTAATCCGAGAACACCTCAATAATGAAGGTATTAAAAATGATGAAATAAATAAAGGTATGAACATCTATGTAGATAAAGTTTACGGTAAACCTTTTAATAAAAAAAAGAATGAAGAATGCAATAAATCTACATATAATCTAATTCCAGGTTCGAAAGAAAAAATAGAAAAATTATCTAGAACAATTTATCAAGGTTAAATTAAAATTATGTCAATAATAGAAAAATTAGTCAAAGTAGTTAATGAAGGTAATACAGGTGGTGCAAAAGAGATTATGCACGATGATTTTAAGTTCTTGATGCATGCTTCAGGAAAGACTTTATCCAAAGATGATGTGGTTAAATGGATTGGAATGAAAGATGTTAAATTAGACAAACATAGAATTCTTTTTGAAAATAATGAAATAGGATTTATGCACGCTTTTGCAAGTTTTAAAGATGGTAATAAAGAAGCAGTTATGACTTATTACAAATTTAAGGACGGAAAGATTATTCACCAAGAAACAGGTGCTACAAAACTATCAAAATAATATTTAATCTTTATTTTTTAGTATCTTGTCGTCAGCAATTTTGCCTTTGTTGATACCCTCTTTAATAGTATATTCGAGAGTACCGTTAGCCCCAGTATCAACTGCTTTAATTTTATTTTTAAAAAGTTTTTTTTGCTCTTCTTTCTGGGCTCTTTCTCTTGCGAACTTTTCTAAATGTTTTGTATCTCTCATAACATATTTATACCTTAAAAGACTCTCCACATCCACAACGTTCTGTTTCGTTTGGGTTTTTAAATACAAATTGAGATGAAAAACTATTAGATTTATAGTCCATTTCAGTTCCTAAAAGATACATTATGGCATTAGGATCTATAAAAACTTTTACACCTTTGTCTTCTATTACTTCTTCGTTTTTTTTTGCCTCTTTTGCGTATTCCAACATGTAAGACATGCCTGCGCATCCACCTGATTTTACCCCAACTCTGACGCCTATAGTTTTATTGTCAGCTTTAGACATAATTTCTTTTATTCTTTTAGCTGCGTTATCACTTAATTTAATTACTTGTTCACTCATAAATTTAATTCTAATTTAGCTGCTTCAGACATTTTTGATTTATCCCACGGTGGATCCCAAACAAGTTTTAAATTCACATCTGAAACACCCTTAACTCCTAATATATATTCCTTTACCTGTTTTGGCAAACTATCTGCTACGGGACAATTTGGCGTAGTAAGCGTCATGTCTATATTTACTACATTTTTTTCATTAATTTCTATCTTATAAATTAAGCCTAGCTCATATATATTTACAGGTATCTCTGGATCGTAAACCTTTTTAATTTCTTTTATTACTTTTTCTTTTAAATCACTCATTATTATTTTTCTGTATTTACAATTTTTTTATTATCCTCTGTAGCATGTAAAAAAGTGTGCCAGGCTAAAGTAGCACATTTAACTCTCATCGGGAATCGCTTGACACCTGATAAGGACATCATTGTGGTATTTTCATCCTCGCTTAAACTATTTATACTAATCTTTGATCCCTCTTTTAACATATTAAGAAAATGTTCAAGAATTTTTTTTGCAACATTAAATTCTTTACCTTTTATTGTCTCTGTCATTATTGATGCTGACGCAATAGATATTGCACAACCTTCGCCCTCAAAAGAAATATCGTCTACTTTTTTTTGTTTATCTAATTTAATATAAACATGTACTTTGTCTCCACAAAGAGGGTTGTGGCCTTTTGCATCTTTATTAAAGTCTTTACACTTATTTTTGTTTCTGGGATTTTTGCCATGATCCAATATAATTTCCTGATATAATTCTTTTATATTCATTAGGTATTAAAAACCTTGTTACATTTTTTTATTGCGCTACTAAGGGCGTCTATATCCTCTTTGGTGTTATAAATACCCAACGATGCTCTTGCTGATGCAGAAATTCCAATTTTTTCGTGTAATATTTGACAACAATGATGTCCAGCTCTTATAGCTACTCCATCCTCATCAAGAATTGTAGCTATATCATGTGGATGGATACCTTTTACTGTGAAAGATATAATTGAACCTCTGTTTTTAGGATCACCTATAATTTTTACAGAATTATTTTTTCTTATTTCGTTAAGACCGTATTCCAAAATTTCTTTTTCGTGATCCATAATATTTTTGATACCAACATCTTCAATAAATTTAATTGACTCGGAAAATCCAACTACCTCTGCTGTTTGCAATGTGCCTGCTTCAAATTTTGTTGGACTCCCTGGAAAAGTGATTTTATCTTTTTTTACTTCCTCGATCATCCCACCTCCACCTTGATAAGGTGGCAAAATATCAACCCATTTTTTTTTAGCAAACAAAACACCTACACCAGTTGGTCCATACATTTTATGACATGAGATAGCATAAAAATCACATCCCAATTCTTGCATGTCTATCTTTAGATGTGGAGCACCTTGACATCCATCAACTAACACAGGAATTTTTTTTTCCTTTGCTAAATCAACAATTTTTTTAACTGGCAATATTGCTCCTGTTACGTTTGAAAGATGAGTTATTGCTATAATTTTTGTCTTATTGGTTATTAAACTTTTAATTTCATCAATTTCTACTTCGCCCTTCTCATTACATTTTGCAAATTTGATGACTGCTCCGTTTTTTTTTCTTAAAAAATGCCATGGAACATAATTTGCATGATGTTCTAACTCTGTAATTATTATTTCATCTCCTTTTTTAATAAACATTTCGCCATAGGATGATGCAACAAGGTTAATTGCTTCAGTAGCATTTTTGGTAAATATTATTTCTTCTCTGAATTTTGCATTTATATATTTTTTAATTAAATCTCTGGTTCCTTCAAATCTATTTGTTGCTGTAACAGCTAACGAATGTACGCTCCTACCAATATTTGAAAACTCATCAGAATAAAATTTAGATATTCTGTCTATTACTTTTTTGGGTTTCTGTGAAGAGTTAGCGTTATCTAAATAAACAATTGGTTTACCGTTTATTTTTTTTTTAAAAATAGGAAATTGAGTTTTTAAATTTTTAGTATCCATGAATTTGAAACTCTATTTTATTTTCTACAAAATTTTTTATATTTTCACTTTTAATTTCACTTACAATTTCATTTAGAAAACCGTTGATCAATAGCTGAACTGACTCTTTTTTTGTAAGACCTCTGGTCATAAGATAATGAACTGAATTTTCATCTACATTCCCTGAAGTAGATCCATGAGAGCATTTTACATCGTCAGCGTAAATCTCAAGTTCCGGCTTTGAATTAAACTCTGAATTTTCACTGATTAAAAGCGCTTTGCTTAACTGATAAGCATTTGTTTTTTGGGCAATATCTTTTACATAAATCTTACCCTGGTAAACACCTTTTGCTTTAGAATCTAAAACACTTTTAATTTTTTGAAAACTCTTACAAAATGGTACTAAATGATTAACTCTGGTTTTTATTTCTTGATGATCGTCCTCGTTTAAGTAAAGAGCAGATTTTATTGTACACTCTGAATTTTTACCCTCCATGTCTACTCTTATATCTTGTTTATTAAACTTGGGGCCTGAGGAAAATATTAAATTTAGGTATTGGGAACACTTATTTAATTTATTTTCTGAATATTTATAAAAATATCCATCGTTTTTTCTTGCTTGTATAGAAATATTTTTTAAAACAGCATTTTCTTTTAAAATAATATTTTCGTGAGTATTATTTATAAATTTATTTTTTGATCTATTTATAGTGTAATCAATCGTGTGCAATTCTGCATTATCATTAATCACAAATTTATTTTTATTATTAAGAATTTTATTTTTAAGACCTTCACTAAATAAGTTGTAAATAACTAAAACTTTTTCTAATTTGTAATTTTTTTCAACCTCAAGTAAAAAACCACTGTTTGATAGCGCATTATTTAAATATAGAAGAGGGTTATCACTTTTTTTTTCACTAAAGTTTTTTTCATCATAATTAGATATTTTGATTTTACTCTTATCCTCAAATTTAAAATCACTTTTTACTAATCTTCCATTTATTAAAAGTATAAAGTTATGATCGAAATCTTTAATTAATCTAAAGTTTTTTTCATCAGGAAAAACATTATTTACATCAATTTTATCAAAATTTTTTGCTAAAATTTCTTTAAGATCTGAAAATTTCCAATCTTCAGCTTTTTTTGTCGGAAAACCTGTCCGATTAAATAATTCTAGGTTTTTAACTCTAAATTTTTTATCTTGTTGATTGATTGTATTAATTTTATCAATTTCTTTATTGCTTATTTTGAAATTTTCTAACATTAGCCAATTTTTTTATATCCCTTTTTTTCTAATTCTAAAGCAAGATCACTTGAACCTGATTTAATAATCTTCCCTTCAGATAAAACATGGACATAATCTGGCTTTATGTAATCAAGAAGTCTCTGGTAATGAGTAATAACTAAAAAAGATTTCTCTTTACTTCTTGATGAATTTACTCCATCCGAAATAATTTTAAGTGCATCTATATCCAATCCAGAGTCAGTTTCGTCAAGAATAATTAAACTTGGGTCAAGAATTTTCATTTGAAGTATCTCATTCTTTTTTTTTTCGCCGCCAGAAAAACCAACGTTAAGTTGTCTAGAGAGAATCTTTTCATCAATACCAAGCTCTTTTGCTTTGTCCTTGACTAATTTTAAAAAAGATAATGTATCAATTTCTTTTTTTCCATTGGCTTTTCTAATAGTGTTTAAGGAAGTTTTTAAAAAATTATTTGTATTGACACCTGGAATTTCTAAGGGATATTGAAATGCTAAAAATATTCCTTTTTGTGCTCTTTTCTCAACAGGTATATCTTGTAAATTTTCACCTTTATATTTGAGCTCTCCAGTTATTTTGTAACCAGTTTTACCTGATAAAATATTGGCTAAAGTACTTTTGCCAGATCCATTTGGTCCCATTATTGCATGAACCTCGCCAGGTTTAATTTTTAAATTTAAACCTTGTAAAATATCTCTTTTGTTTATAGATGCTTTTAAATTATTTATTTCTAACATTAACCTACGCTACCCTCTAAACTTATTCCCACTAATTTTTGTGCTTCAACAGCAAACTCCATGGGCAACTGTTGTAAAACTTCTTTACAAAAACCATTTACTATTAAACTCACTGCCTCTTCCTGATTTAGACCTCTTTGGTTACAATAGTATAATTGTTCTTCATTAATTTTTGATGTTGTTGCCTCATGTTCAATTGTGGAAGATGAGTTTTTATTTCTTATATAAGGGACAGTATGTGCTCCACACTTATTGCCCATTAATAAAGAGTCACATTGTGTGTAATTTCTTGAGTTCAAAGCTTTTTTTGATATATCAACTAAACCTCTATACGTATTGTCAGCTTGACCTGCTGAGATACCTTTGGAGATAATTTTACTTTTTGTGTTTTTTCCTAAATGTATCATTTTAGTTCCTGTATCAGCTTTTTGATGGTTGTTAGTAATTGCTATTGAGTAAAATTCCCCTACAGAATTATCACCTTGTAAAATGCAACTAGGATACTTCCATGTTATTGCAGATCCTGTTTCAACTTGTGTCCATGAAATTTTAGAATTTTTTCCTCTACACGCACCTCTTTTAGTAACAAAGTTATAAATTCCCCCAACACCATTTTTGTCACCTGGATACCAATTTTGAACAGTTGAATATTTTATTTCTGCATCGTCTAGTGCTATTAATTCAACATTTGCTGCATGGAGTTGGTTTTCATCACGCATCGGAGCTGTGCAGCCCTCTAAATAACTTACATAACTTCCCTTGTCAGCAATTATGAGTGTTCTTTCGAATTGCCCAGTTTCTGATGCGTTAATTCTAAAATAAGTTGATAGTTCCATTGGACATCTAACATTTTGAGGTATGTAAACGAAAGATCCATCTGTGAAGACCGCAGAATTAAGAGTTGCAAAATAATGATCCGTTAAAGGTATAACTGATCCTAAATACTTTTTTACTAAATCTGGATGTTTTTGTATTGCCTCAGATATTGAGCAAAATATTATTCCTTTCTTTGTTAGTTCCTCTTTGTAAGTAGTAGCAACAGAAACTGAGTCAAATACTGCATCAACTGCCACCCCACTTAGCCTTTTTTGTTCTTGTAAAGGTATACCCAGTTTTTTATAAGTCTCTAAAAGTTTTGGGTCAACTTCATCTAAGCTTTTTGGTTTGACTGATGCGCTTTTAGGTGCAGAGTAATAATAAAGATCCTGATAATTTATCTTTGGATATTTGGGCTTTTGCCAATTTGGTTCTTTTAGTTTTTTTAGTCTAGCATAAGCTTTTAATCTCCAATCCAACATCCATTTTGGCTCTTTTTTCATCTTTGAAATAAATTTGATTGAATTTTCGTTTAAACCTTTTGGTGCACGAATATTTTCTATTTCTGTGGTAAAACCATATTTATATTCTTGATTAGTATTTATATCTGTATTTTTCATTTTTTTGTTTCAGTACCTTTTTGCTTAAGAACATCATTTAAGTTTACTTTTTGAAAGAAATCATTTATGTGATTTTCTAATTCATCCCATAAATTATGTGTAATACATTTTGTGGTTTTTCCGTTACAACCTTTCTTTGACTCTTTTTTGCAATTTAATGTCTTAACTTGTTCATCTACAGCATAAATTATATTAGAAATCGTAATATCTTTTGGATTTTTTTCTAAAATATATCCTCCTGATGAACCTCTAATACTTTTTACTAATTTATCATTTTTCAATTTTGAAAATAGTTGCTCTAAATATGATAGGGAAATATTTTGTCTTAAAGAAATGTCTGTTAAACTTACAGGTTTACCATTTTGATTAGCTGCAAGATCAGCCATGGCCATAACTGCGTATCTACCTTTAGTTGTTAATTTCATAAATTATTCTGTAATATCAATGTTTTTTTAAATATTCCTACTAAACTAGTCAACTTTAATAAAAAAAAATATGACGCGG
>MDTD01196105.1_pt1 | contig 12127 bp, 12 predicted proteins | sample 811221 | NCBI WGS metagenome assembly MDTD01 (sample SAMN05326646, study PRJNA326480) | marine metagenome | isolation source: seawater | place: Pacific Ocean: South West | collected 2011 | reverse complement strand
TTGCATCAAAGGCTTAAGGGAAGCATCTATCGCAGTCGAGGAGGCGCGTCGATATTCCCTTAGTATTGGGTTGATTAGGTGTGATAAAGTGTAAGGTATCCCAGGCAAAACTTCCTCAATCAGTTCCGCTAGTCGTAATTCGTGTGCAGGGTTTGAGATCGACCAAAGTAGACAAACGGCAATAGCTTCGATGTTGTTATTTTTCATCTCTTCAAGCAAAGCTTTACACGTCAATTCGTCTAACGGTCTTTCTATATCGCCTTCTGCACTTATTCGTTCGGGGATTTCATAGGTGAGGCTTCTAGCTACATAAGGTTCGGGATAAGGCATTGCTAAATTGTGTGGCTCGGTTTTTCCTCCCTCCTTGAGCAGAAGAATGTCTGGAAACCCTTCTGTAGTTAGAAAGGCAGTTCGGGCGATCTTACGTTCAACTATCCCGTTGGTTGCTCTAGTGGTGCCGTAGATAAAGAGATCTGTTTCTTTCAAAAGCGTAGGAACATTCTTATTTAACTGCTCTGCTGCTACTTGCAGGCCAGCATCGATGCTTGAAAATGCTCGCGAACGATCGGTCAGTGCTTTTCCTACCGTAAAACGACCAGTTTCGTCGGTGACAACAACGTCCGTGAAGGTGCCGCCTGTATCTACGGAAATTCTGTAGGGCATAATGATTCTTTTACCTGTCTGAATGAAAGTTTAAAAAATGGTGATAAGTTAGTTTGCGACATATATTGCCAGATATTAGCATGATAGACTAATGGGTGAACAAATACCTATATTCCTGGAAATTATGGTGGTCGTGCTCGGTCCCGTTCGCGGCGAGTCGCCGTAAACCCCGTCAGGCCCGAAAGGGAGCAGCGGTAGCGGTAAATTCGGGTGCTGAACTGTGTCGGGTGCGACCGCCGCTCTCAGAATGATGTTTTGGACGATAAAGCAATGTGGTGAAGACGATGGCATATGAAGCGTTAGCTAGAAGATGGAGACCAAAAAAATTCACTGAGGTCGTAGGACAAAAAGAATCTGTGAAAGCTTTAGTGAATGCTTTAGATTCAGACAGGTTACATCACGCCTACTTGTTTTCTGGGCCAAGGGGCGTGGGAAAAACCACAATAGCTAGGATTTTTGCTAAATCCTTAAACTGCGCAGAAGGGATAACCAGCGTGCCCTGCGGTAAGTGTCCATCTTGTCTCGAAATCGATCGAGGAAATATGATTGACCTCATCGAAGTTGATGCTGCGTCCCGAACCAAGGTGGAAGAAACGAGACAACTGTTAGATAACGTGCAGTATGCGCCGACTAGATCTCGGTTCAAGATTTACTTGATTGATGAAGTACATATGTTTTCTAAACATTCCTTTAACGCTCTCCTCAAAACGTTAGAGGAGCCGCCGCCCCATGTTAAGTTTCTACTTGCCACTACTGATCCAGAAAAATTGCCGGTCACTGTGCTTTCTCGATGTCTCAAGTTTGGTTTGAAAAAAGTTGGCTCAGAAACCATTGTAAGTCAATTAGAAAAAATCTTGACAGATGAAAAAATCCCCTACGACAAAGAATCATTAAGTTATCTGGCTCGTGCTTCTGAGGGAAGCGTCAGGGATGCTTTGAGTTTACTTGATCAGGCCATAGTTCATGGTAAGGGCCAGTTAGTATCCGAAGAAATTGGTAAAATGCTAGGTTTAGCTCAGCAAGAGACTATCTTCGCAATGCTAAACCTTGTTAGTGCTGGAGAGGGAGAGCAACTTTTAGAATTGAGCAAACAACTTGCTGCGCAGGGTTTAAATTACGAGCTCATCATGAATCAAATGTTACAAGTGTTGCGAGGGGTGGCAGTGCGTCAGGTTGTCGGGCAGGCAGTGGATGGTTACGAGGAACATAAATTAGAAATTGATCAATTAGCCTCTGTTATTAACCTCGAAAATTGTCAATTATTTTATGAAATTATTTTACAGGGATTGAAGAATCTGGAGATAAGCTCAGATTATGAGACTGGATTTGAAATGACCTTACTACGCTTGCTGGCTTTTAAACCGGACACACTAAGTTCAGAGAATCCTTTGAAGGCTCTCGTAAACAATGAAACTGTTCGGTTTGATGATGCCCCTGTTGAGGAATCGGTTGAGAATACCGAAAGGGGACATCAAAATGTCGTACAAGAAACAGATTTAAGCAAGAGGTGGGTAGCTCTCATCAAAAGACTGAGTCTCACCGGCTTGCCCGGAGAGTTAGCAAGGAACAGCACGCTTCAAAAAAGGGAAGGTCGCACGTTCTACCTCGAGGTATCCTCGGAGTTTTCAGGTTTGATTCAGACAAACTATGTCGAGGCTATAGCAAAAGCTGTGAGCGATGACTTAAAAATGGAAATAAAGCTTGAAGTCGCTGAACTAGGTGATAGTACTAGTACTACTTTAGCTAACGTGGAAAAGGAGGAGATCGCTAACAAGAAAGAGCTGATTGAAAAAGGTATGAATAGTAATCCTAACATTGAGAGGTTTAAATCAGTTTTCGATGCTAAGCTTGAAACCTTAAAGTTGAAATCCGAATCGTAAAAAAGGAGAGTAATAGAGATTATGAAAAACCTTCTCGGAGACTTAATGAAACAAGCTGAAGATCTCAAAACTAAAGCTGAAAAAATTCAAGAGGAATTGAGCGAATCTAGTGTTACTGGAGAGGCTGGTGGTGGGATGGTGAAAATCACTGTCAATGGGAAGTTCGAGGTGCAACAAGTTTTCATAGAAGACCTGGTATTTGAAGGAAAAAAAACTATGCTTGAGGACTTGATCGCTGCAGCCTTTAATGACGCTAGTCGCAAGGTTTCTGAGATGAACAATGAAAAAATGGCCTCCCTAACGGGTGGTTTAGAAATGCCCTTCGGTTTTAATTCGTCGTCTTCTTGACCGATATCAAATTCTTCGCATGCGCTCATCACGTTTATTATCGGATCTTGCTAAGGCCTTTGAGTTTTTACCAGGGATAGGGCCTAAATCTGCCCAGAGACTGGCTTTTTATATGATGGACGGGAACAGAGATAAGTCTTTATTTCTTTCAGAAACAATTGCCAAGTGTGTGGAAGGTATCCAAAGGTGTCGGTTTTGTAGAAACTATTGCGAATCAGACATTTGTTGGATTTGTGCTAACGAAGATCGGGAGTCTCATACCATCTGCGTTGTGGAGAATCCTCTAGATGTTGAGGCGGTAGAGGAGGCCTCTAATTACAATGGCAAGTACTTTGTCCTTTTTGGTAGGCTCTCTCCAATTGATGGTTACCTTCCTGAGGATCTTGGTTTGAACGATCTGGAGAACCAACTGGTGAACGGAGCTTGTGAGGAACTAATAGTGGCGACAAGCATGACTTTGGAAGGAGAGGCAACGGCATTCTATTTAAAGGAAATGGCTGATAGAGTTGGAGTAAAAGCGACTAGGATCGCTTATGGTGTACCAATAGGGGGAGAGCTTGAGTTTGCAAACCCTCTAACACTCTCTCATGCCTTAGAGGGTAGACAAGAGTATTAATATAAATTTTGAGAGAGCACATGAAGAGTTCTAGTTCGAATTTGGTTTGGATTGACCTAGAAATGACCGGCCTAGATCCAGAGCAGGACAGTATTATTGAAATCGCCACCATAGTAACGGATGCTGATCTGAACATTCTAGAAGAAGGTCCCAATATAGTGGTAAATCAAAGTCTGAAAAAGCTGCAGGCAATGGACAAGTGGAATCAAACCCATCATGAAAATTCAGGCTTAATTGGACTAGTGAAAGAGAGCTCTCACACAGAACTAATGGCGGAGAGCGCGACCTTGGAATTTTTGAGAAGATTAGTGCCAAAAGGGCAATCTCCTATGTGTGGAAATAGTGTATGTCAAGATCGTCAGTTCTTGCGGCTGCACATGCCTGAGTTACACGACTATTTTCATTACAGGAATATAGACGTTAGCACTTTTAAAGAACTGTATAAGCGTTGGATGCCGAAAAATGATCAGTTTATCAAGTTAGGTAACCACAGAGCTTTGGACGATATTAAAGAATCGATTGCTGAGCTAGATTTTTATAGACAGAACTTTTTAATTAGCGATTAAAAAGATGAAGACGGCTTACATACCTCTTTATGACAGAGAGTCCTCTAAAGCAATAGAGGAGATAGCGTTAAAAGAATCCGAATTTAATTCCATTGCATTGATTAGGCGAGCTGCTGAGAGGGCTTTGATCACTCTGTTGGATAAATGGCCTGCTACGAAGTCGCTCGCGATTTTTTGTGGAACGGGGAACAATGGTTCAGACGGTTTAGTTTTGGCTCTCTTCGCAAAAAAAATTGGTCTATCAGTATCCGTCTATCTGGTTGGATCGGGCGCGTCTAAAGGAAACGAGGCTCAAAAGTGTAAGGAAGAATGCCTTAAAAACGGCTTGAGTTTGCAAGAGCCAAATAGGTTTGAAGGGAACTGCGACCTGGTGGTCGATGCGATTTTTGGTATGGGTTTGAACCGTCCAATAGAAGGTGTAGACTCTCAGGCTGTTTCTATTATTAATGATTCGAAGAAGTTGGTATTCTCTCTGGATGTTCCGTCCGGGGTAGATTGTTCATCTGGTAGTTTTCGCGGGACGGCTGTAAGAGCTGATTTTACTTTGTGTTTCCTGGCCCTAAAGCAGGGGCTTTTTACAGGATTTGGGAAAGCCGCGGCAGGGGAGGTGAGGTTAGATACTCTTGGGCTTGAAGACACTTTAAAACATCGGGTTGATGCCACAGCCCGAGCAATAAGTTATTCCCACCTTAAGGGTGTCTTTACGCCCAAAGATATTGCCTCGCATAAAGGAAATTTTGGACATCTATTAATTTTAGGAGGTGCGCCCGGCTATTCTGGGGCCGCTTTGCTATGTTCGACCGCTGCGCTTCGAGCTGGGGTTGGGTTAACTAGTCTGGGCACTCATCCGGCCCATGCTTCGTTTCTGACCAACGGATGGCCCGAAATAATGTGCCACGGTATCACTAGAGGATCGGATTTGATGCCCCTGTTAAAAAAAAGCTCTGCTTTGGCAATTGGGCCCGGTCTTTCGACTAAACCATGGGCGACTCAAATATTTAAAACGGTGGAAGGGTTGCAAGTGCCCACAGTCTATGACGCAGATGCTTTAAATTTGTTAGCGGCAGACCCAAGTTACAAGAGGAGTAGAATTACAACTCCCCACAGTGGGGAAGCGGCCCGCCTGTTGGGCTTAAAGGTGGATGAAGTAGAGGCTGATAGATTTAGTGCTGTTAGCAAAATTTCTGAAAAATTTGGAGGTACTTCTCTTCTCAAAGGTCCCGGTACGCTCATCAAGCGCGGGCGGGAAGCGCCTTACGTGCTCCTTGATGGAAACCCTGGGATGGCAACTGGAGGGATGGGTGATGTTTTGACGGGGGTGATAGGATCTTTTCTAGCACAAGGTTTCACCCAAGAAGAATCTGCGGTTATGGGGGCAGCGGTTCACTCTCGAGCTGGCGATCTCATCGCGGAAAAATTTGGTGAAGTGGGGCTTAGACCGAGTGAGTTGCTTGAGGAAATAAGATCAGTGGTCAATTTGAGGGATGAATGACGTTGGTTACCAAAATAATTGACACAGCTGAGGAAATGATGGAACTGGGAGGGAAAATAGCTCGGAAAGTAGTCCCTCCATTTTGTATTCACTTAACAGGGCAAATAGGAGCTGGAAAGACCACGTTTGCAAGAGGATTTGTTAAAGCTATCGGAATTAACGGGCCAGTTAAAAGTCCAACGTTCACCTTAGTAGAAACTTACTCCAGAGGAGGCATAAAAGTGAATCATTTGGATCTCTTTAGGATTGATTCCTCGCGAGAATTGGAGTTTATCGGCTTCGATGACTACCTAGATAGTAAAAGTATATTACTCATCGAATGGCCAGAATCTGTATCAGAGGGCTTGCCTGAGCCAGATTTGACTATAAAAATTGATGTGGAGGGGTTTTCTAGAAGAATTCAGATTGATAAAAACGTTGTTGAATAATGAGAATTGGCGTTGCCGAATGATGCCGAGAATAATTAAAAAATGTCTTAGTTCCAGTTTTGTCATAAACCTAAATTTGCTGACGAGTTTAGTGTTGGTTCAATTAAATATCACTAGCATTTCTGCTGATGAAGTCTTGTCAGTAACTAGTCAGCATTTAGAGGATTCGTTTACCCGAATTTTAATAACTTTCCCTCTACCAAGGGATTATAGAATCTTCAAAATGGGCAATCCAGATAGAATAGTGATTGATTTGAAAAATACTTCCATGGCACAGGGAGCGAAATTTACTCTTTCGGAGAATGGTCTTGTGATGCGCGTTCGTCATGCAAAAAGAGGGGATAATGATCTTCGTGTGGTTTTAGATACTCGGGGTTTGTTGCGGTTTGAGCATGAGTTAGTTCAAAATGCACCTCTGGGTGAAACTAGTTTGGAGATTCGAGCGTTTCCCAGCAACCCTCAACAATTAGCCCTTGAGAAAAAACAAATCGTAATAGCTATCGATGCTGGTCACGGAGGTGTTGATAGTGGAGCGGTTGGCTTAAGAGGCACTTACGAGAAAGAGATCACACTAGATATTGCCCGGCGGCTCGGCGGTATCCTTCAAAAAGACAGCCGGCTCACGGGGGTTCTCACCAGAGATAGTGATACCAGGGTTAGGTTGAGGAGTAGGGTAAATGTGGCCCGAAAAAAGAAAGCGGACTTGTTTTTATCTATCCATGCGGATGCGATTCAAAATCGAGCTGTGAAGGGATCCTCCGTTTATATTTTGTCCAATCGAGGCGCAAGTAGTGAGTTGGCTCGAAGGTTGGCTTCTCAAGCTAATTCATCAGATTTTATTGGATCAATAAAAAGGGAGAATAAGCCAGACGATCTATGGGAAACCTTAGTAGATCTCTCACAAAAAGCCACTTTGGATGAAAGTAATAGAGCCGCCCGTGGTATCTTGACGCAATTAAATCGCGTTGGTGGCGTTCATAAGAAGAAGGTGCAGTCAGCGGGCTTTTTGGTTCTGAAATCTTTAGATATTCCGTCGGTTTTGATAGAGGTTGCTTTCATATCTAATCCGGCCGAAGAAATGAAATTGAATGACCCAACTTTTCGGCAGAGTATAGCTCAAGCAGTTTATAGGGGGGTATTAATCTTTTTCGACCTAAAGGAAAACTCTAACAATAGTGTCTCAAGAAATTCTTACTCGGTAAAAAAAGGCGATACCCTCTCTGAAATAGCAGTTAGAGAAAAAGTCTCAATTAATACCCTAAGAAAAATAAATGGGTTGCGTTCCGATTTCATAAAGGAGGGACAAACCATTGCTCTGCCAAAAAATTAAACCTGGGATTTGAGCGACGCAAATGGTCAAGCAAAATAGTTTGAATGCAATTTTCCTGATGGGGGCAACCGGAACTGGAAAGTCCGCAGTCGCTTTGAGGTTAGCAAAAAATTTTCCTTTAGAAATAATCAATGTCGATTCAGTTCAAGTCTATAAAGACCTTCATATAGGGAGTGCTAAACCCACGCCCTTTGAACAAAGAAAGGTGCCACACCATCTGATTGATATTTGTGAAATTAATGAAATTTATTCCGCTGCCAGATTTTGTGAAGATGCTAAAAAAGCAAGTTCTGACATTCTATCTAGGAAAAAAATACCATTATTTGTGGGGGGGACTGGACTGTACTTCAAATCATTTGCGTCTGGATTATCTATTCTCCCAAAAAGCGACCCTGATTTAAGAGAACAGCTGCTATTAAAAATGAGAAAATCAGGTCTAGCCAAGCTACACGAATGGTTAACAACATTAGATGCGAGATCAGCAAAACGTATTAACCCTAATGACGCACAGCGTGTCCTCCGCGCTCTAGAGGTGTGTCTTCTGGCGGGGAAACCTATGTCTGCTTATCTAGAGAAGGGATGCCAGGGTGGCGACTTAGTACATCCTTTAAAATTCGTACTTTTCAAGGCAGATCGAAAACTTCTTCGATTTCATTTGCGTGAAAGATTCACACAGATGCTAAATCGCGGGTTAATAAACGAGGTTATTAATCTGACGTACGGGAGACGACCTGAAGATATTCCCAATTGCCTAAAAAGTGTGGGTTATAAAGAGGTTCTAAAATATCTGTTGAAGGAACTGTCTTACGATGAGATGATTTTTCGCGCAAGTATTTCTACTGGGCAACTCGCCAAACGTCAAGATACCTGGTTCAAGCGCGAGAGGGATGGTTTTCGGTTAGAAAGCAGTAATCACAAAGCTCTCTTCGAAAAAATCGCTCAAGAAATTGAAAAAGCAGGAATTTTTACACGTCTTCCTTAAAATTACTCACCAGATAATATAAGATATTGAAGTTGTTCTCAGATTATAAAAAAGCTACAACTGGGAGACTTAAAGCATGGCCAATAAAGCTCAATTTTTACAAGATCCCTTCCTCAATGAGCTGAGAAAAGAACAAGTGCCAGTATCGATCTATTTAATCAATGGGATTAAACTTCAAGGAACAATTGACTCCTTCGACCAGTTCGTAATCGTATTAAAAAGTTCGGTTAACCAAATGGTGTATAAACATGCGATCTCTACAGTTGTACCATCACGTAATGTTGAAATTTCTGTGAGCTCAGAAAATTTTTGATTAAATGCCTAGGTGTCTGCTAGTTGAACGAAAAAGAGTTTAATAGGCCCAAGATAAAAAGGGCGCTTCCGGTAATGGTGCACTTCGAGAAGGAAGATCATGCACCCGAAGAGTTTCTCAAACTTATCAAATCTGCTAACTACATTATAGAAGAGTCAGTTCGCTCAAAGCTTTCTAAGATTGACGCAAAAACCTTTTTAGGGAAAGGGTTAGTCGAACAAACATATATGTTGTCTAAAGAGCTCACAGTAGATGTGGTTTTAATAAATAAAAATATTTCTGCGTCCCAACAAAGGAATCTAAGAAAATCCCTTAAATGCGATGTGCTAGATTGGACTGGTTTGATATTAGAGATATTTTCTTTGCGAGCCAGGTCTTTTGAGGGTCGAATGCAGGTCGAATTGGCTCAGCTTCGATATTTGTCTACCCGCCTAATAAGGGGCTGGACCCATCTGGAGCGACAGAAGGGAGGTCATGGGCTCCGCGGTGGGCCGGGTGAAACCCAGTTGGAGATAGATAGGAGGCTATTAACCATTCGTATAAGGCAAGTAAAAGAACGCCTTGTTAAAATAAAGAAACAGAGAGAGTTAAGTGGTGGTGCCCGGAGGAGAGGAGGTATACCGACTGTGGCTTTAGTTGGCTATACCAATGCTGGCAAATCCACGTTATTTAATAGATTAACTAATCATCAGGTTTACGCGGCTGACCAACTTTTTGCCACTCTCGATACGACCACTAGATTGCTTTCTACTAATGGTTCAGAGAAGATAGTGGTAAGTGATACGGTGGGGTTTATAAAAAATTTACCGCCAACGTTGGTCGCAGCTTTCAGAGCGACCTTAGAGGAAACTGCGCAGGCGCAGCTCTTGCTACATGTTGTGGATATCTCCGACTCTGCGCATCTTGAACAGATGGAAGAGGTTGAGAAAGTTCTTGATCAGATAGGCGCCGTAAAAATACCGACAATAATCGTGTATAATAAGATTGATAACTGTGTAAACAAACCAGCTATCATTGACAGAAATGCTAATGGCGACATCCACTCTGTCGGAATTTCTGCTGTTTCAGGTCAAGGTCTAGATGAGTTAATAACCACGATTGAAGAGAAGATTAGTGGAAAGAAGCAGTTTTTGACGTTAAGGTTGGAGGCGTCTCAGGGCAAACTACGATCTTTGCTGTACGACTGGAGAGCGGTGAGTGACGAAACGGTACTTGAGAATGGGGATTTCCTGATTCGTTTAGGTCTTACTCGTAAGGAATTACGTATACTAGGTCAGAAAAGCGGATTGGAAGACTTCGCTCTGTAAATTGTGGGGAATGAGATGGAGTAGCTTAGCTACTACAGCTCGTTGCCTCCATAAAATGTAAGGATATGGTTTTAACGTTTCTTTTAGATTTTTAAATTCGGTGGTAAAAACAATGTCTTGGAATTCAGATAACAAAGATAAAGATCCATGGGGTAATCGAGGAAATGATCAGGGTCCCCCTGATTTGGACGAAGTAGTAAAAAAAATGCAAGACGGTATCGGCAAGATATTTGGCGGCGGTGGTTCAGGGGATAAGCCCTCAATAGAAGGAAAGGGTCCGTCTGTAGCCTTGGTGGGCATATTGCTCTTTTTACTCCTTGGTTATGAAATGGTTTATAGAATTGATCCAGCGGAGCGTGGGGTAGTGATGCGTTTCGGGAAATATGTGACATCCTTACAACCAGGCCCACACATACGATTTCCAAGGCCAATCGAGCAAGTTGTCAAGGTTAATGTTGAGAGAATACAAACTATTACCTCTGAATCATCAATGTTGACAGGTGACGAAAATATAGTCGATGTGGAAGTTGCTGTTCAATATAGAATAAAAGATGCTACCAATTATTTGTTCAAAATAGCTGACCCAGATGTCTCCGTTAACAGAGTAACTGAGTCTGCTATTCGAGACATCATTGGTCAAAGTACCTTGACCTTCGTTATCACCGAAGGTCGAGCGCAAATCGCTACTGATGCCCGAAAGCTAATACAAGACATCTTAGACACCTATGAGTCCGGAGTTGAAATCACTAGTGTTAATATGCAACCAGCAAAGCCACCAGAAGCCGTTAAGGCTGCTTTTGATGATGCCATCAAAGCGAGGGAAGATGAACAGCGCAAGATTAATGAGGCGGAAGCATATCGAAATGAAGTTGTAGAGAGAGCAGCAGGTGAAGCTGCAAGGATAAGAGCCGAGGCTGAAGGTTATAAGGAGCAGGTGATTGCGCAGGCGGAGGGTGAGTCAGAAAGATTCAACCAACTTTACGCTGAGTATAAGAAAGCCCCCGAAGTCACCCGAAAGCGTCTATACATAGAGGCCATGGAGTCAGTGCTGTCTAACACAAATAAAGTAATTGTTGATAACGATAATGGTTCGAGTTTGATGTATCTTCCCTTGGATAAGCTGATTGAAAAGGGCAGCTCTACTAGGTCAGGTGCGAATGTAGGGAATCAACAAACTACAGAGAATAGAATTCCGGATTCTTCGGAAAATGTTACCGCTGGTGAACGCTGGAATTTAAGAAATCGAGTTCCTCGTTAAAATATAGAGTAATTAAATTAGGGAAATATAATGGTTACAAGAATCGCAATTACATTATTTATACTTGTTGGTATAGCCTATGCCGTTTGCTTCAGAGTTTACGAGTACCAAGCTGCTATTTTGTTTCAGATTGGTAAGATACAACGTTCTGATTTTGATCCTGGCTTGCATTTCAAAATCCCGGGTATCCAAAATGTCATGACCTTCGATAAAAGATTGCAGACTTTAGATGCTGAGCCTCAGCGGTTTCTGACCGGTGAAAAGAAAGATGTCATAGTGGACTCTTTCGCACGATGGCGAATCCAGTCTGTTGAACAATTTTACAAGTCGACAGATGGTGATTTTAGAAGGGCCGGACTACTCGTATACCAAAAAATTAATGACAGCCTGCGAAGCGAGTTTGGTAAAAGGAGTGTACAAGAGGTAGTGGGTGGAGATCGGTTGCAGATAATGAAAGTGGTGACTACTACGGCTAACGAGCGGGCGGCTGACCTTGGCATGGAAATATTGGATTTAAGGCTGAAAAGAATTGATCTTCCAACAGAGGTGAGCGCTAATGTTTATGAGAGAATGCGTTCAGAGCGAGCGAGGGTAGCGAGAGAGTTTAGGGCACGAGGTGAGAAAGAGGCCATCACTATTCGGGCCGATGCTGATAGACAAAGAACAGTGATCTCTGCTGAGGCATACCGAGATGCTCAAGAAATGCGTGGTGCTGGAGATGCTAAATCTGCGGAAGTCTACGCCTCTGCTTACAATAGAAATCCCGAATTCTACGATTTTTATAGAAGTTTGAATGCCTATAAATCAAGCTTTGGGAATAACAACGATGTCATGCTTCTTGAGCCTGATTCTGAATTTTTCAAATTCTTCGGAAATCCATCCGGTAAAAATTAGGGTATTAAAGGCGATATAGTTGCAATTATTAGAGGCTGTTGTCCTCAGTA
>MDTD01150329.1_pt1 | contig 12128 bp, 10 predicted proteins | sample 811221 | NCBI WGS metagenome assembly MDTD01 (sample SAMN05326646, study PRJNA326480) | marine metagenome | isolation source: seawater | place: Pacific Ocean: South West | collected 2011 | reverse complement strand
AAATAATAAATCTTTATCAATATCTAAAGCAAAAATTTTACTTAAAAAAGTTGGACTTTTAAATAGATCAGAACATTACCCATCTCAATTATCTGGAGGAGAAAAACAAAGAATATCGATAGCGAGAGCATTAATTAATGACCCGCAAATTATTTTGGCAGACGAACCTACCGGAAGTCTAGATTTAGAAACAGCAAAAGGAATTTTTGGATTGCTAAAAAAACAGATAAATTCTGATAGAATAATAATTTTTGCAACCCATAATAGATATTTTGCTAATAAGGCGGATTGCTTATTGGAATTGGTTAATGGTAATATAAAAACTATTAATGTCTCAGTTTAATAACCAAAATTTTAATCATTTAAAAATACATACCCAATATTCTATTTGTGAAGGAGCAATTAAAATTGATGAATTAAAAGATTTTACAAAAACACTGAAAATAAAATCTTTAGGATTATGTGATACAGAAAATTTGTGTGGTGCACTTGAATTTGCTGAAAAAATTTCTAAAACAGGAGTACAACCAATTATTGGAACTCAAATTAATATTAAACATGGTGACACAATCGGACTTTTACCTTTATTTGCTTTAAATGAAAGTGGTTATAAAAAGATAATAGAACTATCTTCTTTTTCTTACCTTAAAAACGACGGTATATCAGAACCTCATATAGATTTTGATAAATTATTATTTAATAATACAGGTGTAGCATTATTTTCAGGAACTATTAATGGCTTATTTGGCAAATTATTTAATAAAGGTAAAATGCATGAGATTAATGAATTATTATTAAAACTAAAATCTTATTATAAAAATAGATTTTATATAGAAATACAAAGACATGGTGATTTAAATGAAGTTAGTTTTGAAAAATTTAATCTTTCAAAATCATTAGAATTAGAAATTCCAATAATAGCTACTAATGAGATATTTTACATTAATAATGATATGCATGAAGCTCATGATGCTTTAATTTGTATTAAAAATAAAACTTATGTTAATGAAAAAAATAGAATTAGATATAGCAATCAACATTATTTCAAAAATGATCAAGAGATGTCACAGCTTTTTGCTGATTTGCCTGAAGCCTTAGAAAATAATTATAATTTTCCATTAAGATGCAGTTTTAGACCATTATTTTCAAAACCTATTTTACCGAATATAAGCTCAGAAAGAAGCGGTAATGCTGATGAAATGTTGAAAAAAGATTCTTTAGATGGATTAAATGAAAAATTTAAAAAAGTCTTTAAGTTAGATGAAAAGGAGATTTTAAATAGTAATGATTACCTAAAATATAAAGATAGATTACAGCATGAAATAGATATTATTATAGAGATGAAATATGCGAGTTATTTCTTAATTGTTTCCGATTATATTAAATGGGCTAAAAAAAACGATATTCCAGTAGGCCCTGGTAGAGGTTCTGGCGCTGGATCGCTAGTGGCTTGGTGTCTTTCAATTACAGACGTAGATCCCATTAAATTTAATTTAATTTTTGAAAGATTTTTAAATCCAGATCGTATTTCTATGCCAGATTTTGATATTGATTTTTGTGAGGAAAAAAGAGATTTAGTTTTTGAATATCTGACAAAAAAATATAGAGAAAGTGTTGCACATATTATCACTTTTGGGAAATTGAAAGCTCGAATGGTTATAAGAGATGTTGGAAGAGTGTTGGGATTATCTTATGGGTTTGTCGATAGTATTTCAAAAATGATACCCTTTGATCCTTCTAGACCACAAAATTTAACTGAATGTATTGTTACTGAGCCCAGATTACAAAAATTAATTAAAGAAGATATTAGAGTTAAAAAACTTACTGATCTTTCTCTTAAATTAGAGGGCTTGAATCGTAATGTTGCAACTCATGCTGCCGGCGTAGTAATTGCTGATAAAAAGCTAACCGAAGTAGTTCCTTTGTATAAAGACACAAATTCTAATTTACTATTACCTTCTACGCAATTTGATATGTACTCTGCTGAAAATGCCGGTCTTATAAAATTCGATTTTTTAGGATTAAAAACCTTAACAGTCATTAATAATACTCAAAAATTAATAAGAAAAAAACATAAAGATTTTAATATTGATAACATTAATTTTGATGATCAAAAAGTTTTTGATTTACTCTCCTCTGGCAGGACCGTAGGTTTGTTTCAGGTTGAAAGTGCAGGTATGAGGGAAGCTCTTATGCAAATGAAGCCAAATCATATTGAGGATATTATAGCTTTGGTAGCTTTATACAGACCAGGACCTATGAACAATATATCAATTTATAATGATTGTAAGCATAAAAGACAAAAACCTGATTATCTACATCCGTTGTTAGAAGAAATTTTGAAACCAACATATGGAGTAATAATTTATCAAGAACAAGTTATGCAAATAGCTCAAAAATTGTCAGGCTTCACTGCAGGGCAGGCAGATATATTAAGGCGAGCAATGGGTAAGAAGAAAAGAGTTGAATTAGAAAAACAAAAACAAAGTTTTATCGAAGGAGCAGTTCAAAATGGAATAAGCAAAGATGTTGCAGCGGGTATTTTTCTAAAAATCGAACCATTTGCTGAATATGGATTTAATAAAAGTCATGCCGCAGCTTATGCAATAATTTCCTACCAAACAGCTTTTTTAAAAACTTATTTTCCAAAAGAATTTATTGCTGCCTCAATGACAATGGATATTTCGAATCAAAGTAAACTTAGTGAATTTTATGAAGAGCTTAAAAGATTAAATATTGAGGTTATTCGACCAGATATAAATGAATGTTTTTCCGATTTTAGAACTGATGGAAAAAAATTTTATTATGCTTTGGGAGCAATAAAAGCTGTAGGATATGATGCAATTTCAAACATTGTTGAAGAAAGATTAAAAAATGGAAAATTTAAATCAATTTTTGATTTCTTAGATCGTGTAAATCCAAAAGATATTAATAAATTACAATTAGAAGGTTTAGTTAAGTCTGGATCTTTCGATAATTTAAATTCTAATAGACAATCAATATTTAATTCAATACCAAATTTTATTACAAAATCAAAAAATATTTTTGAGGATAAATCAGCTAACCAAATTGATTTATTTGGTGAAGAGTCCAATCAAGAAAAAGATTTGATTTTTGACATTGATGATTGGAAATTTGAAGAAAGGTTATCTAAAGAATTTGAAGCTGTTGGCTTTTTTATTTCAGATCATCCTTTAAATCAATATAAAAATGTTTTTAATGACTATAAGATAATTGATTATAAGAATTTCTTAAATAATGATAATTTTACTGAGGTTAATATAGCAGCAACTTTATTAAAAATTCAGGAGAGAAAAACTAGCAAAGGAAATTCATATGCAGTTTTAAAACTAACAGATTTGTCTTCCGTTTTTGAATTATTTATATTTTCTGATATTTTAGACTTAAATCGAGAAATCTTAAAAGAAGGAAATTCATTTTTACTTTCGATTGTAAAATCTTTAACGGATACTGAAAATCGTTACAGACGTATTAATGTTAAGAAAATAAGTTCTCTAAAAGATTTAATAAATCAACCTATTAAAGAAATCACTTTTGATATTAAATCTCTTGAAGAATTAAAAAAGATATCTATTTTTCTTACTAAGCATGGAAACACATCTGTAATTATTAGGTTTAGCGATAAAAAAAGTAAATTATATTTTCAATTAGCAAATAAGAGAAATATAGATCGAAAAACAATAAACTTACTTAGAAATAAAGAAATATCTGCAATTATAAGTTAAATTAAGCTTGTTTATTAATTGAATTTTTTGTAAATACACTAAAATTAAATTAACACGCACACAGTTTTTGGTTTTATACCTCCGGTCCTTAATTGGAACTACTGTGGTGGCTTAACCGGGAATAAATATGAAAATACCTAACGTAACAATACAACAATTATTAGAAGCAGGGGTCCACTTAGGACACAAAACGCTAAGATGGAATCCTAAGATGAAAAAATATATTTTTGGAAAAAGAGACTCAATACATATAATTGATTTAACTCAAACATTAGAATTGACAAAAGTTGCTCTTGAAAAAGTTCACCAAACAATTGCGAATAATGGTAAGATTCTGTTTGTTTCAACCAAAAAACAAGCTTCAGAAGCTATAGCTGACGTCGCAAAAGAAACAGGGCAATACTTTGTGAATTATAGATGGTTAGGTGGGATGTTAACTAATTGGGGAACGATATCTAATTCAATAAGAAAATTAAAGAAATTAGAAAATGATTTAGTTTCGGAAAATAGAGGCTTTACAAAAAAAGAACTTTTAAAAATGAGCGTAAAAAAAGATAAGCTTCAAAGATCTTTAGGTGGAATTTCAGAAATGAAAAAAATTCCGGATTTAGTATTTATAATTGATACAAATTATGAGTCATTAGCTATACAAGAGTCTGTAAAATTAGGTATTCCTATAATAGCTATATTAGATAGTAATTCAAATCCTGATGGAATAGATTATCCAATTCCTGGAAATGATGATGCAAGACGAGCCATTGATCTATATTGTAATTTAATAAAAGAGACAATTATTAATGCTGCAAAAGTTTCACCAGAAGCTGATACAAAAAAAACTTTAGAAAAAAAAGTTTCTAAAGATAAAAAAGATAAAACTATTGTTGAAATCGATAGAGAAAAACTTGAAAAAAAGTTTTCAAAAAAAAAGATAAATTAAACTAATATGAGTGATATCGAAAAAGTTAAAAAACTCAGAGAGGCCACTGGAGCTGGTTTTAAAGACTGTAATTTAGCAATAAAAGAATCTAATGGAGATTTAGACAAAGCTGTTGAAATATTAAGAGTTAAAGGAATATCAAAAGCTTCAAAAAAAATGTCTAGAGATGCAAAAGAAGGAGTTGTTGCTGTAAGTGGAGATAGTAAAAAAACATCTATCATAGAAGTTAATTGTGAAACTGATTTTGTAGCAAAAAACGACGATTTTATAAATTTTGTAAAAGAGCTAAGTGAACTTAACAATAAAAATGACTCGAATGTAGAAAGTTTAAAGATATCTAAAATGAAAGATGGAAATACAGTAGAAAACAATCTTGTTGCATTAATTGCTAAAATTGGAGAAAAAATTACTATTGGTAAAACCAAGACAATTTTAAATGATTCATCTAATAATTTTCGTTATCTGCATACAGTTGTAAAAGATAATTTAGCTAAATTAGCAGTAGTTGTTTCGTTGGAGACAAAAGAAAACTCAGAAATCATTAACGCCTTTGGAAAACAATTGTCAATGCATATTGCCGCTTCCAATCCATTAGCAATAGAGTCAAGCTTAATTGATGAGGAGATTATTAATAAAGAACAGGAATTAGTAACTGAGGAATTAAAAAATTTAGGAAAGCCGGAAGATATTGCAAAAAAAATAAGTTTAGGAAAAATGAATAAATTCAAAGAAGAAAATTCTCTTTTAACTCAAGCTTGGGTTATGGAACCAAAAAAAAAAGTTCAAGATGTAATTAATGAACTTGCAATAAAAGACTTAACTATAAAAGAATTTAGTAGAATTAAAATTGGTGATTAGATGTTTAATGAAAAATCATATAATCTTAAAATGGATAAAGCAATTGAGGTTTTTTCAAAAGAACTTTCATCTTTAAGAACAGGGAGAGCAAATGCAGCAATGCTTGATCTAATTAAGGTAGATGTGTATGGTCAACAAATGCCAATCAATCAAGTTGGAAGTATAACTACACCAGAACCAAGAATGATCAATATTCAGATTTGGGACCAAAATAATGTAAACTTAGTTGATGCAGCAATTAAAAAATCAGAGTTAGGTTTAAACCCACAGATTGATGGTCAACTTATAAGACTACCAATCCCTGAACTTAATGAAGAAAGAAGGACTGAATTAAAAAAACTTATTAAATCTATGGGAGAAAAGTGTAAAATTTCCATAAGAAATATTCGAAGAGATGCAAACGAAGAATTAAAAAAATTATTAAAATCAAAAGATATTGGAGAAGATGAGGAGAAGATATTTGAAAAAAACGTTCAATCTATTACTGACAATCATATTAAACTAGTTGATGAAAAAGTTTCCTCAAAAGAAAAAGAAATAATGACCGTATGAACCCACTAAATCATGTAGCCATTATCATGGATGGTAATGGGAGATGGGGAATAAAGCATAAAAATTCAAGAAATTTCGGACATAGAGCTGGTTTAAAAACTGTGGAAAAAATAATCAGAGCTTCGATTAGAAATAAGATAAAGTTCCTAACATTATATGCCTTTTCTACAGAAAATTGGAAAAGACCTAAAAAAGAAGTCAATTATCTCTTTAATTTGCTCGAAAATTTTTTAATCAATAAAATAGATGATCTTCATAAACAAAATATAAAATTAAAGATAATTGGTGTAAAAAATTTTTCTAAAAAATTAAATAAATTACTAAATTCTTCAGAAAAAAAAACTTACAAAAATAAGAAATTACAGATTAATTTAGCTCTTAATTATGGGTCTAAATTTGAATTAATTAATGCTTTTAAAAATCTATTAAAAAACAAAAAAGTTATTAATGAAAAAAACTTAAGAAAATATTTACAAACTAAAGATATTCCAGATCCAGATATATTAATTCGAACAGGAAATACTAAAAGATTAAGTAATTTTTTATTATGGCAATTAGCATACTCTGAGATTTTTTTTGAAAAGAAATTATGGCCAGATTTTTCAGAAAAAGATTATAATAAAATAATTAAAAAATATAAGTTAATTAAAAGAAATTTTGGTAAAGTGTAATGTTTAAAGAATTTGAAAAAAGATTATTTAGCTCTTTAATATTAATACCGATAGCATTTTTTTTTATTATTCAGGGTTCTATATTTTTTTTATTTTTCTTAAGTATATTATTTTTTGCCACATGTTACGAATGGTTTAAAATGAGTAAGAAAAATGACCTTCAGAAATTTTTAGGTATCGTTTTTCTTCTTTTTTCTTTTTATTCAGCATTTCAAATTAGAGAAGATTATAATTTCAAAGTTTTTTTATTTATAATATTAATATGTATTTTTACGGATATAGGTGGTTATCTATTTGGAAAGATATTTAATGGACCTAAATTAACTAAAATTAGTCCTAAAAAAACTTATGCAGGTGTTATTGGAAGTTTTCTTTTATCTCTTCTAGCAGGTTTAATCTTTAATTATTATTTTTTTATTGAGCAAAAAATTTTTAATGAAGATTTGATTATGCTTTTAGTAGTTTTGTCAATCTCTTTAGTGAGTCAAGCAGGAGATTTGGTTATTTCCTTTTTTAAGAGAAAAGCAAAATTAAAAGACACAGGAAAAGTCTTACCAGGTCATGGAGGTTTACTTGATAGAATTGATGGTATGATTTTTGTATTTCCAACTTACTTTTTAATTTCAATATTATGAAAAAAAAAATTGCAATTTTAGGCTCTACAGGATCAATAGGTAAATCATTAATAGATATTATAAAGAAAGATAAAAAAAACTTTGAAATAATTCTATTGACTGCTAAAAAAAATTACAAAAAATTACTTCATCAAGCAAAAATTTTTAATGTTAAAAATTTAATCATAACTGATAAAAACAGTTATAAAATTTTGAAAAATAGGAAATATAATAAGAAATACAATATTTATGATAATTTTAAAGTTATAAATAAAATTTTTAATAAAAAAATTGATTATACTATGAGTGCAATCTCAGGTTTAGATGGACTTGAGCCTACCCTCAAAATGATAAAATATTCCAAAAAAATTGCTGTTGCCAATAAAGAGGCAATAATTTGTGGTTGGACATTCATTGATAAAGAATTAAAAAAAAATAAAACTGAATTTATTCCTGTCGACTCAGAGCATTTTTCAATTTGGTCTTTGATTAAAAGAAATAAAAATCATTTAATAGATAAGGTTTTTATAACAGCCTCAGGTGGACCTTTTTTGAATTGGCCTTTGTATAAGATTAAAAATGTTCATCCTAACAGAGCTCTAAAACATCCCAATTGGTCTATGGGAAAGAAAATTTCAATTGATTCTGCTACTATGATGAATAAAGTATTTGAGGTAATTGAAACTCAAAAAATTTTTGGCTTACCAAAATCTAAAATACAGATTCTAGTTCACGAGAAATCTTATGTTCATGCAATTGTTCAATTTAATAATGGTCTCAAAAAAATTTTAGCTCATGACACTAATATGAAGATACCAATATTCAATACAATTTATGATAATGAAAATAAAATTCTTAAAAGCAAAAATCTTAATATAAAGAATTTAAATAATCTAAATTTTAAATTTATTGATAAGAAAAAATTTCCTTTGGTAAAAATTTTAAATTCTATACCTAATGAAGATTCTCTATTTGAAACAGTTTTAGTAAGTGCAAATGACGAATTAGTAAAATATTATCTTAATAAGAAAATTTCATTTATTAAATTCCAAAAAACACTTCAAAATTTAATTAAATTAAAAGAATTCTCAAAACTTAAAAAGAAAAAACCAAGAAATATAAGCGAAATTAATGCTCTAAATTGGTATGTTAGATTGAAAATTAAATCGTTATGTATATAAGTCCATTATGTTGAAAATAGTTTTATATACTTTAATTTTGTTTTTAAAATTTTCTTTAGTAAGTGGAGAAATTATAAAAGACTTTGATATAAGTGGTAATAATAGAGTTTCAAAATCAACAATCATAAATTTTAGTGATCTTAAAAAAGGCCAAGACGTAACAGACTCAGATTTAAACGATTCCTTAAAAAAATTATATGAAACAAGTTTTTTTAGGGACGTAAAAATTTCAATTAATCAAAATTTAGTAACAATTAAAGTATCTGAATATCCTATAATACAGGAAATTATAATTGAGGGAATTAAACGAAAAGAAACTGTTAAAGAATTAAAAGAGCAAGTTTCTTTAAGAGAAAAAAGTCCTTTTAATCAAACTTTGATTAAAAATGATTTAAATAAGATTTTAAATATTTTCAAAAACTCTGGTTTTTATTTTGTAGAAGTAGATGTTCAAATTCAAAATAATGATAACGAAACTGTAAACATTATTTATAAAATTAACAGAGGAGAAAAAGCAACGATAAAAGAAATAAAATTTATAGGAAATAAAATTTACAAAGATAGAAAATTACATAGTGTTATAACATCAGAGGAAGATAAATTTTGGAAATTTATTTCCAAAGGTAAATATTTGAATATTGAGAGAATAAATCTTGATAAAAGACTATTAAGAAATTTTTATTTAAATAAAGGATATTATCAAGTTCAAATCAAAGATGCTTACTCAAAAATAATTGATAATGAAAATTTTGTTCTTACATATAATATAGACGCTGGAAAAAAATTTAATTTCGGTAAATTGAGCCTAAATTTACCTCCTGATTTTGACTCAAAAAAATTTAAAAAATTAAACAAGATCTTTAAGAAATTAGAAAATTCAAACTATAGTTATTCAAGAATCGAAAAGATATTAAAAGAAATTGAAAGTATATCTTTAATTGAAAATTATGAGTTTATTGATGCAGAAGTTTTAGAGACGATAAATAACAACAAGATTGATTTTGTTTTTAATATTAAAGAAACAGAGAAAGTATTTGTTGAAAAAATAAACATATTAGGCAACAATATTACTGCAGAAGAATTTATAAGGGATAATCTAATTGTTGATGAAGGGGATCCATTCAATAAAGTTCTTCATCAAAAATCAGTCAATAATCTTAAATCTTCAGGATTGTTTAAAACAGTAGAGTCTAAAATTACGTCAAATGAGCAAAACAACAAGATTATTGACTTAATATTTGAGGAAAGGCCCACGGGTGAAATTTTTGCTGCGGCTGGAGTAGGGTCTGAAGGATCTACTTTTTCTTTTGGAATTAAAGAAAATAATTTTAATGGTAAAGGAATAAAACTTTCCACCAATGTAGCTTTAAGTGAGGACTCTATCAAAGGCATTTTTGATTATACCCACCCAAATTTTGCTTATAGCGATAGGGCTTTGACCACATCATTAGAGAGCACTGTTACTGATAAATTAAGTGATTATGGATATAAAAGTAGTCTAAACAGCATTGCATTAGGTACAAGGTATGAACAATTTGATGATCTATTTTTTTCACCTTCAATCTCAATATCTAATGAAAATTTAGAGACGACTACAGATGCATCGACAGCTTATAAAAAGCAAGAAGGGTCATATTTTGATACAATTTTTAGATATGGACTAACGTATGATAAGAGAAATTTTAAATTTCAAACTACTGACGGGTACATAAGTAGTTGGATACAACATGTACCTTTAGCTTCAAGTAGTCCCTCAATATTAAATGGTTATACATTAACTGCATATTCTGAACCAATTGACGATATGATAATTTCTACAGGTTTTTATGGAAGAGCAATCAATGCAATTGATGGAGATGATGTTAGGGTATCTAAGAGATTATACGCTCCATCCTCTAGATTAAGGGGTTTTGAAAGTGGCTCAGTAGGTCCAAAAGATGGCGATGATTATGTAGGTGGAAATTATGTTGCTACTATAAATACTTCCTCAACTATACCTTATATTCTTCAAACTCAAGAGAATATGGATCTAAAATTATTTTTAGATATAGGAAATGTATGGGGTGTTGATTATTCTAGTTCTGTAGCTGATAGTGATAAAATAAGATCTTCAAGTGGTGTAGCTTTAGAAATCTTAACTCCAGTGGGCCCTTTGTCCTTTTCCTATGCTGAGGTAATTACAAAAGCAGATACAGATAAAACTGAGTCTTTTAAGTTCCAATTAGGAACAACTTTTTAAATGAACAAGGTTTGTTATTTTATTATTTTATCATTATTAATATTTTTTAAAGTTTCAGCATCTGAAAAAATCGCAATTGTAAATATTGATTTTTTATTAAAAAATTCAAAAAAAGGAATTACAATTCAAGAGGATTTTAAAAAACTAAATGATAAAAATAAAAAGATTTTTACAAAAAAAGAAAAAGATTTAAAAGAAAAAGAAAGTAAACTGGCAGCAAAAAAAAATGTTTTATCAGAAGAGGATTTTAACAACCAGTTAAAAGTATTTTCTAATGAAATTAAAAAATATAATTCTGAGAGAAAAAAAATTTTTGATGAATTGAACGCTAAAAGAAATACTCAAATAGTAAATTTATTAAAAGATATAAATTCAATATTGATAGAATATTCAAAAGAAAACGATATTTCCACTACTATTGACAAGAAGTATGTTATTATAACTAAAAGTGAAAATGATATTACAAAAGATATATTGAATTTATTAAATAAAAAATAATAATGGAAAAATTAAATAAAAGCCAAATTATAAAGCTATTACCCCACAGAGAACCAATGTTATTAATTGATGAATTAATTAATATAAAAAAATTATTTTCTGCTACGGCTATTATGAATGTAAAAAAAAATAAATTTTATGTCGATGGTCATTTCCCTGGCCAGCCTGTTTTACCGGGCGTTTTGATAATAGAAGCTTTCGGACAAGCTGCAGCAGCGCTTACTGCTCATGGTATTGATAAAGAAACTTATGAAAATAAATTAGTTTATCTCATGAGTGTTGAAAAAGCTCGTTTTAGAAATCCTGTAATTCCAGATTGTAAATTAGAATTAAATATAGAGGCGATTAGATCACACGGAAGAGTTTGGAAATATAAAGGTGTAGCTTTTGTTGAAAAAAAAAAATGGCTGATGCTCAATGGTCAGCTACAATAGTAGATAGAAAATAATTAGTAACAATAGTTGATACAAAGAATATCAAAACTTTTGATAGATATTCTTTTATGTCAAATCCTTTTTTTAAAAATGCTGGTCCTTTCAATATAGAAAAATTACTTACTAAGATTAATATTGATAATAAAGAGAACTTCAAAAAAGATAAGATTTATGATGTTTCTGATTTAGCAACCGCTAATAATAAAGACTTAACTTTTTTTCATTCAAAAAATTATTCTGAATTAGCATCAAAAACTAGAGCATCATACTGTGTTACTTTAGATAATCTTTCTCAATTTTTACCAAGTTCATGCAAAAAAATTATTGTTAAAAATGTCTTATTAACAACTGCAAAAATTACAAAAGAATTTTATCCAAAATCAATTACTGATGATTTT
>MDTD01011851.1_pt1 | contig 12129 bp, 11 predicted proteins | sample 811221 | NCBI WGS metagenome assembly MDTD01 (sample SAMN05326646, study PRJNA326480) | marine metagenome | isolation source: seawater | place: Pacific Ocean: South West | collected 2011 | reverse complement strand
CCTGATTTCGATATAGATTTTTGTGAGGAAAAAAGAGATTTAGTTTTTAAATATTTAACTACAAAATATAAAGATAGTGTAGCTCATATAATTACTTTTGGTAAATTAAAAGCAAGAATGGTAATTAGAGATGTTGGTAGAGTGCTGGGATTACCTTATGGTTTTATAGACAGTATTTGTAAAATGATACCTTTTGATCCATCTAGACCAATGTCTTTACAGGAATGTATTAATGTTGAACCTAGACTACTAAAGTTAATTAAAGAGGATAAAAGGGTTGATCGATTAGTTAATTTATCTCTTAAATTAGAAGGTTTAAACCGTAATGTTGCAACGCATGCAGCTGGAGTTGTTATTGCAGATAAAAAACTAACAGAAACTGTCCCATTGTACAAAGACAATTCAGCAGACCTACTATTACCTTCAACTCAGTTTGATATGTATTCTGCAGAAAATGCAGGACTTATAAAATTTGATTTTTTAGGTTTAAAGACTCTTACTGTGATTGATAAAGCTCAAAAATTAATTAATAAAAATAATCCTGAATTTAAAATAGAAAAAATTAAATACAATGACCAAAAAGTTTATGAATTACTATCAAGTGGTAAAACAGTAGGATTGTTTCAACTCGAAAGCTCTGGAATGAAAGATGCACTAATTAATATGAAACCTAACAGGTTAGAGGACATAATTGCATTAGTGGCATTATATAGGCCAGGACCAATGAGTAATATTCCTATATATAATGAATGTAAGCACGGTAAAAGAGAGCCAGATTATCTTCATCCAAAATTAGTGGAAATTTTAAGACCTACTTATGGAGTGATAATCTACCAAGAGCAAGTTATGCAAATTGCACAAGTTCTATCTGGTTTTACAGCAGGAGAGGCAGATATTTTAAGAAGAGCAATGGGAAAAAAAAAGCGGGCAGAACTAGAAAAGCAAAAACAAAGATTTGTTGAAGGAGCTTATAAAAATGGAATTAGTAAAGATATAGCTGCAGGTATTTTTTTAAAAATTGAACCGTTTGCAGAATACGGATTTAACAAAAGTCATGCTGCTGCTTATGCTGTGATTGCATATCAAACTGCGTACCTTAAAACATATTATCCACATGAGTTTTTTGTAGCATCTATGTCAATGGAATTGTCAAACCAAAAAAAATTAAGTGAATTTTACGAAGAATTGAAACGACTTAATATTAAAATAATAAGACCAAATATAAATAAATCATATGCAGAATTTTTTTCAGATGGTGAAAATTTTTATTATGCATTAGGTGCAATTAAAAATGTAGGATATGAAGCTATTTCAAATGTGGTTAAAGAAAGATCTATGAATGGAAATTTTAAAAATTTGTCTGATTTTACAAATAGAGTGAATCCTAAAGATATAAATAAATTGCAATTAGAAGGTTTGGTTCAAGCTGGAAGTTTTGATGAAATTATTAGTAACAGGCAATCTTTATTTAATTCAATACCAAATGTTATATTAAAATCAAAAAACATTCATGAAAATAAGTTATTAAATCAAATTAACTTATTTGAGGAACATGAAAATGAAGACGATAATATTTTAGAAATAAACGATGATTGGAGTTTAGATTTAAAACTAAAAAAAGAGTTTGATACTTTGGGTTTTTATATTTCTGATCATCCATTAAATCAATACAAGTCGGTTTATAAACACTATAACATTGTTAGTTATAATGATTTTGAAAGTAATCTAGATATTTTAAGTTCAAATATTGCATGTACTGTATTAAAAGTTCAAGAAAAAAAAACGCAGAAAGGCAGTTCCTATGGCATAGTTAAATTTTCTGATTTAACTAACGTATTTGAACTATTTATTTTTTCTGAAATCTTTGAAACTAACAGAGATAATTTAATTGAAGGAAATTCATTAATGATTACTTTAATCAAAAATTATGTTGATGAGAGTAAATCTCAAAAAAGAATTAATGTTAAAAAAATGATATCTTTAAAAGAATTGATGAATAAACAAATTAAAAATATTACATTTAAATTTAATAATATTAACGATATTCATAAAATAAAAAAACTTACTCTCGAAAATGGTGAAACAGAAATTATTATTCTTTTAAAAAATGATAAAAAAACCCATAAATTCAAGCTTAAAAATAAAAGAAAACTTAATAATCAACTTTTAAACTCATTAAATTTACAAGAAAATATTGTTACAGACTAAAAAAAGGCTTGTTTTTTATTTAATATTTTGTATTTATCTCGAAATTAACACGCACACAATTAATGGTTTTATACCTCCGGTCCCTTTGGGGCAGTAATTGTGGTGGCATAACCGGGAAAAAATATGAAAATACCTAAATTAACCATAGAACAATTGTTAGAAGCCGGGGTTCATCTTGGTCATAAAACCTTAAGATGGAATCCTAAAATGAAAAAGTATATTTTTGGGAAAAGAGACTCAATACACATCATAGATTTAACACAAACACTTGAGTTAACTAATACTGCTTTAGAAAAAGTTCATAATACTATCTCTACAGGTGGCAAGATATTGTTTATATCAACTAAAAAACAAGCGTCAGAGGCAGTTGCTCAGTTAGCCAAAGAGACAAATCAGTATTTTGTGAATTATCGTTGGTTGGGTGGCATGCTCACTAATTGGGGAACAATATCAAATTCAATAAAAAAATTGAATAAAATAAACTCTGATCTTTCTGCAGAGAATAGAGGTTTTACAAAAAAAGAGTTACTTAAAATGAGCGGGCAAAGAGATAAATTGCAAAGATCATTGGGTGGTATAATGGATATGAAGAAGATTCCAGATTTAGTTTTTATTATAGATACTAATTACGAATCTTTAGCGATAAAGGAGTCTATTAAACTGGGAATTCCAATAATAGCTATACTTGATACAAATTCTAATCCAGATGGAATCGATTTTCCAATACCAGGTAACGACGACGCAAGAAGATCAATTGATTTATATTGTAATCTCATGAAAGACACAATCACTGATGCAGCAAAAAATATCAACAATGAATCTATAAATATCAATACTAGTGACAACAAAATTGAATTGAATATAAAAGAAACTGAAAAAAAGCTTAATTAGACAATAATCATATGAGTGATATTGAAAAAGTAAAACAATTAAGACAATCTACTGGTGCAGGTTTCAAGGATTGTAATGCCGCTCTAAAAGAATCTCTTGGTGATTTAGAAAAAGCTGCTGAAATATTAAGAGTCAAGGGTATTGCCAAAGCATCAAAAAAAATGGACAGAGACGCAAAAGAAGGTGTAATAGTAATTTCTGGGAATTCGTTAAAAACATCTTTGATAGAAGTCAATTGTGAAACTGATTTTGTAGCGAAAAATGAGGACTTTATAGTTTTTGTAAAAGAGCTGAGTGAAATTAACAATCTTTGTTCTTCAAATATAGATAAATTAAATGAATCTAAAATGAGCGATGGTAATACAGTTAAAGATAATCTTGTTTCATTAATTGCTAAAATAGGAGAAAAAATAACAATTGGTAAAACTAAGACTATTGAAAATCAAAATTCATTTAACTTTATATATCAACATTCGGTAATTAAAGATAATGTGTCTAAATTGGCTGTTGTTGTATCAATAGAAGCAAATGAAAAAAATGAAGCTGTCAATGTTTTTGGAAAACAGTTATCTATGCACATAGCAGCATTAAATCCAATTGCAATTAATGAAAACGAAATACAAAAGACTATAATTAACAAAGAGGTTGAATTAATTTCTGAAGAATTAAAAAACTCTGGAAAATCTGAAGAAATAGTTAAAAAAATAAGTTTGGGCAAAATAAAAAAATTTAAAGAAGATAATTCTTTAATGACACAAAATTGGGTCATGGAACCTAAGAAAAAAGTTAAAGATGTAATATCAGAAATGAATATGTCTAACTTAAATATCAAAGAATTTACTAGAATAAAAATTGGTGAATAATGTTTGATGATAATTCATATAAAATTAAAATGTCAAAAACTATTGATGTTTTTTCAAAAGAGTTAAATTCTTTAAGAACAGGACGTGCAAATTCTAGCATGCTTGATTTGATTAAAGTTGATGTATATGGACAAAAAATGCCAATAAATCAGCTAGCAACCATTACCACTCCAGAGTCAAGAACTATAAACATACAAGTATGGGATCTAAATAACGTTGTACTAATAGACTCTGCAATAAAAAAATCAGAATTAGGTTTAAATCCACAAATCGATGGTCAGTTGATTAGATTACCAGTACCAGATCTAAGTGAGGAGAGAAGAATAGAGATGAAAAAAATTGTTAAAGGCATGGGTGAAAAATGTAAAGTTTCAATCAGAAATATACGTAGAGATGGAAATGATGAATTAAAAAAATTATTAAAATCAAAAGAAATTTCAGAGGATGATGAAAAAAAATTTGAAAAAAATATTCAAGAACATACTGATAGTAATATTAAATTAATTGATGAAAAAGTTTCTTTAAAAGAAAAAGAAATTATGACAATATGAATTCACCTAAGCATGTTGCCATTATTATGGACGGTAATGGAAGATGGGGATTAAGAAAAAAAAATTCACGAAATTATGGACATAAAAAAGGTTTAGAAACTGTCGAAGAGATAATATCCGCTGCAATAAAAAGAAAAATTAAATTTCTCACATTATTTGTTTTTTCAACAGAAAATTGGAAACGACCAGTTAAAGAAATTAACTATTTATTTAAACTCCTCCAAGATTATATAGATTCTGAAATTAAAAATTTATTAAAAAAAGATATTAAAATTAATATAATTGGTAACATAAAGCCATTTCCTGAAAATCTAAAAGATAAAATTAAAAAAGTACAAAAATTAACACGACATAATAAAAGAATACAAATTAATATGGCACTAAATTACGGTTCAAGAGAAGAAATAATATCTACCATAAAAAAATTGATCAAAAATAATAAAAAAATAAATGAAAAAAATATCGATAAATATTTATACACATACAATATTCCAAATCCTGATATTTTAATAAGAACTGGAAACACATTTAGAATTAGTAATTTTTTACTATGGCAAATTATATATTCAGAAATTTTCTTTGTTAAAAAAATGTGGCCAGAATTTACGAAAGAAGATTTTTTTAAAATAATTAAAAAATTTGAAAAAATAAATAGAAACTTTGGCGGTCTTAATGCAAAAGCTAAATAAAAGATTAATAACCTCCTTTTTTTTAGGCTTGTTATTTTTGGGTTCAATTTACTATAATTTAATTTTAACTACTATTTTATTTATATTATTTGTAGAAATATTATTTGAAACAAATTTTATATTAAACAAAATTTTAAAAAATAAATATAAATTGAGACACTATATTTTTTTAATAATTATATTATTTTATCTTTTATTTCTAATTATAAATATCTGGCTGATTAAAGTTAATAACTATTTTGATGAACAACTTGTTTTGTTGTTAATTATATCCACTTGTATTTCAACAGATGTAGGAGGTTATTTTTTTGGTAATATTTTCAAAGGAAAAAAATTAATTAAAATTAGTCCAAACAAAACCTATTCTGGTATGTATGGTTCGTTTATTTTATCACTTATATTAAATTATATATTATTTAAAGATTATTTAGGCTTAGAAAAATTATTAATTTTTTCTTTATTAATATCATTCATTTCTCAATTTGGAGATTTATTAATTTCTTACATCAAAAGGAAAGCTAAAATAAAAGATGCTGGAAATATATTTCCTGGGCATGGTGGTTGTCTCGATAGATTTGATGGATTAGTATTCGCAATACCGTTTGGTCTTATGTTATTTAATTTTTTATGATAAAAAAAATTATAATATTAGGGTCAACTGGATCTATAGGAACGTCGGCGTTAAATTGTTTAAAAAATAGTAATGATTATAAAGTCGAACTTCTTTCTACTAATAAAAATGTAAAAAAAATTTTAGATCAAGCAATTTTATTTAATGTAAAAAATGTAATTATAGAGGATAAAGATAGTTTCATTAAATTTAGAGAAAAATTTAAAAGACATAACATTTTTTTACATCATGGATTAATCAATATAAATAAAATTATAAAAAAAAAAGTTAATTATTGTATAAATTCTATATCAGGTTTATCAGGACTTGAGCCAACATTAAAAGTAATTCCACTTACAAAAAATATTTTAATTGCAAATAAAGAATCAATAATATGTGGGTGGGATTTAATATTTAATCAATTAAAAAAATATAAAACAAACTTCATCCCTTTAGATTCTGAGCATTTTTCCATTTGGAATTTAATTAAGAATGAAAACCATAATGAAATACAAAGAATAGTTCTAACAGCTTCCGGTGGTCCATTTTTAAATATGTCGTCAAAAAAACTAGCCAATATTAAACCTAAATTTGCATTAAAACATCCAAATTGGAAAATGGGAAAAAAAATTTCTATAGATTCATCTACTATGATGAATAAAATATTTGAGTTAATTGAAGCAAAAAAAATATTTAATTTAAGAAATAAAGATGTTTCAATTATTTTACAGCCATCGTCATTTGTTCATGCTATTGTTTTTTTTAGAGGTAATTTAATTAAACTTTTAGCTCATGATACCAAAATGTCTATTCCTATTTCTAATGCATTAAATATAAAAAAATTATTTACAAATAAAAATATATTAAAAAGTTTTGATAAATTTAATAATTTAAAATTTTTGTATCCTAGTAAAAAAAATTATCCACTAATATCAATAATTGATTTAATACCAGAAAAATCATCCTATTTTGAAACCATTTTAATAACACTTAATGACGTATTGGTTGAAAAATATCTGCACAATGAAATTAATTACAAATCAATTCACAAAAATCTTTTAAAATTATTAAAAAGTCCTTATTTTATTAAATTTTATAAATTAAAACCAAAAAATATTTATGATATAAAAAAGATGATTACAATTATTAACAAATATATAAAAGATAAAATAAAATATTATGCTTAATAATTCCTTATTTAATATAAAAAAAAATATTATTTTAATTATATTTTTTTTCCTTTGTTTAATTCAAAATTCATTATCAGATGTTATTAGTAAAATTGTTGTTAGTGGGAATGAACGTGTTTCTGATCAAACTGTAATAATGTTTTCTGATTTAGAAATTGGTTCTGAAATTGATGAAATAAAATTAAATAATTCATTAAAAGAAATTTATGAAACAAACTATTTTGAAAATGTAACTATATCGAAAAACAAAGGTGTGATAACTATAAAAGTAGTTGAAAACCCCATTATTCAATCTGTAAAAATTAATGGTATCGAAAAAGATGCAATATTTGAAAATATACAAGAAATAACCAAAAAAATTGAAAAATATCCATTTATAGAGAGTAATATTAATGAACAATCAATTTTACTAAAAAATATTTTAAAATCTTTTGGATATTATTTTGTGGAACTAGAAACATTAATTTCTTCAAATAATAACAATACTGTTGATATTATTTATAATTTTGATCTTGGAGATATTGCAAAAATCCAAAAAATAAAGTTCATTGGTAATAAAATTTTTAGAGATAGTACGTTAAAAAATATAATTATTTCTCAAGAAGCAAAATTTTGGAAATTTTTAACAAGAAATAAATTTTTAGATACAAATAGAATTAATGTAGATGTTTCTAGATTAAATAACTTTTATAAAAACCGTGGTTACTTTAATGTTGATATTAAGTCAACTTCTGCAGTTATTAATGAAAAAAATCAATTTGAATTAGTCTTTAATATTAATGCTGGTAAAAAATTTTATTTTGGAAAAACTATTTTAGAAGCAAACGATTTTTTAGATGAAGATAGTATTGCGAAATTTTATAAAGAATTTGATAAATTAAATGGAAAAAGATATTCAAAAAAAATAATTAGTAATTTAGTGGATGATCTTAACAGTTATGTATTAGAAAATAACTTTATTTTTGTTAATGCTAATTATAAAGAAATAATTAAAAATCAGAACATTATTGATATAATCATTGATTTTAGCGAACTAGAAAAATCTTATGTGAAGAGAATAAATATTTTAGGTAATTATATAACCGAAGAAAAAGTCATTAGAAATTCTTTAATTGTTGATGAAGGAGATCCTTTTAATTTAATTTTGTTTGAAAAATCAATTAAAAATATCCAGTCAAAAAATATATTTAAATCAGTTAATTATAAATCATTAGAAGATGAAAGTAAGAACAAAATAATAGATATAAGTGTTGAAGAAAAACCCACAGGAGAAATCTTTGCAGGAGCTGGCACAGGAACTTCTGGTTCATCATTAACTGCAGGAATAAAAGAAAGTAATTATTTAGGTTTAGGTATAAAATTAGACACTAATATAACTTTAACTGATGATAGTATAAAAGGAAAATTTTCTGTTCTTAATCCAAATTTTAGAAATTCAGACAAATCAATTAACACATTAATTGAGAGTTCTACTGATGATTTTTTATCATCTAGTGGATATAAAACAAGTAGAACTGGAGTAACTATTGGATCTGAGTTTGAGCAAAGAAATAATTTATTTGTGAATTTGCAAATTTCAAATTTTTATGAAGATTTAGAAACATCATCATCCGCAACTAGTATTGTTAAAAAACAAGAAGGTAATTATTTTGAGAACCTTATTACTTATTCTCTTAAGTATAATAAATTAAATCAAAATTTTCAACCTTCTGATGGCTATATTACAAATTTCTCGCAAACTTTACCTTTATACTCTGATGATAAATCTTTTGAAAATTCATTTACAAGTTCACATTATTACTCTGTAGGTGATAATTTAATTTTATCAGCAAAATTTTTTTTAAAAACTATAAATTCCTTAGATGACAATGTAAGAATATCAAAAAGGGTTTTTGTTCCTGGTAGATTATTGAGAGGATTTGAAAGTGGAAAAATTGGACCAAAGGATGGCACACAATTCGTTGGAGGCAATTATGCAAGTGCTTTAAATTTAAGCTCAACTTTACCAAGTATATTGTTTGAAAATGAAACAATTGATTTAAACTATTTTATAGATTTTGCTAATGTATGGGAAGTAGATTATAATAGCTCACTTGACTCTAATAAAATAAGATCTTCAACAGGAATAGCTTTAAATTGGTTTAGTCCTATTGGACCATTAACATTTTCCTATGCCATTCCAATAAGTGAGGCAGGTACTGATATAACTGAAAAATTTAGATTTCAAATAGGAACATCTTTTTAATGAAAAAATTTTTTTTTATAGTCTTTTTTCTTATTCTTAAAATTACTCACGCTACTTCTTCTACCAATATAGTTTACTTAGACATTCAATTTATAATAGACAATTCAGAAATAGGTATTTTTTACAGAGATAAAATAAATAAAAAAAATGATTTGTTAAAGTCTGATTTATTAATTAAAGAAAATGAGATTAAAATTAAAGAAAAGGAAATTAATGATCAAAAAAATATTTTGAAGAAAGAAGAAATTGAAAAAATGATTTCAAACTTAAATGCTCTTTTAAAGACATATCAAAATAAAAGAATTGAGATAAATAATAATTTAAGAAAAGAAAAAAAAAAATATAGTCAGGAAATTCTCAAAGAATTAAATCCAATACTTACTGACTATGTTGAAAAGAACAATATAACATTAGTGCTGGATAAAAAAAATATATTAGTGGGTATTAAAACTTTGGATATTACAAAAATTATTCTAGATATTTTTAACAACAAGACTAAAGATAAAATAGTAAATAATGCAAATTAAAAATAATTTTTTTGAAAAAAGAAGTAATGTTTTTTTAACAGATATTTATAATTTACTTAATTTAAAGAAATTTAAAAAAAAAATTATTATAAATAATATAAAAGATTTAAAATCAGCAAATTCAAATGATCTATCCTTTTTTCATAATTCTAAATATTTAAAATCTTTAAAACAAACAAAAGCCAAATATGTTATTACAGATAAGAAACACAGCAATATAGTAAGATCTTATTGCACACCTTTATTAGTTGATAATGTTTTAAAATCTGTATCAATAATAACTAATTTTTTCTATCCAAACTCTTTAAATGACGGTGTTGATCTTTCTTTAAAAATTCCAAATAGAAAAATATATAAAAATATAACCCATGGTTTTAATGTCTTATTTGGTAAAAATGTTAAAATCGGAAAAGGTAGTATTGTTGGTCATAATACTATTATAGAATCTAATGTTGTAATAGGATCAAATTGTACAATTGGAAATAATGTTTTAATTAAAAATTCTATTATTGGAAACAATGTAAGAATTCTTGATGGTGCTATTATTGGTAAAAAAGGTTTTGGATTTTTTCCGAATAATAAAGGTAATATAAGATACCCTCACATAGGGATGGTTGTTATTCATGATAATGTTGAAATTGGATGTAATAATACAATAGACAGAGGCTCATTATCAAATACTATAATTGGCAGAAACACATTTATTGATAATCAAGTTCATATTGCTCACAATGTAAATATAGGTGCAAATTGTATTATTACTGGACAAGTTGGATTTGCGGGAAGTTCTTCAATAGGTAATAATGTTTTAATTGGAGGTCAGGCTGGTATTTCTGGTCATTTAACAATTGGCAATAATGTAAAAATAGGTGGTGGCAGTGGTGTAATAAAAAATATACCAGACAACACTAAAGTCATGGGATATCCTGCTAAAGATATTAAAACTTTTTTAAAAGAAAATAAGAAATGACAGATCAGTTGAATAAAAATCAAATTATGGAGTTGTTGCCCCACCGTGAGCCTATGCTTTTGGTTGATGAGCTTATAAACATAAAAAAACTTAAATCAGCTACAGCAATTATTAATGTAAAAAAAAATAGTTTTTTTGTTCAAGGTCATTTTCCTGGTGAACCTGTTATGCCAGGTGTATTAATAGTAGAAGCATTTGGTCAAGCAGCAGCAGCATTGACTGCTGCAGGTATAGATAAATCTACTTATGATAATAAGTTAGTTTTCTTGATGACAATAGAAAAAGCGAGATTTAGAAATCCTGTAATTCCTGATTGTAAATTAGAGCTGAATATTGAGGCGATAAGATCACATGGCAGAGTATGGAAATATAAAGGCGAAGCTTATGTTGATGGAAAAAAAATGGCAGATGCACAGTGGGCTGCAACTATTGTTGATAGAAAGAAATAATTAGTAGCAATTCTTGATAAGCAAATAAAATATAATTTGTTATCAATATATTGTGATACACTCAACAGCAATAATTGATGAGAATGCTAAAATTTCTGAAACTGTCGAAATAGGACCTTATTGTGTTGTTGGACCAAATGTAGAAATAGGATCTAAGACAAAATTGCACTCTCACATAAGTATCAAAGGAAATACAAAAATTGGAAAAAATAATGAGATTTTCCCTTTTGTGTCCGTTGGAACACCGCCACAAGATTTAAAATATAAAGGTGAGAAAAACTCTATAATTATTGGTGATAACAATAAACTAAGAGAATATGTTAATATTAATCCTGGTACTTCTCAAGGTGGAACAATTACAAAACTTGGAAACAATAACTTATTGATGGTTTATTGCCATGTTGCACATGATTGTAGTCTTGGAGACAATATAGTTTTGGCTAACAATGTTCAGGTTGGAGGTCATGTAACTATAGAAGATAATGCAATAGTTGGAGGTAGCTGTGCGATACATCAATTTTCAAGAATAGGACGTTTAGCAATGGTTGGAGGAATGACTGGAGTTTTGAGTGATGTAATTCCCTATGGTTTATCATTAGGAAATAGAAATAACTTGGTAGGACTTAACCTTATTGGACTTAGACGAGCAAAAATAGCAAATGAAGATATTAAAATATTACAACAATTTTATGATATGGTTTTTTGTAATCATAATTTTCGATCTAATTTAGAAAATCTAAATTCTGATATTAAAGAAAATAAATATGTTAAAATTGTTATCGAATTTCTAAATTCAAATAAAAAAAGACCAATTTCAGTTCCAGAAAATATTAAATGATTGGATTATTTTTAGGGGAAAAAAAATTACCATTAGAAATTTTAAAAAGTTTAAAAAAAAAAAAAATTAAATATTTCATAATAGATTTATCAAAAAAT
>MDTD01167457.1_pt1 | contig 12130 bp, 10 predicted proteins | sample 811221 | NCBI WGS metagenome assembly MDTD01 (sample SAMN05326646, study PRJNA326480) | marine metagenome | isolation source: seawater | place: Pacific Ocean: South West | collected 2011 | reverse complement strand
TTTAAAGGATAAAGTTACAAAAAAAACAAAAATGATTTTAGTTGAAAATCCAGGAAGTAATACTTTTGAATTTCAAGATCTTTCTAAAATTATAAAACTTGCAAAGAAAAAAAACATTATTACTTTTTTAGACAATACTTGGGGGACACCTTTATATTTAAAACCACTCAAAATTGGATTTGATATGTCTTTTTCATCTGCAACAAAATATTTTTCTGGTCACTCTGATGCGATGGGAGGATCTCTAGCAGTAAATAAAAAAGTTTTTAAAAAAGTAATGTTTTTCTATAAATTATCAGGTTACAGAATGTCTGCTGATGAGGCCTATTTGATTATAAGAGGTCTAAGGACTCTAGATGTAAGACTTAAGAAACATTATGAAAATACAAAAGTAGTAATAAATTTTTTGAAAAAACAAAAAAAAATAAAAGAAATACTTTATCCTCATAAACCAGGTTCCAAGGATTATAAACTTTGGAAAAAATATTATTCTGGTGGGACAGGTTTATTGTCAATTGTAATTAAAAGTAAAAAAAAATCTTCAGTAATTAAATTTGTCAACTCTTTGGAGCTTTTTGGAATTGGTTACAGTTGGGGAGGTTTTGAAAGTTTAGCAATTCTTCAAGAATTAAAAAGAGACGGAGAATTTTTAAAAGAGAGATATTTTTATAAATTTAATCAGGACGAACATATTGTAAGATTGCATATAGGCTTAGAGGATCCTAAAGACTTAATTATGGATCTTAAAAAATCATTAAAACATATTAAGTAATGAAAGAAAAATTTATTCAAAATAATTTTGCCTTAATAACATTACTATCAGCATGTTCTGTAATATTAGTTTCAATGGGTTTGAGGCAAACCTTTGGACTATTTTTTAATGCTTTTGAAGAGGGATTGAACTGCACAAGAACTGAATTTGGCTTAGCAATTGGATTACAAATGATTTTCTGGGGAATTTTTGCTCCAATATTTGGTTTTTTTGCTGATAAATTTGGTGGTAACAAAGCAGTTTTTATTGGTTTTATTATTTTTGGATTAGGTATTTATATGCTTTACGCAGGACCTAATACAGGGATTTATTTTCAAATAAGTTTAGGCTTATTAATAGGTATAGCATTAGGAGCCACCGCGATGAGTGTTCCAGTTTCTGAAGTAGGCAAACATTTCCCAAACGAAAAAAGAACGATTGCTACAGGCATAGTAACGGCCGCAGCTTCAGTTGGATATTTTATAGCACCAGTATTTACACAATTCTCTCTTGGCGCTGTGGGCTGGGAACAAACTTTGAAATTTTTTATGTATTTTATCTTATTTGGCCTTATATCTTCAATTTTTCTTTTACCTAATAAAGAAAAAGAAATTTCAGAAACAAATATAAAAAAACAAAATTTCCCTGAGGCTATCAAAGAAGCTTTTTCACACAAAGGATATGTTCTCTTAGTTGCAGGATTTTTTGTTTGTGGTTTTCAAATAACTCTAGTTGCCACCCATGTGCCAGGATACATGCAAGACAGAGGCCTTGGAGGATGGACAGCAACTATAATTTTAGCATTGATTGGATTATTTAATATAATCGGTACACTTGGTATTGGATATTTAGGTACAAAGTATAGTAAAAAAATACTGTTAAGTATTTTGTATACGTTTAGGGCCATTATAATTGCTATTTTTATATTTTCTCCTCCTTCAATTTATACTTCAATATTTTTTGGTATTACTTTTGGATTGTTGTGGCTTTCAACTGTTCCACCTACTAATGGTATAGTCGCACAGATATTTGGTACCAAATATCTAAGTACACTTTTTGGAATTGTTTTCTTAAGTCATCAAGTGGGATCATTTATTGGAGCTTATTTAGGAGGATATTTTTATGATCATTACGGTTCCTATGATTATGCATGGTATATAGCGATAGCATTGTCTTTATTCGCAGCAATAGTTCATTTGCCAATAGACGAAAAACCTCTTATTAGGGAGAGCCAATCAGTAAGTTAGCTATATACAATCTCAAGTTGTATAAAGAGTCTGTTTCAGAATCAAAATAGAATCAAAAGGTGAACATCAGGTAAATTCAACACACCAGATGTGGATAATTTAGCAATTGATTTTTACAAATTGTATTTATAATGTTTAGCATAACAATTGACAGGGAGAAAATATGTTTTCAAAAGAGTTAAATACAAAACTAGATAGATACCATTTATTAACACATCCTTTTTATCAAGTATTTTGGAATGAAGGAAAATTAACTAGAGAAATTATAAAAGATTATGCCGAGCAGTATTATCAACATGTAAAAGCGTTTCCTAGATACATAAGCGCAACTCATTCTATTTGTGATGATATTGAAAAAAGAAAAATTCTTTTAGAGAATTTACAAGACGAAGAAAACCCAAGTGCTGACCACCCGAAGTTATGGAAAAATTTTGCGGCAGCATTAGGTGCTGACAAAAAAACTATCGATGACGTTAAACCAGATTGGTTTACAAAAGATATGATAGAAAACTTTTTTGCACAGGCAAGGTCATCTTATGCTGAAGGACTTGCATCACTTTATACTTATGAAAGACAAATACCTGAAATTGCTGAAACAAAAATACAGGGTTTAAAAAAGTTTTATGGAGTAAGCTCCAAAGAAGGTTTAGAATTTTTTGAAGCACACAAATCAGCGGATGTAGTACATCGAGCAGAATGTGAAAAACTTTTAGACGGACTTTCTAAGGAAGAACAAAAAAAAGCAGAAAAAGCATCTCTTCTAACTGCTAGATATCTTTGGAATTTTTTAAGTGGGATGACAACTAAGCACAAGCTTAGAATCGCAGCTTAATTTACTTAGTATTTAAAACTGTCATGGGATCCAAACGGGTCCCAAACCAGTTTAATCTTACGTCAAGATGAGGACCAGTTGATCTACCGGTTGATCCTACAGTTCCAATTATTTCACCTTGTTTTACTTTCTGTCCCTTTTTTACAAAAATCTTTTGCAAGTGCATGTACAAAGTTGAAACTCCGTGACCGTGATCAAAGATCAAAGTACCTCCGGTATAAAACAAATCTGGTTCAACCATAGTAGCAGTTCCGTCTAGCATCGCTTTTATTTTAGTCCCTTCTTTAGCAGCAAAATCAATTCCATAATGTGGCCATCTAGGTTTTCCATTTAAAATTCTTTGACTTCCGTAAACACCAGTAATAATTGAGTCTTCAAGTGGAGCAATAAACTTATTCTTAAAAAAAGTTAAATCACTTTCTATTGATCTAGCGTTTGAAATAATCTTGTTTTCTCTTTTTATTCTCTCATAAACTTCTTTTGGTGGTGTAACTTTTTTTTTAGGTAAGCCATCAATTCTTTGAATTTTATATTTCCTTTTGATAACTTTTTTTATAAATTTTTCTTTTTTACCGTTTATTTCTCTAGTTATGACCAAATCATATTTTCTATCTCTACCAATCCCAAATGCAAAGAATCCCTCTTTAGTTACTTTTACTCTTTTTTTATCAATCCAAATTTTTGATTTTGGTTCTGTTTTTCCAACAATAAAGTGACCCTGAATAAACTTTCCTTTAAACTCTAAAGAATATGAGTTATTTAAGGGTAAAATTAAAAAAAGTATAAAAAAAAGCTTTTTCATTTATTTCAAAGTAAAAATATTGACGTAAAGATTAGTCAAATATATTATATAAGAACTAGTACTAAAAATAATTTAATATGTCTAACAATTCATTATTAACGGATTTAGAAAACAAAATTCTTGTTAAAAATGATCCTTTTCCATTTGCTGCACCTAAAGATTTTTTACCCACAGATTTAGTTATAACAGCCGAAAAAGAGTTTAATAATTTTGCAAACTCTATAGATGATGGAAATGCGAGATATCAAAGATTCAAAAGTGGCTTCGCAGATTATGAAAAGATGCCAAAAACAATTAAAAAGATTATAGACTTGTTTTATTCTGAAGAATTTATAAAAATTTTAGAGAGAAAATTTGAATTGAAAGGTATAGAACCCGATTGGACGTTGCATGGCGGGGGTATGCATCAATCTAATACAAATGGGTATCTAAAAGTTCATAGTGACTTTGTATACAAAAGAAAATCCAAACAAAGAAGAGTTTTGAATCTACTTTTGTATTTGAACTCTAATTGGGAAAAAGATTGGAATGGATCTTTAGAACTATGGAACAAAGATATGTCAGAGCTTAAAGAAAAAATTGAGCCAATTTTAAATAATGTAGTTATTTTTAGAACTGATCAAGATTCTAATCATGGGTTCCCAGACCCTTTAAAATGCCCAACTCACGTAAGTAGAAAATCAATAGCCTTGTACTACTACGTGAGAGAAAAAAGTTTTTTTCCTATTAAAATTAAAAGAAGAAAACTATTTCATGCAGTTTGGAAAAAAAGAAAAGGAGTAGATGAACCAACCTTTGCTGACCAAGATAATTTTTTCAAAAGATTAAAACACAAATTCTTTTTTAGATTTTTTTAATTTCAATAAACTTAAAATCAGTGAGGTAAAATTTTATTTATAGTTTGAGCTATAAATATAGCGTCATTGAGTTTAACTTTTCCATGAATTGGTAAAACTAGATATTTCTCTTCCACCGAGTCCATATTAGGAAATTTTTTATTTTTTGTAAATTTTTTAAATATTGAATATTTGTCGTTTCGAAAATGGACTTGATTTGTTTCAATAAGTTTTTTTCTAAGTTCTTTTTGTAGAAAATCTTTTTTATCAACTAAGATAGTAAAAAGCCAATGGACATGACCTTTCCCATCATCAGAGTCAACAACTTTAACATTTTTATTTTTTGAAAGAATTTTTTTGTAGGTATTAAAAATTAATTTTCTGTGACTTGCAATTTGGGTAAATTCTTTAATAGACTCTAACAGCAAAGCAGCACCAATATCAGTCATTTGATATTTGTATCCAATTTCCTTAATGTCATTTTTCCAAGTTCCTGACTGTTTAGCTAAACGATCAATACCAAACCATCGAATTCTTTTTGCTTTTTCTAAAATTTTTTTATTTTTAAAAGATAACATTCCACCATCTCCAGATGAAATTTGTTTAATTGCTTGAAAACTAAATATTGTAAAATCTGCAAATGAAGTTATGCATTTATTATTATAAGTGGCTCCAAGACTTTGTGCAGCATCTTGAATTAAAACTAATTTATTTTTTTTTGCAATTTTTGATAATTCTTTTAGATCACAAGGAAGACCACCATAATTTACAAAAACAATTGCTTTAGTTTTTTTTGTAATTAGTTTTTTTACACTCTCTACATCAATATTTAGTGTTTTAGGATCTATGTCTGCAAATTTTATCTTTGCGTCAAAATACAATAGTGGAATGTTTGTAGCTGTGCATGTAAAAATTGGACAAATTATTTCGTCACCTTTTTTTAGTCCTGCTAAAATATAGGCTAAGTGAAGCGCATCGGTACCTGAACCTACAGCTATCGAAGGCATATTATTTGCAAATCTTTTTGAGAAAACATTTTCTAACTTGTCCACCAAAGGTCCTTGGCCAATCCACCTTCCAGCAAGTACTTTTTTAAGTGCCTTAAGAGCGTTTTTAGGAATATGAGGATAGAATTGAGTAATTGCTTTTTTGGATTCTTTAATTAAAGGATAATCTTTAAACATAAATTTATTTTATCAAGGTGTTAGTAGTATTATTGACAATAGCAATATGCTAATTATAAGGCAATATTAATGAAAAATGTTAGGCTATATTGTTGCACTATCAATTATTTTAAGGTTCTCGACGTGTTACCAGATTATATTTTGCCAGTAGGGTTGGGTAACAACAATTTTCCAGAAAATTGGTTAACAGAGAAAAAGGGAGAAAATATATCTAGTCTAAATCCATATTACGCTGAATTTACTATGTTTTATTGGATATGGAAAAATAAACTTAGGGATTTAGGAGAAAATGACTTTATAGGCACGTGTCAGCATAGGTGGTTATGGTTAAATGAATTTTATAAAAAAAAACAAAGATTTTCTTTTGGTAGCCTGTACTCAAAGTTATTAAATCCACAAAATGAAATTTTTGAAAAAAATGACTTAATTCATCTGAATCCTCATTTTTTTTCAAATATAAATCTTAAAGAAGATTTTAGAGACTGCCATGACATCGATTTTCTTATGGAGTCAATTAGTTATTTACCTCAAACTGAAAAAAAAGGTTTTGAAGAGCATTTAGCGGGAAATGCAATTTACCCTAATAACATGTTTATAACTAAAGTAAAATATTTTAAGGAATATTGTACTCTCATTTTTCCTTGGTTAGAAAAATGTTATAAGTTTGGATTAGATAAAAATCTTTATAATGGATATAATAAAAGACTAATCGCTTTTTTAATGGAAAGATTTTCCTCTTACTGGTTTCAAAGATTTAAAAATAAAAATCAATTATCGTATTGTAGACTTGGAAAAATACATTTATCTAACAGGATCAATAAATTTGTTCCAACAATTAAAATGCCCCTAAGTTTTCTACAGTATCCCACGCTTCACAAATTCTAGTTTGAACTAATTTATTTTAAGCCAGTTAATTTCTTTCATTTTTTTTCCAAGAAAATCTGCACCTTCGTAAGTATTATGGCCTTGGTCCCAATAAATTTTGTATCCCTCAGGTGTCATTAAATTACAAGAAACGTTTGTTCTATCGCATTGTAACTCCTCCAAGTCTAATAGTTTAATATTAGCTTCTTTTGAAATTCTTTTTAATTCATTATTTTTATTTAATCTAATTTTATTTTGTGACAACTTTCGGTAAACTTCTTTTTCTAATCCTAAAAGATCTTTTTTATTAGGTAATCGATTATTTAAATAAACAAAATAATCGAGAGGATTAAAATTATATTTAGTTTTAGTTTCGAGAAGAATACCCTGATTTATAACTACAACTTTTTTATTTTTTTGTTGAATTAAAGAAATTATTTTTTTAAGACTTTTCAAATCTTGGTCTTCCCAGTAAGATGATAAAAGAATAATATCAGCTTTATTAAATTGATCTAAAATATTACTAGTAAAATCTTCACCCTCACAGTCGAAGTCGTTTCTTTCAATCAGACTTTCTAAGCATCTTATCTGATAGGGATTATGTTTTATCATTTTGAGACTTCTCGTTTTAGGAGACATTAAATCAAAATCATAATTTTTATATAATTTTTTATTTGAATGAAGTATTTTAAAAAAATCTACACCAAATGAATTTCCAATAATAAGAACTTTAGACCTTAAATTTTCTTGTGATTTTTTAAAGTTACTTGGTACATAGTTTGTTTCAAAATGAAAATGATGATTCTTTAGGTAATATCTAGGATCCAAAATATAATTATTGAACTTTATATTGAAACTTTTTACAAATTTTTCTCTTTCGACAAAACCATCTTTATTTATAGTCCAGTTGCAGTAAACCGAGATTAAGATCATACCAGAGACGAAAAAGATAAAAATCTTCTTAAAATTAAAATTTTTATTTCTACATGGTTTTTCAACAAGAAAAAAACTAAGTACTGACAATATAATTGTCAAAAAAATAATCAAAACTTTACTACTTACTGTTTCGAAATTATCACCTATCCTAGCGAATGCAAAAGCTGGGTAGTGCCAAAGATATAAAGAATATGAAATTAAACCTAACCCAACTAATATTTTTGTTGATAAAATTTTTCCTACCACGGTTGAATTGTCTGCAAACCAGATAAGAAGGCAAACGCCAACAACAGGAAATATTGTTAAATGGGACGGATGAAAAGTGTTGTCGTTAAAATATATGAAAGATAAAAAGATTAATAAAAGCCCTAGAATATTAAAAAATTCTTTTAATATTAGGTTCGTTGGATTCTTGCCCTTGGTGTATTCTAAATAGGCCAACAAAGATCCAAATAGTAACTCCCAACCTCTTGTTATAAGAATATAAAAACTTAGAGTCTGATTTGAGGAGGAGAGAACATTAGCAAATAATAAACTAGTTATAATTAGAACTATAATTACATATAGAATATTTTTTTTTAAAAACTTAAATGAAATTAAAAACAATAATGGAAAAATTATATAAAACTGTTCTTCAACTGATAAAGACCATGTGTGTAAAAAGGGTTTTAGAAAACTGTCTTCTGCTGCGTACTGAATTTCAGAGAAATAAAAAAAGAAGTTAGATCCAAAAGCAATCGAAGATATTATTGATTTAGCAAACTCTACAAAGCTTGTTGGTAATAAAAGAAACCAACCAAAGGGAAGAGAGACCAACATTACAAAAAATAAAACAGGTATTAACCTTCTAAATCTTCTTTCGTAAAAATATAAAAAAGAAAATTTACCTGTTTGAAATAATTCTTTAATAATAAGTGATGTAATTAAATATCCAGAAATAACAAAAAAAATATCCACTCCGATAAAACCGCCTGAGAAAAAAATATCTTGAAATAAATTAATTTGTGCGTGGTAAATAATTACTGCAATAACTGCAATAGCGCGAAGGCCATCTATTTCTGGTCTGTAATTAATCTTCACAATTTGTAATTATCACATTTTACATATATAGACTATTGATTAATCAACACTTCTTAGTAAAATGTTTTTTTTGGCGGGGTAGCTCAGTTGGTTAGAGCGCGGGACTCATAAGCCCGAGGTCAGTGGTTCGATCCCACTTCCCGCTACCAATATTTAGAATTAATTTAAATTTTCAATTATCTTATTAAATGAATTGCAGACTTTCATTACCTCCCGCTTTGTTAACTCAGGATAAAGAGGTAGACATATTATTCCTTTTGATTTTTTTTCAGAATTTTTAAGTTTATTTTTATTTTTAATTATTTTTGAATAAGCTTTCATTTTATGAATTGGGTAAGGATAAATTTTTCGTGTTTGAATTTTACGTTTCTTTAATTTTTCAATAATATAATTTCCTTGAGGGTGATAAATTGTAAATAGGTGGTAAACATGTTTACAAAAGGAATTTTCTTTGGGTATTGAAATCTCATTAAAATTTAAATTTTTTAAGTAATATTTTGCAAGCGTTCTTCGTTTATTAATAAAATTATCAATTTTTTTTAATTTAAAATTTAAGATAGAAGCCTGAATCTCATCTAATCTTGAATTATAACCATTTTCATTTGCATAATATTTGTTTCTAAATTTATTTTTTTCCAAAGTTTCAATACCGTAAAATCTAAGTCTTTTAATTTGTTTAAAAGCATTCTTGTCATTTGTTAAAATAAAACCTCCATCTCCATAAGCTCCTAAAATTTTCGTTGGATAGAAAGAGAAGCAACCAAATTTACCAATTGTTCCTGCAAATTGATTTTTATATTTTGCACCTTGAGATTGAGCGCAATCCTCAATTATTACCAAATTATTTTCTTTGGCAATTTTTTTAATTTTATTCATTTCACACATTTGTCCGTAGAGGTGAACTGGAATGATTGCTTTTGTTTTTCGAGTAATTTCTTTTTGAATTTTATTTACATCAATAAGATAATCCTCTCCAATATCTACTAATTTTGGAGTTCCACCAGCATTTATAATAGCTGATATAGTAGGGATAGCTGTATTTGCAGCTGTTATAACTTCATCACCAGATCTTAGATTTAAAGTCTTTAAAGAAATTAGTAATGCATCAGTACCGCTACCTACAGCAACCCCGTATTTAGATTTATATTTTTTTATAAAATTTTTTTCAAAAGTTTCTAATTGACGTCCAAAAAAAATATTACCTTTTTTAAATGTTTTATTTATATTTTTAAGAATTGAGTTCTTATATCTTTTATATTCTCTGTCGTATGACCAAAATTTAATCATGAATTAATTTTTTAAATTTATTTATATTCATTGTGATATTAGTTGGGGTATTTTTACCTAATAATTTTTTTGCTGATATCTTTTTTATTTTTCTATTGTATTTTTTTGCAAAATTATAAACTGATTGTGATTTACCTCCAACATTTACGATTCCTTTTTCATCAATAATTTTCAAAATTTTTTCAATTAAATCTTCATGAAAAATAAAATTAGTTCTAAAGTCTGTGAATGCACTTTTGTGAACAAAAGGTTTTTCGGTTATAGAAGCTCTTAATATTAAGGAATTTTTATACATTTGAACTGCACTTTCACCGCCAAGCTTGGACCAAGCATAATTATTTATTGGTAACAGCGGATCTAACTCTGAATAATTTCCTTTTTTTCCAGGATAGACATAACAAGTTGACACATAAATAAGTTTTATTTTTAATTTTGAACATACTTTTGTTATGTTCGCTGTACCTATGATATTTTTATCTATGCTTTCATTAATAGATTTATCATGAAGGCTCATGGGCCTAGATAGACCAGCGAGATGAATTAGATATTTAGGTTTTTTTCTAGAAAGGTATTTATTTATTGATTTTACATCAAGTATATTTAGATCCTTTTTTGATGGAAAAAGAAAATTAAAATTAAAGTAACTTGATTTGTTTTTAAAGACTTGTCCAAAACGACCTGTGCCGCCTGTGATTACTATCCTTTTTTTATAATTCAACATGTGAAAACCAATCTACTTTTAAATTATTTTCTTTTTTAAATATTTCTTCTTTATGATTCCATGCAAATAAGTATATCGCATCAGTAATATTATTTTTAAAATATTTCATATCAACAACTGGTATGTGCATACCTGGACTAAATTTACCTATTTTTTCAGGAGTCGTATCACATATAAATTTTATTGTTTTGTTGTCTATTTTACAATAATTTAAAATAGTTGTACTTTTCGAAGTTGCTGCATAGCCACATATTGACTTATTCTGATCTTTCAATTTATTAATTTTTTTTATTAATTGTATTTTTGATGTTTCACAATCTTTTTTAAATTGGACACAAGATTCTATAACATCTAATTTTCTCAATTTCTCATTATCTAGAATTTTTATGAGGTTTTTTGATTTTTTATCCCTTTTTTTTCTTTTAATAATATACCTCATAGAACCTCCATGAGTTTGTTGAGGCAAAACATCTACAAGTTCAAAATCATATAGTTTAAATATCTTGGATATTGAACTTGCAGAAAATATATAAATGTGTTCATCGTAAATTTGATCGTAAGAAACTTTTTCAAACATTGAACCAAGATAGGGCTCTTCAAATACAAAAGATCCATTTTTAGTTAACATTTTATCTATTGATATAATTAAATCATTTAGGTCTGGAATATGACAAATTACATTAGATGCACAAATTAGATCAGTTTTACCTACAAACTCTCTAGCTTCAGATAAATTTTTAGAACTAAAAAATTTATTAATAGTTTTAATACCGCTGGAGTTGGCTCTATCAGAAACATTTTTAGATGGTTCAAAACCTACACACTCAATACCAAGATTTTTAAAATTTTTTAAAAGAGTCCCGTCGTTAGAACCTATTTCAATTATCTTTGAATTTGAATTTATAAAATTTTTTGTAAGATAATCAGCAAAATTTTTAAAATGAGCAGTCATAAATTTAGAACTACTTGTAAAAAAAGGATATTTTTCATTGAACATAAGTTCTGGTTTTGGATGATCATTTAATTGAAACAAGGAAACTTCCTCAGAAAAACCGACTTCCATATTGAAAAAAAATTCATTTCTAAAATCTTCTTTTTTAATAAAACCATTTGCAACGGGCATTTTTCCAAAACTCATAAATGGATCTATGATTTTGTTGGTAACTTTACACTTCATTTTTTAAGATGATTAAATATTTTTAAAGTTTCTTTAATATCGAGCTTTATATCAGACTTTAAATTTAATCCTAATTTTTTAATTTTACTATCATCAACAAAGTAGCTTAATTGATTCATTATTTTTGACTTTACAAATTTGATTTTGAGATTTTTTTTATATTTTTTAATAAAGTTGATAATTTGTCTGACTGTATAGTTCCCGCTTAAGGCATTATATGTACTGTTTTCAAAAGTATTTTTTTCTATGCAAAACTTAAAAACCTTAAATGCGTCTTTGAGAGATAAGTATGGTCTATATTGATCATATGCGGTTTTATAAATTTGAATATTTTGGTTCAGAGCCGCATTAAGGCAAAACTTGTTCACTGCAGTATGAAATCTCATTCCTTTTGACACACCTGCGATTGTACC
>MDTD01047771.1_pt1 | contig 12130 bp, 16 predicted proteins | sample 811221 | NCBI WGS metagenome assembly MDTD01 (sample SAMN05326646, study PRJNA326480) | marine metagenome | isolation source: seawater | place: Pacific Ocean: South West | collected 2011 | reverse complement strand
GAATTCATTTTTTCTTCTAAATAGGTAGGCATAGGAGTTTCTCCTCCGAAATCTGCTAATAATTTTTCATTTGATAGATATAGATAATTTGAAAATTGATGTATTTGGAAATCAATATCTTTATTTCTTGTATAGGATGATGGTCCACTTACAACATAAGCTTTTATAGAATTATTCATGATATCACTGTATATTTTCTTATACAGATCTATTTTTTTGGAATGAAGTTTTTTATAGATTAAAAAATCATCCTCTAAATAACTCATAATACTATATTTAATATCACATGGTAATTTATTTATATTCATGGTAATAAATAAATTGGAAAAAAATTTAAGAATTCAATTTTTATTTTTTTGAAAGTTTTTTTCTAGATGAACTACTAGATACAACTGATTTCTTTTGAAGAAGTTGATCTAATTTAGCAGAATTATCTTTCACAGCACTAGTTAATTTTTGAATATGGTCGCATAAATTATTTCCATCGTCATCTTCTAAAAAAGCAGATAATACTTGGTATAATGGATTATTTGTTAAATCATATTCTTCATATTCACTTTCAGCTTCACTTTCTCCTCCTGATTGACTTGCAACTTCACTTTCACTGTCGCTTTCAGTTTTATCAAGATGTAATACACTTCCTACATCATCATCATCTCTTCTATTAGATGCTATTCTGGATGTATCTAAACTTAAAACACTTCTTGTATCACTCATTTATGACATATATATTATATTTTTTAAGAATTTTTAACGCTCCATTATAAATTGTTTCGATGTAATTAATTCATACATATCTGTAGTATTATAAATATGTATTGTTACTAATTCTTTGTCATTTATATCATATAAATCTATATCTTCATTATGCACATATTTAAATATTTTAATATTTATCTTAAATATTTCTGAGCATACAATGGCTAATAAAAAATGATCTTTGATCTTATCTTCTAATTGATATTTTATATCTAATATATTTGAAAAAGAAATATTATATTTATTCTCTATATTTTTTATAAAGTTGTTATTCATATGCAAAATAATATATTTTCTATAATATTTTTCGATATTATCAGATTCAATTTCGATATTTTTTTTTACTATTTTAGGAAGACCATCTATAATACATCCAAGTATAGAATCATATTTATTATGTAGTCGAATTGGATACTTTATTTTAATTCTTTGTTCTAATATTTTTGGTAAATTACTATAGTTGATACTAGGTATCAAGTTATAATAATCTGATTGTAAGGAATGTATTGTATTTATTTTTTTATAATATTCAAATACAAATTTATTTCCATATTTAGTATTTTTTCTTGTACTATAGAATGGATAATCAGGATAAGGTTTGTAAATAGTATGTTCATCAAGACAAATTAAATTTTTATATTTATTCATATCTAACATTATATCATTACTATCTGAATAATATTTTAAAAAAATAGTATTATTTTCTTTATCAATCTTAATGATTTTTGCATTCAATCGTTCATGATTTGAGTTATTTACATCAACTATAATATTATTATTATGCTTTAATAATAATATATTATTCATTTTTTGTAATAAATTATTATTAAAATAGGTAGCCATTACATAAAATGTACAATATTTTTGATTTTATTTTACGTATATCATCATAAATTATTTATGAAACTTGTTTTTACTTTATAAGATAAATCTTCTTCATTGGCTGTATCTACGGAATAATTATTTTTACTTATTATTTCATTTAATGTATCTGATGATCTATTACAAAAAGGATATTGAATACAATATAATGACATTTGTTTGCTCATTAGATAAACCAATGGATTTATACATGCAAAGGAACATATTAATCCCCATATTATAGAATGTTTCACATCAAATAAATATAGTACTAATATAACCACTATACATATTCCAGGTGATATAAATAAAGCCCAAAAATAACTAGGCATAAAATTAATATCCTTTCCCGCCTCACCTTTATATGTATCTTCAGGGACTAAGGGATCACGGAAATCTATTGCTTTGTCTAATTGTTGGTAAGGATAATAATATACAGATGTATATAAACATGCAGATGAAAAAGCCAATGTAATTAAATATGTAATTAGTCCAAATTGAAATCCAAAAAAATTTAAGACATATATAATACCAGGCACTACTAACATAACAACTAATCCTATACCTATTATAGATGGAGTATTAGTATAAATAAAACATTTAGATGTTCTTGTTCCACTTCCAATTTTACCATAATGATCTATAAATGAACTTAATGGAAATAGATTAGAGAAAAAACTAATAAAAGATATATAGAGTAATGAATATATCATATACAGTTTTGATTTAAGAATACTATATTTAAAATTTGGAAATTCATCCCTTTCCAATTCTTTCTTGGCTTTGTCATCATAGATTTCCCTTAATTTAAAATTATTAAAATTAGAAAAAAAGGATGAAGAATATTTCATCTTTAAGACTTTAGCTTTTGAACTTGATCCATACATAAGAAAGAAATATTGTATTGGACATACTATAACCATAAATATAAGATTAATCATTAAAGCAGTATTAGGTACGGTTATTAAACCATAGGCCAAACCTATATCACCACCCTTTAATTTCGAAGTTGAAATAAAAATAGTAGCCTTATCAGGTATAGTTGTATCTATTATTTTAGTTTTATTTTTATACGTTACAGATGAATATTTTAATTGAATATCATTCGTATCTAAATTTAATTTTTTAATAATTTTTTTTTTTAAATATCGTATACTTCTATCTCTTGATATTATAATACGTTTTGTTTTATTACTCTCAATATGCTTAATATATAAATTTATATTTTTGTATTCCACCATATTACTATAAATTTATATAATATTTTAAAATTTAATATTTTTAAAGCTTTACATAATTAATTCAATTATCACGACATTGCATTTGTTGCAACCATTATTGCCATTACCATCCATGAAAAAAAACAAGCACTTCCTGCAACATTTGATACTTTCATTTCATTTTTCACATCATCAGGTGTACCATAAGACTCTACTAATCCATTAAATAAATTTATAAAATATATGTAAAAACAATACAGTTTTCTAAACATATTTTGTTTTGAATACATTGATTTATCCTTACTAAACCATTTATATAAACCTTTATTTTTTTGATATTGTAATTGGCTTTCTCGAAGAAAATCATGAAAGACTGTACTATTTTGTGATTCTTTTATCTTTTCTTTTAATTCATTGGTAACAAATAAATTCTTAAATATATTCTTTATTCGTTCACTCATAAAATCAATATTATAAATGAAATCCTTCAAATCATATCGACGATTTATAATAATATTAAAGATATCTATTAGATATGATTTTACTTTAGATTTAAACAGTTCCTGATTATCAAATGTTATTTCTTTATCAGTAATATTTTCTGTTTTTTTATTTATTTCATTTATTAATTCAGATGAACTCTCAGTGGATCCTATATATTTTGATTCCGTAAATTCATTACGCAAATCATTGATATAATCGCCTAATGTAGTTCCAGTAGTTTCATTATTTGTATTTTTTCCTTTCTGACTTAGATAATCTTTAATATCTTCTTGTAATTTTTGATCTAACTCTATTTCCTTTTTAATAAATTCATTCATTCCTACACTACAATTATAACCTTTAAAATCACCTGTATATTTAGAAAAAGAATCAACCATATAATCAATTATTAGATGAATATATGAAAATCCTAAACTAAATACATTAAATCCTATAATCGGTGAAAAAAAATATAAACCACTTATATAGTATTTACCATCATTGGCAAATTTTTTTATTTTACTTTCTACAATTTTATATGCAGATTGTAATAATGTAAATGGAAATGCATCTATACTTAGACATGAATTTATGAAATATAAAATATAATTAGGAATATTGAATAATATAAAAAATGCTATATAAACATAGGTTGCTATTTTTCCAACTTTTTTTGCTAATGCAAGTGACTCACAATAATTTTCACATGAATGTTTATATTTGAGAGCGAATAATTCTAAATAAGTTACTGTAACAAATATGACTAGAAATATAAATGCATATCTTAAACATGCCATTAATATTCGGATCAATGCAATAAATATAAAACCAATCATTGCAGGAGATGTAGGTCTACATTTACGAATGGTTCTAGTTGCTGGATCTAAATATATACAATCTTTACGAAACATAGGTTCAAAAAATGAAATCATTCTCTTCGAACCAATCATACCAAATATAGCAATAAATCCTATTATTCCAAAATATAAAGTAGTATTATTGTGTATATGAACGAATCCAGACATAACTAAAAATCCAATTACGGAACCCATCACACCTGCTCCTAACCTATCATATTTACACAATAATTCTTTTATTTGTTTAAACATATTTACAAAAAGCAACCAATAAATTCTTACTATTATTGGTATGAATCCAAATAAAGATAGTACATAGAATAATAACCCACCAAATATTGCTTTTAATAAATTTGATGTTCCACAACTCATACCTCCTTTTAATGAATTTGTTTGAATTATTAATGTACTGTTATTATCTAGATATTTATATATTGATATATTATCTTTCAATAAAATACCATTGTATTTTATTTGTACATCACTAATATCAATGTTATATGTTTTAAAAAATTCATATTTTAATCTGAATATAGAGGAGTATCTATTAATAGAATCTATACTGAATATTTTATCATTATATTTTACATTTAATTTAATATTCATATACTCTACTATAGATGAATAAATTTTTTTTAGATATTAATACAAAAATGTTACTTTAGAATAGATTATCTATTCTATGGATTTAATTTGAAAATTTTTATAAATACTATATGTAGAATATTATATGAGACCTAAATTATTAAATGAGAGTATGATTCGTATAATTAAAAAAAGGAAAAAATTAAAAACAAACTCCATTAAACATATAGATAAGTGTAATAATGGAGATTTTTATGCAGTTTTAATAATTTGTATAGCAGTAATATCTTTTTATATCCGATATATTATTTATAAATTTAATTAATGCGTTTATAATAATTATCTCAATTATAATTATAATATGCAACACAAAAAAGATTTTCAATATGCAAATGCATTTAAACCTCTATCTCCCTGCCCTTCTAAAAAAGGAGGAGGTAGAAGTTTATTTGAAATGTATCATGGACTAAAAAAAAAAGTATCTGTATCAAAAGGAGGTAGAAGAAAATTATCAAAAAAAAAAAATAATTCAAGAACAAAAGTTTCTTTAAAAAAAAAAAGAAGTCTTTCTAAAAGAAGATTATCTAGAAATAAACAGAGAGGTGGAGATAGATTTCCCAAAAATCCTCCATACATGCTCAGTAAAGCACCTCATAAACAGGGTGAAACAAATCTTGTGGCACCAACTAGTTTATCATTATATGAAAGAAGTTTCCAAGGTCCTTTTCCTTCTATATCAGGAGTTCAATTTAAATTAGAGAGACCATGTGAAACAAATAATTTATTAGTTGAACCATCGCCATTATTAACAGGTGGTAAAAAAAAAGGTAAAGTAGTCAGAAAAGCATCTAAAAAAGTAGCAAGAAAAGTATCTAAAAAAGTAGTCAGAAAAGTATCTAAAAAAGTAGTCAGAAAAGCATCCAAAAAAGTAGCCAGAAAAGCATCTAAAAAAGTAGTCAGAAAAGCATCCAAAAAAGTAGCAAGAAAAACTACTAAAAAATCAAAAAGAAGAATAATGAGAGGAGGATGAGGTTTTATAGATGAAAATGAAGATTAAATTCTTACTATATATGTCAATAATATATAATTAATAGTAATGACAATATAAAATATTCCAATATAATAATAGAATAATATATTCGATATATTAGTTATTTTGACATGAATTTTATATAATATAAATATGTTTTTATATTATATATGATCAATTATCAAAGTAAATTTGATTTTAATTTAAAATATTTAGATAGTTCTGAATATGACTTATATCATAAATCATTAATAGAATATTATAATAAAGATAGTATATGTGATATTTCAGGTGATGGTAATCTTATTAAGACAAATAAAGATGGTATTTTAAAAATAGAATGTAAAAAGAGTGGTTATTTTTTAAAAATAGTTGATGCAAAATATGTAAATATCAATTGTGAATTAAATAATATTAGAGATAAAAAGAAAGTATTGAAAGCAAATATAGAGAAATTATTGATAACAGATGATATAAAAAATATAAAAGATAATTTTATAAAAATTAAAGATAAATACATTGATCTAACAAAAGAAGAAGAAGAAATAAAAAAAATATTTTCTATACAAGAAAAAAATATAAATGAGATTGAATCAGGTATTTCTGAAATTTATTATGAAATGATGTCTTTATTTTTAAAAAGAAAAGAATTATTTAATAACATAACAAACAAAAAATTAGATTACAAGAAAAAAGAATATATTATGAATTTTTTAAAATCAAGTACAAAAAATACATTTGATGATACGACAATACATAATTTAAGTTCAAAAATAAAAGTTGATAAGAATGATACTAAAAACTGGGTATATTGGATTAAAAGTTGTGTGAAATATATATATTTTAAATTAAAATTACAAAAGGCATACAGTACAAAAAAGGATTTGATAAATAAATATAATTCTATTAATCATAATTTTATTATAAATGAACCATCTGTAGATAAAAGTAAAAATATAGAACTTAAAAAAGGAGGTGGATTTATTGATCCAATGAATAACTCTAATCAGATTCAAACATTACAAGAAAATAATACTCCACCTGAAGAAACGAAACAATTAGAACAAAATTATACAGAATCCGAGATGGAAGTTAGTACTGAAGATCAGAATGGTGGAGCAGAATCAGAAATAGATGTAAGTGAAGATGATCAGAGTGTAGGAGCAGAATCTAATATGGAAGTTAGTGAAGATGATCAGAGTAGAGGAGGAGAATCAGAAATAGATGTAAGTGAAGATGATCAGAGTGGAGGTGATACCGATATGGAAGTTGGTAATGATCAAAAGGCTGTAGGAGAAGAATCTGAAAGAAACAATGTATTATCTAAAGATGATCATAATAAATCTTTCCTAAATAATAACTTTTTGGGTGGAAGAAAAAATATTTCATTAGTAGATGAAACATGGAATAAAATGAATAATAAAAAACAAGATTATTCATCATTCAGAAGAAATACAGATAAAATGTATCATCCAATAAATAGCCTAATAGGTAATAATATAAAACATGAAAAAATAATAAATAAAAACGTTAAACAAATACATATTGATACATCATCGCTTGCAGATACAAATTCTGATTCCAAAGTTCAGCCATTACCTAAAAATGATAATATTAAAATTATAAAAATAAAAGCATCTGACTTAGTTGGATCATACTAAATAATTTATGAAAAATAAAATATCGTATTTTAATATAGAATGATTTCAAAATATATAATTCCATTTTATTTTTTTATTGCTTTATTTATTGGACTATTTATTGCATATATTTCAACGCCTGTTCCTGATATTATCATAAAATACCCTACTCCTCAAAATGCGGGAAAAATCGTGTACAAAGATGATTCCGATGTTTGTTATAAATATAAAGCAGAAGAAGTTAGTTGTCCAAAGGATAGATCAAAAGTTAAAAATATAGGAGATGAAGAACAAAATGCAAATGAATCATTATCCGATAAAAGTAATTCATCTATTGTGGATAATACTATAGCATCAACAACTGTTAAAAATATGGAAAGTTTTTTAACGAATCTAAATAATAAATATTCTCTTTACTAAATATATATATAGAAATATGAAAAATTTATTTGAGAAATATGAATTTAGAATATTATTATCTATTATTTGGGGATTAGGCATATCATGCTTATTTAGACAAGTATGTAAAGGTAGAAATTGTATTGTTTTTAAAGCACCAAATCCTTTAGAAGTAAAAAAAAATATCTACATAGAAGATGGAAAGTGCTATCGTTTTGATACGAAAGACACTCAATGTACAGATGATGCAGTTTCATCTTATTAAATACAATTTAATATTTTTTTTTATATTTTACATTTTATATAAGAATATATATTTTATAGATTTAAACAGAGATTAGAGTATTAAAATCTATAAAATATATAATGACAGGATATATTTTCGCAATTGGAGGTGGAAATGATATAGATATTAATATATTCAGAAGAATGTTAGACAAATCTAGAAATAAAAGAGTACTACTAATAACAGATGCATCAACATATGCATTTACAAACCATACAAAAAAAGCAATAGAATATTTTACATTTTTTGATAAAGTAAAAGTAAGTAAGATTAAAATTTCCAAGGTAAAATCACCTGATGAATTAGTACAACAAATTTATTCAAACGGTATTGTTTATTTTACAGGGGGTCATCAATCATATTTGTTGTATCATATTAATAAATTTAAAAACAAATTTGATATAGATTTAAGAATGATATTTAGTCAATATTTGATAAAAGGTGGTATTGTTGGAGGAACAAGTGCTGGAGCATCTATATTAGGGACTTTAATGCCAACAGGAAAAACTACAGGGAAAAGAAAATTTAATTATTATCTAGGTAATAAAAAGTTAAATAATAATGTACATAAAGTAGAGTATGCATTAGGACTACTTCCATATATTATTGATCAACATTTTACAGAAAATAATAGACATGAAAGGGGAATGGGTATGGCAATAGATAATAGAATGAAATTAGTTGGAATTGATGAAAATACAGCAATTTATCAAAAATTTAATTCGAATAAGATGTTCACAATAGGTTCAAATAAAGTTACAGTTTATGATGGAATAAATATAAAATTCAAACTTGATGATAAAAAAATATATATTAGAGGATTACACTAGTTATTTATAAGAGTATAATATAAACAAAAATAAAAGTTTGTTTATATTAATGTTATTGAACATATTCGTAGTTATTATAGGATACATTATAGGTTATTATTTTATGAAATCAATATTATATGCGAATCAAAATGTTCATGGTCCAGATTCTAGTATTATTAGAAGAAATATATATCATCAAAATGGGAGATATTATAAATTCATTCCTGAAGTCTGTATATGTATTGATTGATATTTAGGTAATAATTTAAATTGTGCGTAAAAAAATATCCTAAAATATAAGTTAATTTATTATAAATGAGTGGAGCACAAACAGTACAGATGCAACAACCTCAAGAAAATATGGCAACTAGTATAGAACATTTAAGTAAAAAATCGGATTCCAATGAAATGGTAAATAATATCATGGATAGTTATCAAGACATGGAGATTCAAGAGAATGAAGATGATAATCCAGAAGAAATTTACAATAGAAGAATGATGAATGATGTAAATGAACCTCCAGATGCCCATCAGCAACAAATGGAATATGAGAATCAACCTATCCAAAATGAATCACCTCCTGTTGTAAAAGAAAAGTCAATGGTTAATAAACTAATAGAAACATTGAAAGGTCCATTGATTGTAATGGTTGTCTTTTTTGTATTAAACCAGGGATTTGTGGTAAATACGATAAATTCCTTATTAATGGGATATCTTGGTGAAGAAAGTAATTTTAGTATGTACGGTCTTGTACTAAGATCTGTATTATCTGCAGTTTTATTTTATGCTCTTAATTTTTTTTCGTAAATGATTTATAATATTATATTATATATAGTATATATAGTATAATGATAAAGAGTAAATTAGATCATATTATTCATATTTTAAGCTGTGTTCTTGTTGTTGTATTAATATTAATTTTATTATTTACTAGAGAAAGAACAAATAATATTTTTCAGTCAATAGTTATTTGGTTAATCGTTTATATTATGTCATATTGGTGCACAAAATCAATCCATAAATCAGTCATAACTTCTATATTACTAATTATCATCATTTCATTTATTCATTGTAGAGGAGGAATAGTTGAAAATTTTGATTCAGACAAGATTGAAGATACTGTATCAGAAGAAGAAGATAATGATTCCGGAGATTTTATGAAAAAAAAAGTCGAAGATACAAAAGAGATGATTGAAAGTCTAGATAAAATGATATTGAATAAAAATATGGATTTAAAATCTACAGAATTTAATTTATTAAATCCAACAGAAATTGGAGATATGTTAAAATTCAGTGCATCCGATAAAGAAAGTGAAAAAAATGGTAAATTAAATAGCGATAAGAAAAATTTGACTCCTGCAGAAGCTCAGCGAGAAACATTCCGCTTGATTGATACAGTGAAACAATTAGATGATACTATTAAGGCGCTTGGTCCAACATTGACTCAGGGAAAACAGATCATGAATATGTTTGATAAGATTAAGTTATAATGTATTACAATAGTAATGAATCATATAATTTAAATAATATCATCATGTGCATAAAATGCAAATATAAATATAATAAAATATGCAGCGAAAACCATATCTAATCTTGATAAATAGGCTATTATTAAACCAAATGATGCTTTCTCTGCTGATAATTTCAATTTTTCATTCTTGGAATGCCAACAGTATACACTAAATATTATAACTATAATAAGAGATACAGTAAATCCTATATCCTTCAAATCATTATATATAATCTTAAATTTATTATGTTTATATAAAACTAAAGATATACTAACAATCCATGCTACAATAGATACTGCAAGTTGTTTATTATATTCTAATTTTTGTTTATCATATTGTTTTTCATCATATATAAGACTACTATCAGAGTGATTGATTTCGTTTTTCATTATATTATATATAAATATAAAATTAAATATAAAATATTATATATAATATAGTAATATGAAGGAAAAAACTAAAAATATAGTATGCTTATGTATATTGATAATTGTACCTGTTATTTTATTAGTACTCTGTTCAACTGGTTACTCCTTTAGGAAAAGAGAAGAACCTGAACATTTTTTTAGTAAAATCACAAATTATTTTTCTCCAAAAGAAATACCAAAAATGGATGAATCTGTTCATGTGGTTCCAACATCAGTAGGTGATTCGAATAGTTTTCCTTTGGAAGATGATGATGATGCATTATTACAGAAAAGAAAACTACCAAATATGGAAACTGATTACAACAAATATGATCTAAAAGATATAGATAAAAATTTTAAACCGAAAAGTACATCTGTACATACACCTAGTGATGATAAGAATGCATTACAAAATAATATACAGCCATCTAATATGCATAAAAATGTAAATAATAATGAGAAAGATAATATGTTAGATGTTAAACCTCTTGTTGCAGAACAAAAAGATATACCTCCAATTAATCCTGCTGGTCCTAAAGTAGGTCCTCAAGATTTAGAAAAGAGTGTTGATTTGGCAAACCTTATAAGTCATGACAGTTTTAAATTTTTTGATTCTAATTTTATACCTGATAAAGAGAAATATATTTACACAGGGGCTGAAATTGGTGTTGATGGAGATACACCTGTAAATTTTAAATGTTATGGTGGTGAAGAACCTATACAAGCAGAGGCAGTTGCTCAAGTTAATGAAGATGGACAAGTGTATGATATAAGATTAGTAAACAAAGGTAAAGGATACAAAAAAGCAAAAGTAACAATAGAAGGCGGTAATGGTAATGGTTGTAAAGCAAAAGCAGTTGTAGATGATAATTCAACAATATCGCATATTGAGGTATTACAGGGAGGTCATAATTATACAAGTACACCACATGTTATTATAAGTAATCCTAATCAAAATAAATCATGTAAATTATTTTTTAGAAAAGATAAAAAGTAGGGATAAATATTTATATCTAATTATAATATATAAATGGCTAAAAAATCAAAATCTAAATTAGTTGAATACTTTACTCCTCATCGTGTTATGTTATTGATAATTACTATATTTCTAATATTTTTATTTGCATATTATAATGTAAAGTATACAAGAGAAAGAAATAATAAAAATTAAAATTTTAAATACCTATTTTATTCATAATAAGATATGAATAAAATATTTGATTATAGTATATGAAATCAAATAGGAATTCCCTATATATAATATTTGTTATATCTTTATT
>MDTD01181492.1_pt1 | contig 12131 bp, 7 predicted proteins | sample 811221 | NCBI WGS metagenome assembly MDTD01 (sample SAMN05326646, study PRJNA326480) | marine metagenome | isolation source: seawater | place: Pacific Ocean: South West | collected 2011 | reverse complement strand
GTCATGGCGTTGGCCAGATCCGTGGCCTGATCCCAGCCCTCGGCAGCCTCTTCCTCCTGCCCGAGGGCCTTGCGGGCCGCCCGCATCAAGCGCACTCGAACCTTTCCCTGGAGCTCCTCAAAGAGACCACTCTTATTAATCGCCTCGGCTGCGATATCATAGCGAGTGAACGTTTCCCCTGGGTCGACAAGGTTCATGGAAGCCGACTCATCCAGCACCACGACCACCTCCTGCTCCAGTTTCCGGTCGACCTTCCGGCTGAAAACAGGCTGGAGAAGCATCCACACCAGTGCCACGAGAGCGAGGAGGCGAAGCCCGGTGAGCCATTGACCCTTGGTCCGACCAATCGCGCCCTGCTCGTATTGGTAAAGGCGCAGGATAATTTCAGCCGCCAAGGCAGCAATAAGTGCGACTGTCCAGAGAGGCCAGCCCGTAGCAAGATGCAGGAACTGTCCCATCAGCAACATCAGCAACAGGGCTCCCCCGAAAATGAGGGGCCCACGGATCCACATCAGCACTCTGCTCATTCCGCCTGCCTCGCTCCTTTCATTCGCTCCAGTATTTCGGGATCAGGCCTCGACTTTTCCTCAAATTCCACTTTTACATCCTCTCCACTTCGACGTGACTTTGAGATCCACCGCGCGAGAGCCACTTCGAGGAGGAGAAGAAAGAACGCCGCTATCGCGAGAAACTTCCAAAGCTCCTTACCGAAACCCTTACCGCTGAGGACCGCCAGCAGATCCGTGACATTCCGAGCCTCGACAAGATCAATGCTCTTGCGAATCAGAGCCTTGTCATCTTCCTCAAGAGGCTGGAGCCGGCTCTCCCTCACATCCCTGCGCACGACCATTGGCACCTCCGGTCTCTCGAGATCTTCAACCTCCTCGCCCAACTGGTCAGGAATCTTCACCTGGTACAACCCGGGGATGGCAGCGCCCTCGAGTTCCAGTGACCGTCCACGGCGACCTACCGAGACGGTCACCCTTCGCTCTTCCCCCCTCGGATCGAGCGCCGTGCTTCGCGCCACCACTTCCTTTTCACGGTCCCCGGTCAGCGGTAGCAACGCCTGTGCGGGGATAATCTTCATTTCCTGGCCTGGCACCTGCCAGAACAGCTTCATGCTCGCGAAGGAATACTCCTCCTGGTAGGAGAGCGAGATGGGAACCGGAGTTCCTGCCTCCAGCCTGACTTCCCCACTGTCCCGCTTCCCCGTGGAAACCATACGCATGACCGTGCGGCCATCGATCTTCAGGGTCGCCTTGTCATCTACCTCCATGCGGAAACGGTAATTGCCACTGACAGGAGGAACGAGGTGCCCCTCCCAGAAGATCTGGAAACGGTCGCGATTCATCCCCTTGTGAGGCTGCTGGTCCTTCCAGTCGAACTGGATGGTTGGATCGATCCTCTCGATCGCAATCCCTCGACTCTGGTCCAAGGCCCGGAAGTAGGTTCCCTTGAGGCCCCCACCCCCTGGCAGAGCCAGAGCGGGCTTCCAGTTTGCGTCCACATTCAGTTTCACCCCACCTGCGCCGGCAAGCCATGTCACCAGCTCATGGACCAACGGTACAAAGGACTGTCTGGTCGTCAGATTTCCGGTCCGGACATCGAAGCCCGAGGTCGCGAGAAGAACCCTCCCCTTGCCGTAGTTGCGCCCTGCGAGAAATGGCTCTCCATTGGAATAGGAAGCCGCGATCGATCCCCCGTCCCGGCGCCCGGTCACGGCCCGGAACCCTGAGAGGCTGGCCTTCCCCAGATCGCTATTCCGCTCGTCCTTGAAAAGAACGAGCGTTTCATGATCAAAAGTCGAGGGGGCAGGCTGGATCCCCTCCGCGTCGGCCTCCAGGGGCCCAAGGTCCACGGGACTCACCGGCCCCCCGGGCCCGTCCCAGCCATTGTAGAAGCTCTCGTCAACGCGGGGCCCTGCGAGAATAAGCAATCCTCCACCATTGGCCACGTAGGCAGCAATCCGGTCCGCCATGATCCCGGGAAGGCGGGCCACATCCGCAAGTACGACCACCTTGTTCTTCTCAAGATCCTTCAAGGTTGTGATCTCTGGAGCGGGCAGGACCTTTGGCTCCATGAGGTAATTATCTGAGGCCTCATTGCTCTCGACGAGCTCCGCCGAGGGAGCAAGGGCAAGAGCGGTGAAACCAGCCGCCCGCTCAAAGAATCCACCACTTGGATTACCGTCCACCAGAAGAACCGGTAGCCGCCGCTTGACCGTAACAATCCGCTCTCTCGTGTCGTCAAGTGGGAGATCATCCCTGGCATCCAGAACAGCCTTGACCACCGTTGGTCCCGGCGTCTTGAAGAGGTAGCGTAATTCTATGGTTTCTTCCTGACCCGGCGCCAGCTGTCCAAGCGCCGCAGGTTCCAGAAGTTCCTCCCCAACCGTAACCTCGAGGGGATTGGGAGTGACGGCCTCCGTCCCGGTGTTCTCGATAGTCACCCTAATTGTGGCCTCCCTGTCTGTCCCGACAACCTCTCTTGAGAGAGCGATCCCGGATACCGCCACGTTTCGGAGGGCCTCCGGCGGTGGAAAGCTGCGAACCATCAGTTTTGGGGGAGTCGGCAGCCCTTCCACTGCCTCTCCGAAGGTGCTCCACGCCGAGGGGCTGTCCAAGCGCCAGCCGAGTCGCTGACTGTCCGTAAAGACAACGATCTCCTTGGCTCGGTGGTACCCTTTTTCGAGATTAAGGAGGCTCACCCCGAGGGCATCATGCGCCCGAAACGGCCCTCCCACCGGGCGAAGCTCTTCGAGCACCTTGATCACATCGGCCCGGTGAGTTAGAGGCGCACCGGTCACCGCATCTGGAGCAGGGCCTCCCAGGATCACTGAGAATGCCGAACCCCGGGGAGCCTCCTTTACAAGGGTAATGGCCTCCTCAATAGCAAGGTCGAAGGACTTCCGCCCCGCCGAACCGGGAATCTCCATGGAGGTCGAGGCATCGATCACAAGGGCGATATCCCGACTCCCCGTGTTTTGAAAGCGAGCAAGATTGAGCTGCCGCTCAAAAAGAACCAGAGACACCCCAGCGAGGAGGAAGAGGAAGGCGAGGCTCCTGACGATCCAACGACTCGCAGGCTTGCTCAGGACAAAGGATGCGCCGAGGGCCGCCACCCCAAGAAGCGCCAATGGCAGCACAAAGATCCATGGCACTGCGGAATCAGGAGGTATGAAGGGGCGCGCCAGAGCGAGGGCAAGCAACGCAATCAGCAGGCAACGAGCTGCCATCAGAAGCATGTCTTCCCACTCCATGCGGCGGCGGCGCATTGCCACGGTGTCAAAAAGGAAACGCATCGCACCCCAGTCCAATGGCTTGGCCGACTGCCGACGCATCATATGAAGAATGATGGGCACAAGAACTCCCGCGAGTCCAAAGAGCAGCCAAGGATTGAGAAAAAGCATTCTGAACTACTAGTCGGCTTGCGGTTTTGACTGTTTCGCAGGATTCATCAGGCGCGGTCGAAGAAATTCATCATGGAGTCTACCTTCTGGCGTGCATCCTTCGCCCGAGGTAGCGCAGAAGGCTGTCCCGCAAGGGAGTCTTGGTGTTTATCGGCACATAGTCTGCCTGCAATTTGCCACTGGCAGTCTCCATTTGCTTGATGAAGTTCCGTACCTTCTCGAGATAAGCGGCCCGAACAGCCTGGGGGTCGATTCGGAGCATTGATTCCACCCCTTCCAGATCCCGGAACCTCTGGAAATTCTTGAACGGAAAGGTCAGCTCCTCATCTGCCAGCACGTGCAGCAGAACAAGTTCGTGCTGTCGGAAGTCAAAGTGGTGAAGTGACTCGATGATATCCTGCGGCTCGTCAAAAAAATCACTGATGAGAATCACAAGTCCACGTTTATGGATCCGCTCAGCCACCTCATGGAGAACATTCCCCACCTTGGTATCCTCCCCGGTTTCCGCCTGGTGCAGGGTTTCTACGATCCGGCGCAGGTGACTCGGGCGGCTTCCAGCCCGCAGGTAGGAGCGCACCTCTGAATCAAAGGTCACCAGACCCGCGGCATCTCCCTGCTTGATGAAAAGGTAGCTTAGAGCGGCCGCAAGATAGCGGGCATAGGAAAACTTGGACATTGGCTCGCCATCAACCTCGGCGGCCTTATCTCCCTCGAAGGCCATGGAACCGGAGGTATCAACTGCAATCGTAACACGCAGGTTGGTCTCCTCGATATATTGCTTAATGACATTGCGGTCACTCTTTGCCATCACCCGCCAGTCGAGGTTCCGCGGGTCATCCCCGGGTGTATATTCCCGGTGTTCGGCAAACTCGACCGAAAATCCCTTGTCGGGGCTGGTGTGCCTGCCTGTCAGGGTTCCCTGCATTCGCTTGCGCGCCAGCCACTCGAGCCTCCGCATAGTACCCATCGTCTCCTCAGGGAGGAGTTTCATGGATTCAGGCACTTCGATTGAAGACATGAGCAGGAGTCAGGGCGCCTCTCGGTCCGCTTGGTCACACCACTGTAACCGCGAACCAAGGACTAAATCTTGATCTCTTCCTTGGGTTCCAGATGCTCCAGGAGCATTTCGACGATACTGTCGCTGGTGACACCGGAAGCTTCGGCATTGAAGGTGGTGAGAACCCGATGCCTTAATACCGGGGCTGCCACCGCGGAAACGTCTCCAGTAGTAGCATGAAACCGGCCGCGAAGAACAGCGTGAGCTTTCGCAGCCGCGATCAGGGCAATCCCGGCCCGTGGCCCAGCACCCCAGCCCACCATGTCCTTTACGAACTCGGGAGCCTCTCCAGAGTTTGGACGCGTCGCTCTCGCAATATCGGCCGCAAAATCAATCACGTGATCTCCTACGGGCACCCGCTTCACAATATCCTGCAGCTTGAGAATTTCCTCCGCCGTCATGAGGGCCTTGACCTCACCCTCACCGGGGCTCGTCACCCTCCGGATAATTTCCCGCTCCTCTTTTTCGTCGGGGTAATCCACCACGATATTGAACAGAAAGCGATCAAGCTGCGCCTCGGGAAGAGGGTAGGTTCCTTCCTGCTCAATAGGGTTCTGGGTCGCCAGCACAAAGAAGGGATCAGGGAGGTGACAGGTCTTCTCCCCTACCGTGACGTGATGCTCCTGCATGGCTTCCAGCAGCGCGGCCTGGGTTTTCGGTGGAGTCCGGTTGATTTCATCTGCAAGAATCATGTTGGCGAAGATCGGACCCTCCACGAAGCGGAAGCCACGCCTTCCGGTCTCCTTGTCCACCTCCAGGACATCTGTTCCCGTGATATCAGCCGGCATCAGGTCCGGAGTGAATTGAATTCTCTTGAAGCTGAGGTCCAGCGCCCGCGCTACCGTTGAGACAAGAAGGGTTTTGGCGAGGCCCGGAACCCCGACAAGGAGGGCATGCCCGCGACAGAAAATTGCCATCAGGACCTGCTCGACTACCTGCTCCTGCCCCACGATGACCTGCGCCAACTCCTCCTTCATCTGGCCATAAACCTTGTGGAGCTTCTCGACAGCCTCTTTTTCATCCATGCTCATATGTCCCTTATACGGCCTTCCAAACCGGATTTTCTCAAGGCGAATCTTTCGGCCTTGTTTGGAGGAGGTGTGACCTGCATGAGATTACTTCAGCTCCCTGAAGTATTTCCCCACGCATTTGTGTCTCATGACAGAGGACACCCATCCAATTCCGGTCGAGGATCATTCAGCCATCGCAACGGCCTTCGACTCCTGGCAACCTCCTGCACCTTGACCTTCCTTACACCCCGACCGGATGCCAGGTCGTCTTGATCTCCTGAAAATCGAGAACGTGGTAAGGATCCTCCCTCAGGGGAGCATCCGAATGGACAACAACCCTTTTGAGATTCTCTGCAGACCGCTTCCCAGTAATTCTCGCCTCGTCAGCTCCATCCGAGCAGAGAAGGAGAGCGTTGACATCCATATGTTCGGCAAAATCAGGAATCAATTCATCCCGGAAACCGGTCAGGATATTCACTACTCCGGCCGGTAGGTCTGAGCTATTGAGGACCTCGGCGAGAGTGATGGCACAAAGAGGCTTTGTCTGTGACGCGAGGATGATACTGGTGTTTCCCCCGACCACGATCGGAGCCAGCGCAGAGCACAGCCCAAGCAGACTGCTTCCCTCCGGCGCCACCACCCCAACCACGCCAGTGGGCTCGGGCATGGAAAAGTTGAAATGTGGAGTCGATACCGGATTCACACTCGAGAAAAGGGACTGATACTTGTCACTCCATCCTGCGTAATGCACCAGGAGATCCACGGCCTTGCTTACTTCCTTTTTAGCGGAGGACGGCGCGGATCCCTGAAGCCGCAGTTCTTCCTCGAACTGCTCTGCCCGCCCCTCCAGCATTTCTGCGACTCGATAGAGAATCTGGCCTCGGAGGTAAGCCGATCCACTGTTCCATCCGGGAAACGCCTTGCGAGCCGATACAACGCCATTCCGAAAATCCTTGCGACTGGCTCGTGAGGCATTCGCAAGGAGAGCGCCTCTTCGCCCCTTTACTTCATAGTAGCGGCCCGACTCGGTCCGGGGAAACTTCCCTCCCAGGTAGAGCTTGTAGGTCTTGTTTACTACTAATCGATTTTTATCGGCCATGGTTCGAGGTGTTGCGTGATAAATTCCTGTATTCGCTCTAGCGGAGCTCAAGGTACGGAGCGAGCCCCTGCAGGCCTCCCTCGCGGCCCACGCCGCTTTCCTTGTATCCTCCGAAGGGCGAAGACGGATCAAACTTGTTGAAGGTGTTGGCCCAGAGGACCCCGGCCCGGATCTGGCTCGTAATCTTGAAAATCTTGGAGCCCTTGTCCGTCCACACTCCACCGCTGAGGCCATAAGGTGTATTGTTGGCCTTTTCGACCGCTTCCTCCGGTGTTCGGAATGTCTGGATCGCAAGAACCGGACCGAAAATTTCCTTTTGCACGATCTGATGACTCTGGGCGCACTCCGTGAATATGGTCGGCCTGAACCAGAATCCCTTCCGTGGGAGCTTCTGACCACTCTGCCAGCACTTCGCTCCCTCCTCATTGCCGGAATCCACCAGCGCCTTGATACGATCCAGCTGCTCCTGCGAATTGATGGCCCCGACATCGGTGTTCTTGTCCAGAGGATCCCCGAGCACGAGATTGTCCATCCTGCGCTTGAGCTTACGGACTACGGTATCCGCAATCCCCTCCTGTACAAAAAGCCGTGATCCCGCGCAGCAGACATGCCCCTGATTGAAGAAAATCCCATTCACGATACCCTCGACCGCCTGGTTCACGGTGGCATCATCAAAGATGATATTGGCCGCCTTGCCACCCAGTTCAAGGGTGTAGCGCCTCCCAGTTCCCGCGAGATCCTGCTGGATCATTTTCCCGACGTCGGTTGATCCCGTGAAAGCGACTTTGTCCACATCAGGATGGCGGACAAGATTACGCCCCGTCTTTCCTCCCCCGGTAATGACATTCACCACTCCGGGTGGAAAGCCTGCCTCCTCAATCAATTCAGCGAGCTTGAGAGCAGTCAGTGGGGTCGTCTCCGCGGGCTTGAGGACCACGGTATTCCCACAGGCGAGTGCGGGTGCAAGTTTCCAAGCTGCCATGAGGAGCGGGAAATTCCACGGAATCACCTGCCCGATCACGCCTACGGAGTGCGCGCTCCGTCCGGGAAACGCGTAATCCAGCTTGTCCGCCCATCCCGCGTAGTAGAAGAAATGGGCAGCTACCAGGGGCAGATCGACATCACGACTCTCCCGGATTGGTTTGCCACCATCCATGGTCTCCACCACCGCGAATTCCCGGGCCCGCTCCTGGATCAGGCGAGCCAGTCGATAGAGATATTTTCCTCGCTCCCGCCCGGGCATCGTGGACCAGGTCTGCTCATAGGCATGCCTTGCAGCGGAGACCGCCCTCTCAACCATTCTCGGCCCAGCCTCCCCAACCTCGGAGAGCAACTCACCAGTGGCCGGATTTCGTGTCTCCGTGCGCTTGGGCGCTCGCACCCATTCACCACCAATAAAGAGGTCGTAGCTGTCTTTCAGCGTGACGTGCTCACTACTCTCAGGCGCAGGTGCATAGCGATCTCCCTCCACAAAATCGTGGCGGCTCTTTTTAACTGGGCTCGCATTTTTGCTCTTCGACCCTACGGCCCCCTTGTCCTGTGCTTCTGACATCCTGTTCAGTCCTTGGTGAAGTAATCTGCCGACTGGTATCGGCCGGTTTGCTGCTTGCAGATCTGCATGAGGAGATCATTCGTCAGGGAACTGGCACCAAAGCGGAACCAACGATTCGTCAGCCACTTCTTTCCCAGGGTCTCCTTCAGCATGACGAGATAGTGAATCGCGGTCTTGGCATCGCTGATGCCCCCTGCAGGCTTCATGCCAACCATTCGCCCTGTCCGGTAGTAGTAGTCCTGAATTGCTTCCAGCATAACCAGGGTCACAGGCAGGGTTGCGGCCGGTTGAATCTTTCCGGTCGAGGTCTTGATGAAATCCGCTCCTGCGGCCATCGCGATCTCACTGGCCACCCGGACGGTATCATAAGTCTGCAGTTCTCCCGTCTCAAGAATCACCTTGAGATGAGCCTCCCCACAGGCCTCCTTGCACCGGACGATTTCATCAAAGATACTGCGAAATCCCCCATGCAGGAGTTTGCCCCTGGAAATCACCATGTCGATTTCATTGGCTCCCGCACCAACCGCATAGCGGATCTCCGAAAGACGCTCCTTAAGCCGGCTCTGCCCACTTGGGAAACCGGTGGCCACACTCGCAACCTTTACTCCACTCCGGCCCACAGCCTCCCGCGCCACCCTCACCAGCCTCGGATAGACACATACCGCAGCCGCTGGGCCGACGGACGGATCACCTGGCAGCGGCCGTTTGGCCTTGGCGCAGAGTTGTTTGACCTTACCGGGACTGTCCTTGCCTTCCAAAGTGGTGACATCCAGCATCGTAACCGCAAGTTTCAGGGCCGAAAGTTTGCTCTCTCCCTTGATGCTTCGGGCCTGAAACCGCCGCGCACGCTCCTCCACGCCCACCTGATCGATGGTCGAAAGCATCCGGAGATCCGGAAAAATGGGCGGGTCTGCTGCCATGAGCGGGGAGGGAACCTAGGAAAGGGCTTCAGGAAGGGCAAGGCGATAGCACCTGCAGGGGGATTACAGCAAAATGCCTTCCAACCCCGCAAAACCTTGCCTCAGAAGGAATGCCGAATATCCATGCTGCTTATCTTGACCGAGCGGCACGAAAAAGAGGGCAGTCCGAAGACCGCCCTCTTTTTATCGCACAACGCACTCGCCTCAAAGTATGATTGACCGGTTTGTGACCGAAAGATCACCCCTCCGTTCCGGGATTTTTACCCGAATGTTGGAGACTGGCCTGCTATTTAGTTAACCTAACTTAATTAATCGCACTTGGAGCCCCTCTCCACAAGGAAAAAGCGGGTAATTTTTTCTGTATGCGTCTTCAGAAAGGGTAAATTTCCTAAGTGCTACCCTCGCACTGCATTAACAACCAACACTCAGGGCGCCCACAGGGCTTCCGTAAAAAAGGTGCCACCTTCCGATGGCACCTCCTTGATCAAAGTTGTCGTCGATCCGTCCCTGCGTCTACAGGAAGATACTTTTGACGGGATTTCCAAGGCCCTTGTCCGCGCCCGCCATCCGGAAGGGGCGGCCGCTCGGGCTGTGGAGAATCTTATGTGAGTCAATGCCCAGGGCGTACCCGATGGTGGCATTGAAGTCCTGCACGCTTACTGGTTCCGAGTCGGGGCGACGCGCTTCCTTGTCAGATTTTCCATAGGTGGTTCCACCCTTGACGCCCGCTCCGGCCATCACGGCTGAGAAACAGGCTGGGTGGTGATCACGACCATTGTTGTGTTCGGTCACAATGTGCGGGGTCCGTCCGAATTCGGTTCCGATCACGACCAGCGTAGTCTCAAGCAGACCTTTGTCCTCAAGATCGGCAACGAGGGTCGAAAATCCCTTGTCGAGGACCGCAGCCCGGGCCTCGACGGAATTGAAATTGTCGTAGTGGGTATCCCATCCTCCGAGGCCGACCTCGACAAAACGCACTCCCACTTCCACCAGACGGCGAGCAAGCAGGCAACCCTGTGCAAACCTGTCATTGCCATATTTCGATCTGGTGGCGCTTGGCTCACGCTTGATGTCGAAAGCCTTCAGATCCTCACTCTTCATGAGATTCACCGCCTCGTCATAGAGACTGTCATAGGACTTCACGTCAGGGGACTTGTAGGTCTCATGAAACTTCTTGTTCAATACGTCTGCAATGGCGAGGCGCTTAGTGAAATCCGCTTCGCTCACCGAGTTCGGACGCTTTGAATCCTTGAGACCCTCATCGGGGCGGCCCAGTGGCACACCCTGAAACTCAGCCCCGAAGAATCCAGCCGAGGCATTTTTGGGATTGGTGCCAACCGTCACAAACCCGGGCAGCGTCGAATTCTTCCGGCCCTTGTGCCGGACAATCCATGAGCCGATGGCCGGGTGGACAATCGTTCCTCGTGGCTGGTAACTGCGGTGAAGCATGTACTGGCCCTGCTCATGGGCACCCTGGGTGGAACTCATCGAACGGATCACACAGGCACGGTCCGCAATCTTGGCGAACTCCGGAAGATACTGGGAAACCTCGTAGTCCCCATTGGTCGGGATCGCCTCCACGGGACCCTGCACCTCCTTGTTCCGGGGCTTGGGATCAAAGGTGTCAAGGTGGCTCATACCGCCGTGCATGTTCAGGAAAATGACATGCTCCGCGACCTTGCTTGGCCCCACGGCCTTCTTGGTGGCTCCCAGCGCACCGGTGGCAAGGGTTCCCCCGAGCATTGGTGCAACCGTGACCCCAAGATAGGATCTCGCCGCATTCACCATGATCTGGCGGCGAGTCAGTTCATCCTGTTTGTTCAATTCTTGTTGGTTCATCTGACGTTGTGATGGGTTGGAAATATTTACTGCACGAATATGAATTCGTGAGTGGAAATGAGGGCTGAGGTCAGGTTCTCGTAGCTCTCCTGACTGCCGTCAATTACATCGCGCATCAGGAGGGCCATCTCATCCGGCGTGGGAGAGCGGCTCAGGATGGAGTAGTAGAGAAAGCGAACCTTGTCGCGGTCGGATGTTCCTGCCTCAAGGGCCTTGTAAACCGCTGAGCTACGGTTGCTGACTACCATCTTCTCCACATAGCCATTCATCACGGAAAGCACCTGCGCCATATTGGGTTCACGGGTTGCAGAATCAATCAGGTCCCGGTCCGAGGAACCGAACATCCGGAGGAGATGCCCGTTCGGTGCCGGGGCTGGAAGTTCAGAGGCCCTCGCCATGCCACTGGCAGGACCCGGGCGCCCGGCACGCTGCATCGCCATCATGGCCTCGCTACTGGCCCCGGAATTGCCAGCCTTGATTGAGGAGAGTAACTGCGAAACATACGACTTGTACTCGTCGACCTTCTGGATCGCGAGAAGCTCCTTGCTAAGCTGACCCATGGTCTTCTGCCCGACGAGCACCGGCTTGCCACCATAATAGACCGTATCGCTGAAGCGCCTCTTGGGCAGCTGATCAGGGTTCCCGGCGGTTAGGGTCACCAGCGAGTCCCAGACCTGCTCCGCACTCATGCGCTCAATCTGGCGACCATTGAAGGCCTGCGGCATCCCAGCCTCAAAGGCCTCCGGATTCGCGGCAAACTGAAAATTCCTTGTCAGCAACAGCACATGTTGAAACGCCCGGAGATCATACTTGAGGTCATCACGCATGAGGCTGATGAGGTAGTCCATGAGCTCCGGGGTAATCGTCTTTTTCGACTCCTTGTATTCGTCGACAGGCTCATAAATCCCCTTGCCCATGATGCGCTGCCACATCCGATTCACGATCACGGAAGTGAAGTTATCGTTGGAGGCAACCATCCAATTTGCAAAATCACTGCGGGCACTTTCATCGTCCCGGCGATCCGACGAGCGGATTCTTTTTCCGAAATGCGTTTTCCCCCCGATCATTTCCCCGGGATCCCCATCCCGGTACTGGTAGTCGCTGGGCAACTTGATTCGCCCCTTGCCTCCACCGCCGAGGGTGAAGTAGTGCACGTTGTCACCCAGCCATTCCACGAGGCGGCCAAACTCTGACCTCTCCTCCTTCGCGTCACGCACTTCCCTCCAGACCGTGTTCCATGGACCC
>MDTD01054187.1_pt1 | contig 12131 bp, 12 predicted proteins | sample 811221 | NCBI WGS metagenome assembly MDTD01 (sample SAMN05326646, study PRJNA326480) | marine metagenome | isolation source: seawater | place: Pacific Ocean: South West | collected 2011 | reverse complement strand
TCGGTTATTTTGGAATAAAATTTAAGGTACTGTTCGATGGAAAGATCCGAAGCTATGGATGGACTATGTCCTATAAAGTTAACGAAATTTGGGGACAGTGGCTTGGTATTGGTGCCAGAGGTTACTAGTAATTTTCCTTCATGCATCTTATTGAGACGAGCTATCGTTCGTAATAAAGAAGTCTTTCCACACCCATTTGGGCCTGAAACCTTAATTGCTTGTCCTGCATTTACACTTAGATTGTAGTTTGAAAGAATCAGCTTAAATCCTCTTTGGAGGTTTAAGCCTTGGATTTCGAGATTATGATTGTATTTCACTATAATGTGAGGTTCGTTACTCTATTCTAAATTTTCCTCCAGGTCCTGGAGCCATGTTTTGAGGACCTTGTTGTCCTGGCACTACTATTCTAGAGGCTTCCTCTCTTGCCATTTCCTTTGCCCTGTCATTCAATTTCTCCACTGCCGTTTTTATTCCTTCAGGGAAAAGCTCAAAAGCTGATTCGAGGTTATCCGCTTCAATAGGAAATTGAACAGGGATCGGGCCCATTTGAGTCATTAATGTCGTGTCTCCAATATATTTTATTGTTCTGTTGTCATCATTAGAGCCATCAATATTAATGGGAACCATTTTTCTAATAGTTGCTGCTTTAAGATCAGTAATAGATTCTTCCCTATAAAGATTTTCAGTATCAATCGTAAATGCATCGAGTCCTTCAGGTTGTTTTTCCACTGTACACGTCCTCTAGAAGATTTTTTTATAATATTAAGTTGCTAATACGTAAATAATACCAGATTAACCTTTCATTGAGGTAATTCTCTAATATTGTTGTGTTAGACTGGGTGAATTAGCTTGTTTTTGGGAGGAAATTGCACTTATGACTACTTTAATAACAGGAGTTGCCGGTTTTATTGGTTATCATATGGCAGAAGCCCTCTTGAGCAGGGATGAGAAAGTGGTTGGAGTGGATAACCTTAATGACTTTTATGAAGTTGCTTTAAAACGAGCTAGGTTGAGTCGAATTGGGGCTAACCCTTTGTTTGATTTTAGAAAAATCGACATTTCAGATAGGTTTTTAGTAAGGGAGTTATTTAGTGCACTGAAACCTACAACTGTTGTCCATTTGGCCGCTCAGGCAGGGGTGCGATATTCTTTAACTAATCCACATGCATACATTGAATCTAACATAAATGGTTTTTTAAATATCATTGAGGGATGTAAAAAATCTGAGGTTCAGCATTTAATTTACGCGTCCTCTAGCTCTGTTTATGGGGGAAATACTGTGTTGCCTTTTTCAGAAGATGAGCGAGTGGAAAAACCTTTATCGCTTTATGGGGCTACAAAGATTTCAAACGAACTTATGGCTCGAGTTTATAGTGATCTGTATGATATACCTACAACTGGACTTAGGTTCTTTACGGTGTACGGTCCGTGGGGTAGGCCAGATATGTCTATTTTTCGTTTCACAAAAAATATAATTGCTAACGAACCAATTGATGTTTTTAATGACGGAAATCATAAACGAGACTTTACTTATATAGATGATATTATTAAAGGATTAGTAGCGACTTTAAAACTAGTCCCATCGAGAATGCCAGCTGAGCCGGACAAATCAAGTTTACCACCATATCAAATATTCAACATAGGAAACAGTCAGCCGGTAGAGCTTTTAGAAATGATAAAAATCCTAGAAGATGTTTTGGGAAGAAAAGCAAAGTTAAATTTAATGCCCCGCCAACCTGGAGATGTTTATGATACCCACGCCAATATTGAACTATTGGAAAAAGCTACTGGCTACCGACCAAGCACGGATTTAGAAACAGGGATATCAAAATTTCTTGAGTGGTATAAGGAATTTTATCGTGTTTCCTGACTCTAGTAAGTTATCATCTTGCATAGTATAAAATCACAGTAGTGGCAATAGGTTATAATGTTGATATTTAGGATAAGTATTTCTTGTTGACTATTGGTTATTTGGTATCGATTCGGAGGAATTTTAAACATGGAAGTCGTAATGGTTGGAACCGGTTACGTCGGGCTTGTCTCTGGCTCTTGTTTCGCTGAGTTTGGAGCAAATGTAGTATGCATTGATTCTGATTTAATCAAGATTAAAGAACTAAACGAAGGAAAGATTCCAATTTTTGAGCCAGGCCTTGACGAGCTGGTTAAAAAAAATGTGAAAGAACATAAGTTGATGTTTTCCACTAGCCTTGAGGAGTTTGTTCCAAGGGCTGACTTAGTTTTTATCGCTGTGGGGACGCCTACCCGTCGAGGTGATGGTATGGCAGACTTAGGATATGTATTTGAGTCTGCAAAACAAATAGCATCATGTCTTCAAGGCTATACAGTAATAGTTGATAAATCAACGGTCCCCGTTGGAACCGCGAGGAAGGTCAGAGAGCTTATAGAGCTAGAGAATCCGGAAGCGGACTTTGATGTAGCATCCAATCCTGAGTTTCTTAGAGAGGGAGCCGCTATATCGGACTTCATGCGCCCGGACCGTGTGGTGATAGGGGTTGAATCTGAAAAAGCGAAGAATAAATTGATTGAGCTTTACAGACCGTTGAACTTAAGAGAGACTCCGATTTTAATATCAAATCTTGAAAGTGCTGAACTGATTAAGTACGCATCAAATGCTTTCCTAGCAACTAAAATTAGTTTCATTAACGAAATTGCAAATCTTTGTGAAACACTCGGAGCTGATGTTCACGATATTGCAAAAGGTATGGGCATGGACAGGAGGATTGGTTCAAAATTTTTACATCCTGGCCCAGGCTATGGTGGTTCGTGCTTTCCGAAAGATACAAAAGCTTTGCTTTCTTTCGCAGAAGAAAGCGGGCATGAGCTTGCCATCGTGAGGGCTACGATTGAATCAAATAACAAGCAAATATTAAAGATGTTTGATAAAATCATGACCGCGTTGGGTCCTTCAAATAATAATCAAACGGTTGCTGTATTAGGTTTAACATTTAAGCCTGAAACGGATGATATTCGGGAATCTCCGTCACTCACTATCTTGCCGAAATTATTGGAAGCAGGGTTAAAGATTAAGGTTCATGATCCAAAAGGACTGGGTGCTGCAAAGCAGGTTCTTCCGACAGATATCATTTTCTGTGAAAAAATGTTAAGCGCAATAGAAGGCTCTGATGCATTGCTCATATTGACGGAATGGAACGAGTATAGAGGCCTTGATTTAAATAGGTTGAAGCAAGTTATGGAAGGTAACGTTTTTATCGATCTTAGGAATATTTATGAGCGTGACATGGTAGAGGGTCATGGTTTTTCTTATTTTTGTGTCGGAAGATGATTTTGTTTTTTTCTGGATGCTAAAATTCGATTGGGAAATCCATCCATGATTAACTTTATTACTTTTTTTTTAGTTTCGTTATTAGCGGTCATAAGCTGTTTGTTGACCGGCTTGGCTGTGAAAAGTTTTTCCTATTTTTCAATATTAGATTTACCAAAAAAAAGGAGTTTGCACATTAGCCCAACACCAACAGCGGGCGGTATTGTTTTTATTCTAATATTTTTTTCATTTATTTTCGTGCATGATTTTGACGAGTTGCTTACCTTTAATTGGTTGGTTTTTTCTTTGGGCGTTGCCTTATTGGGCGGCTTGGATGATATTAAACCCCAAAAGGTACGAGTGCGTTTATTAAGCCAGTTTATTCTTGCAACATTCTGTTGGTCCGCATTAGTTGAACAATTATTTCCAAGTAATCTGCTCTTGATTGATGATTATAGTCTATTACTCTATCTTTTAATTTTTTCATTAATTTCATTATTCCATATAAATCTTTTTAATTTTATGGATGGGTCAGATGGCTTTGCGGCTACCCAAGGAATTATTTTTTTTACCTTTCATGCAATAATCTTTATCTTCTGCAACGCTGAGCCTTTGGCGATTTATTGTTTGGCTTTAACCAGTATTCTAGTTGGATTTTTAATCCATAATTGGCCACCCGCTAAAATTTTCATGGGAGATTCAGGAAGTTATTTTATCGCCTCTCAAATGCTTGTGGTCGGGTTTTATGGGTATCAAGAAATTGGATATCCATTTTCTTTAATAATATTAGCTCCTTTTTTGTCAGATTCGATTTTGACCTTGGCCAGACGAATGATTGCCAAAAAGAAATGGTGGCGACCTCACAAAGAACATGTATATCAGCAGCTAATTGAAAAAGGTCTAAAGCCTTCTCAGTTAAATATCTATTTATTCATTATGCATGTTTTACTCTTTCTTCCGATTGGTACCGCAGTTGTTTATGTAGAGGAATATAGGAATTTAACCCTTTTAATGTCATTCGGTATAAGTTCAGTTATCTGGTACTATTTAAATATCAAATTGATGGATGCTAACTTCTTGAAGAACAATGTTTAAAAAAGCACTGGTATTTATTCACGATCTGGCGGTTTCCTGTATATCTTGGTTCTTGGTTGTTTTTGTTAGATTTAACTTTGAGGCTCCCCCAAGCGAAACCTACGATACAATTGTTTCGGCATTACCGATTGTCCTGCTGGCTCAAAGTTTAATGAATATAAGCTTTGGGCTTTATAAAGGTATTTGGCGATTCGCCAGTTTGCGAGATACCCTTAATATTATAAAGGCTGCGGTTTTTGGAATTGCAATGATATCTGTTATTTTGTTTATAACTAATCGCCTTGAATTTATACCCAGGACCGCGATTATTTTGTACCCTATTTTTTTGATTGGACTATTAACCGCGCCTAGATTCGCCTATCGTCTCGTTAAAGACAATGATCGAAGATTAAATAAAAGGTTAGGGATTAGGACTTTGATTATTGGTGCAGGTATGGCGGGAGAGTCTATTGCTCGTGATATGTTAAGAGGATCACGTTACAACCCGATTGGTTTTATTGACGATGACAATAATTTAAGGGGCTCAGTGATTCACGGGATTCCAATTATTGGTAAAGTTTTGAGTATTGCTAGCTTAGTTAAAGAGCTTGATATAAAACTAGTTATTATCGCGATTCCCACCGCAAGTGCGTCGCAGATGAGGGTTATTATCGAACAATGTTCTGCGACAAATGTAAGATTCCTTACTCTGCCAAAGCTAAACGATATTGTTGAAGGCCATGTTGACTTAGGTTTGATGCGCGAGGTTTCGATTGACGACTTATTAGGACGAGAACAGATTGTATTAAACTGGAGACGAATGCAGACTTTTCTATCCAACAAAAAGATTTTAGTGACTGGAGGCGCGGGATCTATTGGTAAGGAACTTTGTCGTCAACTGCTCAGAATTAACTTATCCTCTCTAACGATAATTGACCAAAGTGAATTAGGTTTGCACGAGCTAAAACATGATTTGTTCCAGCACTCCGATACTGAGATTAAATTCGTACTAGGTAATGTTTGTGATGAAATGCTATTGCAAAATTTATTTAAGGTTGGTCAATTTGATGTTGTATTTCATGCGGCAGCCTATAAACATGTTCCGATTCTCCAAAATCAGGCCAGAATAGCGGTGGCTAATAATGTACTAGGGACGGAGTCTATTGCGCGGATTTCAAGTGAGCACGGTGTCGGTAATTTTGTTTTGATATCAACTGATAAAGCGGTTAAACCCACCAATATCATGGGTGCATCGAAACGTTTTGCTGAGCTAATTGTGCAAAGCCTAAATTGTGAATCTAAAACTCGTTTTATGGTAGTGAGATTTGGAAACGTTTTAAATTCTGCTGGAAGTGTTGTCCCTTTGTTTGAAAAACAAATTGCAAAAGGTGGTCCCGTTACGGTAACGCATCCTGAGGCAACTCGATTTTTTATGAGTATACCAGAGGCGTGTCAATTGATAATGGAGGCAAGTTCGGTCGGAGTGGGGGGTGAAGTTTTTGTTTTAGATATGGGTCAGCCGGTATCCATAGCTTTTCTAGCGGAACAAATGATCAAGTTATCGGGTAGATCAGTCGACGTGATATTTACTGGTTTAAGGGAAGGAGAAAAGTTAGAGGAAGAATTATTTTTTGATTTTGAGGAATTGCAAGCAACTAATAATGAAAAATTGTTTTTATCAAACGTGGAAAGTTTGAGGTGGGACGTTCTTTCAGATAAATTAGAAGACGTTCGTTTTGCAGTAGATAGATTTAATGAGAAAAAAATCATTGAGATTTTAAAAGAGATTACGCAATTAAAATTAAAAAAAAATAGTTGAGGAGAAGTATTTGCAAAAAATAACCAAAGTCGTGATTCCCGCGGCAGGATTTGGGACAAGATTTTTACCTGCAACTAAAGCGAATCCAAAAGAAATGCTTCCGATTGTTGATAAACCAGTAATCCAATATGCTGCAGAAGAAGCGGTTAAGGCGGGCATTAAGGATATAATATTCATCATTGGTCGTAATAAGCAGTCAATTGAAGACCATTTTGACACAGCATATGAGTTAGAAGCTGAGCTTGCGGCTAAACAAAAAAATCTTTTACTTGAGGCTATAAAAGCAATAGTTCCTTCATTTGTAAATTGTATATTTATACGGCAACCAGGTCCTATGGGTCTGGGGCACGCCATACATTGCGCTAACCCCGTAATTAATAACGAACCTTTTGCGATAATTTTGCCTGACGATCTCATCGACGCAGATGGTTGTGGTTGTCTATCACAAATGATGGATATATATAATCGGACTGGAGAGTCTGTTTTAGCGGTTGAGAGAGTTCAAGGTCCAGAGATCAGTAAATACGGCGTGATTGAAATTGAAAATTTTAAAGATAGAGTGGGTAAGATACAAACAATTGTTGAAAAACCTGCTTTTGATTCTGCTCCAAGTGACCTGGGTGTTGTTGGTAGATACATTCTGTCTTACAAGGTAATGGAAATTTTAAGTAGATTGACCCCGGACAGTGGAGGTGAAATTCAATTGACGGATGGTATTTCTGAACTTTTAAAGCTAGAAAATATCAATGCATTTGAATTTTATGGAACACGATTTGATTGCGGGTCAAAACTTGGCTTTTTAAAGGCTAACATAGCACTTGGTATAAGGTCGGATGAAGTTGGAGAGTCATTGATTAGCTGGATAAAAAAACAAAAATTTTAATTTTATTAATGATTTTTTAATGAAAAAGGGTTGAAGTTTGTTTTGGTATCGTAGTGGTCGATATTTTCCCGTCGCTTTATCGCGTAAACTACTGCGTAAGTAAATGGAGTCATGATGATTTCGACAAAAACTTTAAAACAAAAGTTGAACAAAATCACTTTTACTATAGTGTCTGTATTCCAGATCCCCCAAAAAGCTATTGGATAAAAAATTAAGCTATCTGCGGCTTGGCCAAAAATTGTTGAACTTATCGTCCTAAACCAAAGATGTCTTCCGTTAGTAACGACTTTAATTTTTGCCATTACAAAAGCATTTATAAAATCACCAACCCAAAAACCTAAAATTGAACCTAGCACTATTCGCCAAGTAGAGCCAAAAACAAGTTCGAGGGCTGGTTGAAGAATCTGGTTATGAGGCTCATTTCCTGCGGGAGGCAAGTTAATAATTATAAACGCCATCATACTTGCAAAAATCATCGAGGCAAACCCTACCCAGATTACTTTTCTTGCTTTAGCGTATCCATAAATTTCCGTGAGTATATCGCCAAAAATATAACTAATCGGAAAAAAAATATTACCGGCCCCAAAGATTAAAACAGAACCTAGGATTGGTAGAGCTATTGGCAACTCTATTTCACAAACTTTTGCAGGACCTATAAAGTTAGCGCAAACTAAAACGACTGAGAAGCCTGCCATAAGTGCTGGATAGAATGATGAGTTATTCCTATGCATTAAAATTCCTAAATTAATCTTTTAAAACTATAAAAAAAAAGATGCAACAGCTAAAATAATAGTCTGAACAATTGCAGTATAACAATTTGAGGGAGTCAAGTTAATCCGCTCAGAAAGATCTAGATTATCTGAAAATTTTAAATAATGAATTTGTCTTTCACTAATTTTACTTTTTTTATCTTTTTGCCATGTTTGATAGTTGTTTCGGGTTGCTCGAGTACCTTTAATAACAGTAAAAGTAAAGAAGGCTTTAATTCTGACATTATCAAATTTAGAAATATCGCGTCGAAGCACCAAGAGTGTATCATGGTAGGAAATTTTGTTGATTCCTCGGATTCAGCTGATTTTGCTAATTTGTCGAAGGAAAAAATTGGCCGTGAATCTGTTTATGGACAATTAGCACCTTTAAAATACAAAGATATTGAAATAGCTGTGGCAGATGAAGCATTAAAAAGACACGATATTTCAAATTTTTTTAAAGCACTTGAGGAGCTCAATTGCGATTTTTACGTTACAGGTGAGATAATTAAATTTACTAATAAATTTCTTTTGACTTATTCAGTCACAGAAATAGTCATGCGTTTAGACTTGTTTGATGATAAAGGTAATTTGATTTGGTCTAAGCTAGAAAAAGGTAAGAGTGACGCGGGCGCGATTCCATTTACGCCTATTAGCGCATTGACAGGAATTTTTTTCGCCTCAAAAAATAGGGAAGAAGAAATTGCTGTTAGATTAGTAGGATCTGTAAGCAGGAGGTTGGTTGAACAATTAGATCAATTTCTGCATAAAAGTGATTGGGTTCCTCAATTGAATCTAAGACCAGACAAATCAATTGAAAAAACAAATGACTATAGTGTGTTAGATCTTCGTGTTGCAATTGAACTAAATGATTTTGGTGAAGCTGAAATGATCGCCAATCAATTGCTTTTACAAGGCTCCGATAACAGTGAATTATTATTTCTTACCGGTCAGGTTTACATGCAAAAAGAAGAGTTTAAAGTCGCCAAAGAGTTTTTTTTGAAGGCTATATTGGTTGATGCAAGCCAAAGTGATTATTACAATGGCTTGGGAATTACTAACCTGCAGCTCGGCGATGACCTAGAAGCGTTAATAAATTTTGAGAGAGCTATTTCGATTAATAAAAAAAATGTTTCGGCCCATGTTGGAATGGCCTTAGTATTGGAGAATAATGGTTTATTTGAAGAATCCGGAGAGCACCTCTATCGGGCGGGATTGTATTCAATTTCGATAAGTGATTATGTTTCTGCGGTTTATGCACTATCGGAGCTTAAGAGATTAGCGCTTAAAAAAGTTGGTTTATACCAAAAGGTCGAAGATCTCGAGGCAGTGATTAAATTTAATCGCAACATGATTCATTAATAATTTACTGACCACGTAAAAATAGTTTATCCAATTCTCTAATCGACATGTAGCGCCATACTGGTCTGCCATGAGAGCAATAGGCGCTATTTTCGGTTGATTCAATTTTTCTGATGATATTATTCATTTCATTGATTGTAATTCTGTCATAAGCTCTCAACGACGCTTTGCAAGCCATGTCAGCCAGTAATTTAGAGGCATGGGGCTCTATTTTATCTTTTATATCAAACTTTAATATGTTGCTAATCGTGATCATTGCCGCTTCTGAAATACTTTTTTTTGTGAACACAAAAGGGTATTCTTTGATTGCTATAGTTGTTTTACCGGTGCGCTCTATTTCAAATCCACATTGAGTTAAGTTTTCTTTTTTTTGCTCTATTTCCTCAGCTTCGAACTCATTTACAAATATTTCTATTGGAAAGAGTGCCTTTTGTTTTTGAATTTTTCCTTTTTTCCATTGTTTTTTGAGTATCTCAAAATTTATCCTTTCATGAGCTGCATGCATGTCTATAATTACGATCCCCGAATGATTCTGAGCTAAAATAAAAGTCGAGTGAATCTGTCCTATCGCGGTACCGAGATCAGCGGTTTCGGTCCGAAAAAAATCAATTTCAGTGAGTTCACGCTCCCCATTGTTCCTGGAAATTGATTGATCTTGATTTTTACTTTGAACTCTATTAAGGGTAACCGGTGTGCTAGTGGAAGCGCTTTGTAAAGTGGGAGATATTTTGAATTCACTTGAATTGATTTGATTTTTAAAAGTGTCCCTACGTAAGGTGTTTTGAAAAGCTCTTCCCACCAATTGAGAAATGATTTGAGGTGATGCAAACTTTATTTCTTCTTTGGACGGATGGACATTGACATCTATAACATTTGGATTTATCTGTATAAATAGCAAAAGAGGAGGCAGACGCTTCCCAAACATTATGTCTCGGTAGGCTAGTCGAATTGCTTGCTCTATTACTCTGTCTTTCACAAATCGACGATTAACAAATTTAGGCTGTAGATCTCCAGATGCGCCATTTATTGATGGACGCGATAGCCAACCGTGAATTGCAATATTGGAAAGTTCACCTGCAAAAAAAAGTGAGTCTTTAGAAAAGTCTTGATTGCAAAAATAGTCAAAGCGTAAAGCTTCTTCTTTTTCTTCTAATGGTTTGAGATTGAATATTGTTTTCCCCTCATTGATTAGGTGGAAATCAATACTTGGATGGGCTAGCGCAAGCCTCATGAACGTTAATTTAATTTTTTTGTTTTCTATTGTTTTAGACTTGAGAAACTTTCTCCTTGCTGGTGTATTGAAAAACAAGTTTTTTACCTGAAAAACAGAACCGATATTGCTGGCACATTGCTCAACCGGTTGGATTAAAGAGCCACCTTTGGCGGTGAGGCAAAAGCCTGTGCTTTGGTTCATTGGTCTTGTAATAATTTTCAGTTCTGAAATAGCCGCAATACTTGAAAGTGCCTCACCTCTAAAACCAAGGCTACTTATAGTCAATAAATCAGATAATTCCAGTATTTTGCTTGTGCTGTGTCGCACGATGGATAAAGGTAGCTCTTCTACAGGTATTCCAGATCCATCATCAGTTACCTTGATTTCGTCTACACCTGCATTATATATCTCAATTTTTATTTTTTTAGCCCCTGAGTCAATACTATTCTCAACAAGTTCTTTGACTATTGACGCAGGTCGTTCAATTACCTCTCCAGCTGCTATCTTATTAGCAATTTCTTCTGGCAGAAGTTTTATTTTATCCATAAAATAAACCTTTGGCTTAATAGTAAATGTTGGCCTTTACAATGTATTGGTTCTAGCACAGAGTAAAAAATTATAATGAATAAAATAATAGCCTTCTTTGCTGTAATCAACCTTCTTTTATTAATTTTTTTCTCAATGAGGGAGCCTAGTTTAGAGAAGACATACGATCTTCTCGAAAAAGCTAGAAAAGCAAGAGATGAAAATTTGTTTGTTAAACAAAGAGGCTTCCTCGAACAAGTGATTGATGAAAGGATTAAAATTCTTGGCTATAACCATCCCGGTCTTGCAAAATTATATTCTCGGATGGCGCATTCTTATGTGAGTTCGAATAATTTCGGACTTAAATTACCTGAAGTTTCGAAGAACTTTGAAAAAGCCGAATATTTTGTTGATAAAGCAATTTCCATCGCTGGAAATCAAAAAGATAAGCAAAAATGGCAACTGGGTCTCTATGTCGCTCAGAAAGGAAACATTATTTTAGAAAAAGCCGAATTCGGGTCACAACAAGTACCTGAAAGAGGTATTATGTTACTGCAACAATCTTTAAAAATCCTGAAAAATGACTTAGGAATGCAGTCGCCTGAGTTCCAAATTACAAAAACTATCTTAGCGAGAGCTTTGAAAAAAAAGGGGGATTGTAATCATTCAATGAATTTATTGGCAGAGACAATTGGTTGGTTTGAAAATAACTTGCCTCCAGATTCTGAAAGATTAGCGCTTCAGTATGAGAATTTGGCCTCATCTCAAGCCTGCGAGGGACATTTTGATGAGTCTATCAAAAACAATCAGAATGCGCTGGCGATCTATGGCAAAAACGATACTTATTATATTCCCAGTTTGATACTTATGTATCGAAATAGTTTTATTTATTTTTTAATGGATAAAAAGGACGAGTGTCTTAGGTTGTTCGCTAATTTATCCGCAAAAATATCCGATGATAATCTATCAAATAAAATGTTGGTAATAATGGCGCAGGATTTATATTATCTTAAGCTTATTTTAAAAAATAAGGCTACTTTAGATGAAGTTCAGCAGTTTCGCTCGATTTTACGCTCGAGGCGCCTGACTTCTCAGAACTCAACATTCCAACTTATTCCCCCTAAGATTATCATTGCTGTCGAAGAGAAAATTGATATGGAGTTGAATTCTCGTAAAACCGAAGAGTCGAAGAATAATTTTTAAAGAATTGGCTCCCCGGGACG
>MDTD01200404.1_pt1 | contig 12132 bp, 14 predicted proteins | sample 811221 | NCBI WGS metagenome assembly MDTD01 (sample SAMN05326646, study PRJNA326480) | marine metagenome | isolation source: seawater | place: Pacific Ocean: South West | collected 2011 | reverse complement strand
TCCATGCGAACCGGCCGCTCATCGTCGGTCTTGTTGCCTCGGCAGAACGCATATCGCAGGTGCGCGAGAACCGTGTGCTTGGCTCCTCCATGGCCTACAATCAGGGATCCTATGCCGACCGGGCGACCATTGCCGCGGAACTGACCCATGCCCGGCAGCTTCTCAATCGCCATGGCTGGCCGATGATCGATGTCACGCGGCGGTCCATCGAGGAAACCGCCGCCGCCATCCTTGCATTGTACAACAAGCCCCGCCTTCCGGGCTGACCCGCATAGCGTAAAGGATTTCCATAAACCATGTCATCCGACCTGATCCTGGCTTCCGCAAGCCCCTTCCGCCGGCAACTGCTGGAAAATGCCGGCATTTCCTTCAAGGCCATACCCGCCGAGGTCGACGAGCGCGCGGTGGAGGCGCCGCTGGTTGCGGCCGGCGGTTCGCCCGAGGACGTTGCCCTGGTCCTTGCCGAGGCCAAGGCCATGGACGTCTCCGGCCGTCATCCAGACAGCCTCGTCATCGGTTCGGACCAGACACTGTCGCTTGGCGATGAAGTGCTGCACAAGGTCAAGACGATGGAGGACGCGCGCAAGCGGCTGCTGCAACTATCCGGCAAGACGCATCATCTCAATTCGGCCGTTGTCCTGGCCAGGGGCGGCGAGACAGTCTGGCGGCATGTATCCGTGGCGAGCCTCACCATGCGGGACCTTGAGCCGGCCTTTGTTGGCCGGCACCTTTCCGCCGCTGGAAATTCGGTCCTGTCCAGTGTCGGCGCCTATCAGATAGAAGGCGTGGGCATACAGTTGTTCGAGTCGATTGAAGGGGACACGTTCACCATCATGGGTCTGCCCCTTCTCGCCTTGCTTCACCAGTTGCGCGCCATGGAGGCGATCGATGGCTGATCATGCTGTCAGGGCCGGCGTGATCGGCGACCCGATCAAGCATTCCCGGTCTCCCGTCATCCACGGCTACTGGCTGGAAAAGTTGGGAATCGACGGCCGCTATGACACCATCCATGTGCCCGCCGGGGAAGCGGCAAGCTTCATCGCCCGCCTGCCTGGGTCCGGTCTCGCCGGATGCAATGTGACGGTGCCGCACAAGGAGGATGTCTTCCGCGCGGTGGCAAACCTGACGGAGACCGCGCGCAGGATTGGCGCTGTCAACACGGTCTGGCTTGAAAAGGGTGAGACCTGGGGAGACAACACCGACAGCTATGGCTTTGCCGCCAATCTGGACCAGCGTTCGCCAGGCTGGGACCGTGGCGGAAAGGCGACGGTGATTGGTGCCGGCGGCGCGGCGCGGGCCATTGTCGATGCGTTGCTGGAGCGCGGTTTCGACCGGATCGCCCTTGTCAACCGAACTCTCAGCCGCGCCGAGGACCTGGCCGGGCATTTCGGGCCAAGGGTCACCGCGGCCGGTTTCGGTGACATGGCCCGCGAACTCGAAGGCGCGGCACTCGTTGTCAATACCACCACCCTCGGCATGGAGGGCACCACCGGACATGTCTTCGATTTCTCCATGGTACCGGATCAGGCCATCGCCACGGACATCGTCTACACCCCCCTGGTGACACCCTTCCTCGCCGCGGCAAGGGAACGCGGACTGGTGACCGTGGATGGACTTGGCATGTTGCTGCACCAGGCCGTGCCCGGTTTCGAGCTGTGGTTCGGCCAGCGTCCGCAGGTGACGGACGAATTGCGGCGGACAGTGCTGAAGACAATGGGCGAGACGGAGGACGCATGAGAATCGTCGGATTAACCGGCTCGATCGGCATGGGGAAAAGCACGACGGCGGCCATGTTCGCCGAGGCGGGCATTCCGGTGCATGATGCCGATGCGACCGTGCACCGGCTTTATGCCGGACGCGCCGCGCCGCTTGTCGAGGCCGCCTTTCCCGGGACCGTGGTCGACGGCGTGGTGGACCGGGACCGGCTGGGCAAGGCCGTGATAGGCAATGGCGAAGCCATGAAGAAACTGGAAGCGATTGTTCATCCTCTCGTCAGGGAGGAAGAACTGGCCTTTCTGGAAAAGGCGCGGGAAGCCGGTGCGCCCTTCGCCGTTCTGGATATCCCCCTGTTGTTCGAAACGGGTGGACAGGACAGGGTCGATGCCGTCATCGTCGTGTCGGCGGATGCCGCGATCCAGCGCAAGCGCGTGCTGGAACGCCCGGGCATGGGCGAGGCGAAGTTCGAGGCGATCCTGGCCCGCCAGGTACCCGATGCCGAAAAACGCGCCCGCGCCGATTTCATCATCGATACCGGTCACGGGATGGACGCCGCGCGCGCCCAGGTCGCGGATGTCATTGCGGCGCTCAGCGAGCCTGCGGTGGATTGACCCTTCAAGCGGCAATGCAAGCCTTGCGTTCGGGCCGGGCGGTCCGAAGATGGACGCCGTAGCGAATCACCAGCCGGGAACCGGACCCATGCGCGAGATCATTTTCGACACTGAAACCACGGGGCTCGACAACCAGGCCGATCGCGTCATCGAGATCGGTGGCGTTGAACTGGTGGACCGGTTTCCGACAGGCCGGACCTTTCACGTCTACATCAACCCGGAGGGCAGGGAGGTTCATCCCGAAGCCTATGCCGTGCACGGCATCTCCAACCAGGATCTGGCCGGCAAGCCTGTCTTTTCCGAAATAGCCGACGACTTCCTCGCCTTCTTTTCCGGCGCGAAACTGGTTGCCCACAACGCCAGTTTCGACATGGGTTTCATCAACGCGGAACTGGCGCGGCTGTCCCTGCCGCCTTTCGATCCGGCCCTGGTGATCGACACGCTGGCCATCGCCCGGCGCAAGCACCCGATGGGCCCGAACTCGCTGGACGCGCTTTGCCGCCGTTACGGCATCGACAATTCCCATCGCACCAAGCATGGCGCCCTGCTGGATTCCGAACTGCTGGCCGAGGTCTATATCGAACTGGCCGGCGGAAAGCAGGCGGCGCTGCGGCTGAGCGAGGATTCCGGCGTTGGCGACGAGGACGGGGCGCAGGGCGTCACGGTCGTCTTGCCGCAGCGGCCGGAACCGCTGCCCCAGCGCCTGTCGGAAGCGGAAGTTGCCGCGCATCTTCACCTGGTCGAAAGACTTGGCGAAAAGGCGCTTTGGGCGAAGCTCGGTTTCGGACCATCCGCAACCGGCCAGTGAAACGGCCATGAAAAAACCCGGCGCCTGAACACCGGGTCTTCAATGATTCACGTGAAACGTCCGGCTGTCAGCTCGGATTGGCGCTTTCCGAACGATTGCGTTCCTCCGCCATGCGCTGCTGGAACATGGCCGCGAAATCGATGGGCTCCAGCATCAGGGGCGGGAAGCCGCCATTGCGCGTGGCATCCGAAATGATCTGCCGCGCAAACGGGAACAGCAGGCGCGGGCATTCGATGAACAGGATCGGCAGCATGTGTTCCTGGGGGAACCCTGCGACGCGGAAGATGCCGCCATAGACCAGTTCCACGTTGAAAAGCGTCTTGCCTTCCAGCTCGGCCTTGGTGTTGAGCGTCAGCACCACGTCGAATTCCTGTTCGGAAAGCGGATTGGCATTGACGTTGACATTGATGTTGATGCCGGGGCTCTTGCTGCCCTGGTTCTGCAGGGAACGCGGCGCGTTCGGGTTCTCGAAGGAGAGGTCCTTGATATACTGGGCCAGGACGTTGAGGACCGGCTGTTGCTGGTTCTGTCCGTTGCCCGCTGCTGCGGATTCTGTGTCGCTCATCCTACGGTTCCTTTTCAAGATTGCACCGGGGTGCGGCAGGCCGGTGTCCTGCAGGGAAAAATCGCAGGCTGGCTATCATGGCCGTCCGTGCATGACAAGTGAAACCGCCGCAGTGGCCAGGTCAGTCCGGGCGGCGCCGCCGGTTTTCGTCGGCCTTTTCATATTCATCTTCGCCAAGGTCGATCGTCCGTCCATCGTCGCGCCGCCATGCTTCACGGGCGGTGAAACCGCCTGCCGACACGACGGTGATGCGATTCCTGAGCAGCCGCCAGCCGAGATCCCGCAATGCGGGGATGAAGAGCAGGAACCCCATGGTGTCGGTGATGAAACCGGGCGTGAGCAGCAGCACACCGGCAATCAGGATCATGACACCATGGACGAGTTCGCGCCCCGGAACGCGGCCGGCGTCGGTTTCCGCCTGGATGCGGGCGATCAGGGAGAAGCCCTGGACGCGCAGCAGGATGGAGCCGATCACCGCCGTGACGACGATCATCGCCAGCGTGGCAACGACGCCGATCTGGCCGCCGATCACCACGAAGGCGGCGATCTCGGCAAGCGGGATGACGAGAAGCAGGAAGGGGATGAGACTGAAGGGCATGGGCCGAACGGCGCCTTTCTCTCCGGCAAGATCGGATTGGCTGGGGACTCTGGTAATCTTTCCTGCAATATAGGAAGGCTGACAACGCATTTGAATGCGTGGCACCGGCGTTCTATATGAGCCCTAGTCGCTTTTGAAACCGTTCCCCGGCCGCAAGGCCGGCCATGATGGCAGGCACGATGCAGTATCTCGATTTCGGTACGATATTCTTCCTGGTCACGGCAGTGGTCATCATCTACCAGCTCCGTTCCGTGCTTGGCCGGCGCACGGGCAATGAACGCCCGCCGTTCGACCCCTACACGGAAGGGCGGCTGGAAAACCAGCCTCAGACCGACGACAACGTCGTTGCCCTGCCGCGCCGCAGGAAGAAGGGCGACGGCGAGCCATCCGAAGAGTTCTACGCTCCGGTCGATGTGGTTGCCGAGAAGGGCACACCGCTCAACAGGACGCTGCGCCAGATCCGCGATGCCGATCCCGGCTTCGACCCGAAAGGCTTCGTCGAAGGCGCCAAGATGGCCTATGAGATGATTGTCACGGCCTATGCCGAGGGTGACCGCAAGACCTTGCGCAACCTCCTGTCACGCGATGTGTTCGAGGGATTCGACCAGGCGATCAAGGCGCGAGAGAAGGCGGGGGAGAGCATGCGTTCTTCCTTTGTGGGCATCTCGAAGGCCGAAATCACCAATGCCGAGATCCGGGGCAATGACGCGCTGATCACACTGCGCATCGTCTCCGAGATGATTTCGGCGACCATTGGTGCCAATGGCGAGGTTGTCGACGGCGATCCCGAATCCGTTACCGAGGGCACGGATATCTGGACCTTTGCCCGCGATCTGCGCTCGCGCGATCCCAACTGGAAGCTCGTCGCGACCGAAGAGGAATGATTTTCGCCCTGTGGGGATGACGGCATGACCGACGCGCCTGTTTTCCTGCCGGCCGGTTTCCAGGCCATTCCGGGATGGGCAGGCGATGATCATGCCGCTGCATTCGCCGCCTTTCGCCGGTCCGCCGTCGAGGCGGCACGGCGCTCATGGAAAGACGGCGCGCTCGGGGTGACGTTCGAATCCCTCCGGCCCGCATTCGAGGCCGCCCGCTCCATGGACCATCCCGGCCAGGCAACGGCGAAAGCATTTTTTGAAACCCATTTCGATGTCTGGGCTTGTCCGGCGGAAGGTGGCAGCGGCCTTGTCACCGCCTATTACGAGCCGGAAGCGGAAGCTTCGCGCGAATGCATCGGCCGTTTTCGCCATCCACTTTATCGACAGCCCGCCGATCTGGTGAAAATTGCTCCCGGTGCGCATCCGCCAGGCCTCGATCCGGCCTTTGAATGGGCGAGGCAGACCCCGGCCGGCCTGGTCGAGCATCCCGACCGCCAGGCGGTGGAGACCGGAGCGCTTGCCGGGCGCGGCCTGGAGATCGCCTGGCTCGCCGATCCGGACGATGTGTTCTTCATCCACGTCCAGGGTTCCGCGCGCTTGTCGATGACCGATGGCATGATGATGCGCGTCGGATTTGCCGCCAAGTCCGGCCATCCCTTTTCCGCCATCGGCCGCAAACTGGTCGAGGAGGGGGAACTGGATGCGGCAACGGTTTCGATGCAGGCGATCCGAGCCTGGTTGAAGCGCAACCCGGACCGGCGCGATTCTCTTGTCTGGTCCAACCGCTCCTTCATCTTCTTCCGCGAAAATCCCTTGGGCGATCCGGACCTCGGCCCCACGGCGGCAGGCCATGTCCAACTAACGCCCGGCCGGTCCGTGGCGCTGGACCGCAAGCTGCATTGTTTCGGCACCCCCGTGTGGATCCACGCACCATCGATGACGGATTTCGGCGCCCCCTTCTCCAAGCTGATGGTCGGGCAGGATACAGGCTCCGCCATCGTCGGCCCCGCCCGTGCGGATCTCTTCGCCGGGACGGGAGCGAAGGCAGGCGAGGCCGCCGGCGCGGTCAAGGCACCTGCAGCCTTCTGGTTTCTCCTGCCGCGCGGACTGGAACCCGGAGCCATGCCGTCATGACCGGCCGGGAACGCAAGCTTGATGCGGAGGAACGCATCCTCTGGGGAAAGGTCGCGCGTTCGACCACGCCGCTGAAGGACAAGGCGGTGCAGGACGACTGGCTGCCGGAAGCGCCCCGGGAGGATGACAGCACGCCCCGGATCGTGCGGCAGGCCGGAACCTTCCGCCAGCATCCGCCGCCAGCCACCCACAATCCGCCGCAGCCGCCTGCTTTCGACCGGCCGCAGCGCCGCAAGCTGGAAAAGGGGCGCATTCCGATCGAGGCGCGCATCGACCTGCATGGCCTTTTCCAGGCCGAGGCCCACACCATGCTGCTTTCCTTTCTCGCCCATGCCCACGCGCGCGGCCTCCGCCATGTGCTCGTGATTACCGGAAAGGGCGCGTCCTACGGTTCGGAGGGCGTCCTTGCCCGGTCCGTGCCGGCATGGCTGGCAACGCCCCCGTTCCGGGCCCTTGTCAGCGGCCATGATGTGGCGTCGCGCCGCCATGGCGGGGAAGGCGCGCTTTACATCCGGATTCGGCGCAAGCCGGGGAGGGCGGGATGACGCCGTTCGGCAAGAAGCTGAGGGACATGCGGGCCGAGCGCGGCGTGACGCAGAAGGAAATGGCCATGGCCATCGGCGTGTCGCCCGCCTATCTGTCGGCTCTCGAACATGGCCGGCGCGGCCAGCCCACCTGGTCCTTGCTGCAGCGGATTATCGGCTATTTCAACGTGATCTGGGACGAAGCCGACGAGTTCGCCGAACTGGCGGGCATCTCCGATCCCCGGGTGACGATCGACACGGCTGGCCTGACACCGGCCGCCACCGCCTTTGCCAACCGCCTGGCGCGCGACATAGGCCGGCTCGACGACGATGGACTTGAAGCCCTGGACCGCATGCTCGATGCGCTTGTGCGCGGTGAGCAGGATCGCGCGAAGTGATCCCGGCTGAAACCGGTTCCGGTTTCGGGCTGCCAGTTGCAGGGCAACGCCTTACTCGAACAGGGCTTTCAGTTCGCCGAGCTTGTCGTTGACCAGCCAGCCGTAATAGTTCTCCTCCGGCATGCGCGGCGTCTTGCCCTCCGCGAGGCGCCTGCCGTTCTCGGCCTTGAGCATTTCGGCGCGTTCTTCCGGGTTTCCCAGATTGTAGAGCGTGGCCGTGATGCCCGGATTGCCCGAAATGTCGAAGCCGGCGATTGACCGGTAGGCGTCGATCGACTTGGCGATGACGGCCGCCACATAGGCAAGCGTCATGTCCGGATCCATGATGGTGCGGTAGACGGCCTGCGGATTGCGGTGGTCCAGCCGCGGATAGCCCGAGACCTCGTGCACCATGTCGCTCATTTCCAGCGCGGTCAGCGGGTTCAATTGACCCAGGCCGAAGGTCTGGCCGGCATAGAAAGGCTGGAAGAAGACTGCGGAAAACCGGTCGTCCGGCCATGTCTTGCCACCAACGGTCCGGCCCCTGAACATGCTGTCCCAGACGGTTTCCCGGCAGGTCCACTGGTCATAGCTGCCGGACAGGTCCGCGCAGCGCTGGAACTCCGGACGCTGGATGAAGTCGCCGACATTCTCGCCATTGTGCTCGAAGCCGAAGCGTGTGTTCACATAGGCCAGCGCCTTGATGTAGTAGCTCTGGAGGCGGTCATAGGCGTCGACGTTGTACGTGTGCTCACCGACGATGGCGCCGACGATATGCATCGGGTCGATGGCGTAGGCTTCCGCTTCCTTGCGGATCTTCGCGCGCAGCGACGAGTCCGACGCCAGAAGGTCATAGACCTTGCGGTATTTCCCCTCGAATGTCGTCTTCAAGGCCTGGGTGCGCTTGGAGGATGCGCCAGGGATCGCGGGCTGTTCCGAATGCCGGTTCCCTTCCGGCACTGTCGTCACCGCCATGGCCGGAGCCGCCACCAGAAAGGCGCAGATCAGGCTGATGGCGGGAACGGTCAGGCGGTGCATGGCGGCGTATCGGCATCCTGGTGAAAAACAGGGGTTCAAATAGTCGCTACTGCCGGGCAAGTCGATACGCAATAAGGCGCGTCTGGGGCCTGGCCGGCGCTGCTGTGTGTCTCCGGTTACAGGATATAGCGCGACAGGTCCGTATTCTTGGCCAGATCGCCGACATTGGCATGAACATAAGGCGCGTCGATGACCATGTCGTCACCGTCCCGGTCCGGCGCGGTATAGGAGATCTCGTCCAGCACGCGTTCCATGACGGTCTGCAGGCGACGCGCGCCGATATTCTCCACCGTGGCGTTGAGGTCGACGGCAATGCCGGCCAGCGCATCGATGGCGTCCTCGGTGAAGGACAGGTTGACGCCCTCCGTGCCCATCAGTGCCGTGTACTGCTTGATGAGGCTGGCCTCGGTCTCCGTCAGGATGCGGCGGAAGTCCTCCTTTTCGAGCGCCCTGAGTTCCACCCGGATCGGCAGGCGGCCCTGCAGTTCGGGCAGCAGGTCGGACGGCTTGGAGACGTGGAAGGCGCCCGACGCGATGAACAGGATGTGATCGGTCTTCACGGGCCCGTATTTGGTGGCCACCGTCGTGCCCTCGATGAGGGGGAGCAGGTCGCGTTGAACGCCCTCGCGGGAGACGCCGGCGCCGTGACCGCCTTCGCGCGCCGCGATCTTGTCGATCTCGTCGAGGAACACGATGCCGTCGTTCTCCGCCGAGACGAGCGCTTCCTGTGTCACCTGGTCCATGTCGAGCAGCTTGTCGGATTCGTCGTTGACGAGGAAACCGTAGCTTTCGGCCACCGTGGTGCGGCGCGTCTTGGTGCGTCCCCCCATGGCCTTGCCGAGCAGGTCGTTGATGTTGAGAACGCCGATATTGCCTCCCGGCATTCCGGGGATTTCAAAGCCGCCGGGCATGCCCGTGTCGGCGACCTCGATCTCGATCTCCTTGTCGTTGAGTTCGTTGTTGCGCAGCTTTCGCCGGAAGGAATCGCGCGTCGCCGGGCTCGCTGTCTTTCCGACAAGGGCATCGAGCACGCGTTCCTCGGCGTTGAGTTCGGCCTTGGCCTTCACTTCCGCGCGCTTGCGGTCGCGCACCAGCGCGATGGCCGCTTCGACCAGGTCGCGCACGATCTGTTCCACGTCGCGGCCCACATAGCCGACTTCGGTGAACTTGGTCGCCTCCACCTTGATGAACGGCGCGCCGGCCAGCTTTGCCAGCCGCCGGGAGATTTCGGTCTTGCCGACGCCGGTCGGCCCGATCATCAGGATGTTCTTCGGGCTGACCTCCTCGCGCATCGGGCTTTCCAGCTGCTGGCGCCGCCAGCGGTTGCGCAGCGCGATGGCAACCGCCCGCTTGGCCTCCTTCTGGCCGATGATGTAGCGGTCGAGTTCCGAGACGATCTCGCGGGGGGAATAATTGGTCATGGCCTACACTTTGATGGGAGGAAGTTTCGCCAGCACCGATGTGGGAAGCGTCGATCCCACGGTCAAGCCGCGGATGCGCTGCCATCCGGCGCCGAACATGATCACAAGGGCGCCGATCATCAGCAGGATCAGCGCGAAGGGCGGGATGCCGGTCGCATTCGCGGTCCGGTCGAACAGGTAATAGACGCCGAGAGAACCGAAATAGGCGAAGGTCGGCACCAGCAGCGAACGCCGGTCGATGGCGAGCGCCACATAGACGAAGCCGGCGATGAGCAGGGCGAGCGAGACGGCGGCGCCCGCGCCGGGCTCGATGTCGCCGACGGACGTTGCCTGCCCGGTGGCGAGGATGAACAGCGGATGCACCAGCATGGGCGCCGAGACGACATGCAGCCAGAAGGCGCAATCGGACCAGACGGTGCGCCGTTCGCGGTCGTGCAGGTCGAGCGCGACAGCCACGAGGAACACGATCACGCCGCAGGCCAGCGGCATCAGCAGCGCCCGCTCCATGACGAGGGGGAGCTGTTCGGCCGCCGGCAGGGCAACCTGTCCGCTCGTCACCCCGTCATAAAGGAAGAGGGCCGCCCACAGGAAGGCCATGGCCGTCATGGCAAGCGCGATGACGGCTGCCATGATCGGAACGCGGAAGCGCCAGAAATAGACTGCCGCCACCGCCGCGATGCCGCCGGCCGCAAGGCTGCCAAGCCATCCTGCCTCGCTGCGCAGCGCCAGCAGGGTCAGAAGGCTGGCATTGGCCTGGTCCAGGCCCGTTCGGGATACCGCGAAATCGCCGAGAACCACGGCAATGCAAGCTGCAAAGCCCAGACCCAGCACCGTGCTGGCCAGCCGCATCCGCTTCTGCCGTGTCACGAACTCCGCCACGCCCCAGATCGCGGCGGCAAGGATCAGCGTCCCTGCAAGGCGGTCGAGCCCGGGCACGGCCTGCAGCGAAAAGATGAGGCCGGCGAAGAGCATGCCGATGCCGACCGTCACGAACAGGTCGTTGCCACCGCCGATCAGGCGTAGGTTCTCGTCGGCCGTCGTTTCGGCGGGAAGCGGCGGCATGGTCTCAAGTGCAACGACGGCATCGCGTTGCGAGCGCGAGAGAATGCCGCGCTCCACCGCGCGATCGAGGGTTTCCAGGGAAATCAGGACCGTTTTCCTTTTCCTTCGGGCCGCGATCTGGCCGGCACGAGGACGCTTACCGGGTCTCGCCGGTTCCCAGCGTCTCCACCACCACGTTGTGGTTGGTATAGACGCAGATGTCGGCGGCGATCTGCATCGCCTTGCGGGCGATCGCCTCGGCATCCTCTTCCACGTCATAGAGGGCGCGGGCCGCGGCCAGGGCGTAGTTGCCGCCCGAACCGATGGCCATCACGCCCAGTTCCGGTTCCAGCACATCGCCATTGCCGGTCACGGCCAGGCTGACGTCGCGATTGGCGACCAGCATCATCGCTTCCAGTTGCCGCAGGTACTTGTCGGTGCGCCAGTCCTTGGCCAGTTCCACGCAGGCCCGCATGAGCTGGCCGGGATACTGTTCCAGCTTTGCCTCGAGCCGTTCCAGCAGGGTGAAGGCATCGGCCGTTGCCCCCGCGAAACCGCAGATCACGTCCTGGTCCTTGCCGATCCGGCGCACCTTGCGCGCATTGCCCTTCATCACTGTCTGGCCGAGCGACACCTGTCCGTCGCCGGCAATGACCACCTTGCCGCCCTTGCGCACGGTGACGATCGTCGTGGCGTGCATGCTCTTCTCGCCCATGGGCCGGAACTCCGTTTGCCTCCCGCGCCAGTCCGGCGCGGATTGTCTGAACCGTCTATGTATGCGACGGCTGCGTGATTGCAAACCGGCCCGGTCGGGAAGCCTGCCGAGCGGCCCCGGCAAGCAACTTTCCAATCCGTTCGCCTGCTGCTAGAAGGCGGGCACGAACTCAACGGGAACATCTGCCATGACCGCCCGCAGCGCCAGCGTTTCGCGCAAGACCAACGAGACCGCGATCGAGGTTTCCGTCGCCATCGACGGCACCGGCCGGCACGACATCCGGACCGGCGTCGGCTTCTTCGACCACATGCTGGAGCAGTTGTCGCGCCATTCCCTGATCGACATGACCGTGCGCGCCGATGGCGACCTGCATATCGACGATCACCACACCGTGGAAGACACCGGCATCGCGCTCGGACAGGCGCTGGCAAAGGCACTCGGCGAACGGCGTGGCATCACGCGCTACGCATCGTTGAACCTCGTCATGGACGAGACCATGACCACGGCCGGCGTGGACGTCTCGGGCCGTCCCTTCCTGGTGTGGAACGTGGATTTCTCCGCGCCGAAGATCGGCACCTTCGACACCGAACTGGTGCGCGAATTCTTCCAGGCCTTGTCCCAGCATGCCGGGATCACCCTGCATGTGCGCAACGAACATGGCGTCAACAATCACCATATCGCCGAGACCTGTTTCAAGGCGGTCGCC
>MDTD01176913.1_pt1 | contig 12132 bp, 12 predicted proteins | sample 811221 | NCBI WGS metagenome assembly MDTD01 (sample SAMN05326646, study PRJNA326480) | marine metagenome | isolation source: seawater | place: Pacific Ocean: South West | collected 2011 | reverse complement strand
CTGGCAGGCATCTCTCGGAAAAGAGTATAACCCGGACATCCCTCCGACTTGCCGAGGATACCTTGAATTGCTGGCCTGTTATTTCATCCTGCTCGGCACGATCGGTTACTGCCTGCCTCTCATTCGTCGCAGGTATCGCATGTTCACTGAGCCATGATGGCAGGAAAAAAGACGAAACCTCTCAAAAGGGTTCAATGGAGAGTCGAATATGCTGCCTTTATCGTTGTCGAACGATTGGTCTGCCTGCTCTCAATGAAATCCCTCTGGCGTATCGGGGCCAGTCTATCATTTTTGGCTTATCTCTTTCGCTCTCGCTGGCCTATCGTCCGCAATAACCTGAGAACCGTTCTGGGCCCCAAGGTCAGTGAAGATGAAATCGCTTCCCTCTCGCGTGAGGTCTTCCGTCACACCACCGCCAATTTTCTGACCGCCCTCAAGGGTGGCCGGCTATCCTCACCTCTCGTTCAGGCTGCGATCATTCCCACGGATTTTGAGATCCTTGAGCGCGCCATCGAGAAGGGCAAGGGAGTGATCCTTGTTTCTCCGCATATGGGAAATTTTGAACTTCTCACCCAAGGACTAGGGGCATCTCACCCGGAACTGAATGTCGCTGCGATCTACCGTCCTCTCAATAACATCTACCTTGATCCTCTGATTCGAAAGAGAAGGTCCAATCACCGAATGAGGATGTTCTCCAAGTTCACATCCTATCAGGCACCCATCAAATTTGTTCGCGACAAGGGGATTCTCGGCATCATTGCCGATCAGAGAGCCGGTCGCTCGGGCACGATTGTCCCATTCTTTGGACGACTCATGTCCATGTCGCCCTTGCCAGCGTTCATCCACAAACACACTGGTGCTCCGGTGGTCGGCATCTCCATGAGGACCGTATCGCCTGGGAAATGGGAAGTCAGGTTTCACGAACCTGACGTCAGGGATGGAGAAAATTTGTCTACCCCACACGTCGCCGCCCTCCTCGAACGAGCCACCCGACAGTCCCTCGTAGATGTCTTTTGGATGCACGACCTCTGGCGCATCGACAAGAGGCGCCCTCTTGAAATTGCAGGCAAAAAGGGTCCTCTCCGTCTCCGGCGGCAACCTGAAAACAACCTTCGACCGTTCTCCGTTCTGGCAAGGATTCCAGACAATCCGACTGACTTCCGGCAGACACTTCCCGCTCTCAAGGCAATGAGCGCCTCACGACCGGACTTTGAGCTTCATCTCCTTGGGCGGGAACAGATACGTCACCAGGTTCAGATCTCAGAAGTGCCTCATGTATTTCACAGCGTTGAGGATGACTTTCTACCGGCAAATCTTCCGATAGCGCTCATTCTTACAGATGATGAGCGGGCGGCTCGTGAGCTTGGACGTCTCTACGATGGACCTGTATACAGCCTGCCTGAAACCATGCAGTCAGGCGATAACTGGCGACAGGTGCCCCATACCTCCGAACTCTCTCGTGAAAACCTCTGGCTCCAATTGGCCCGAAAAATTGGAATGCATGAGCCTCCCCTTCGAGAGACTTACCTTTGATAACCAGGCGGCATCTCAATCAGGACCCCTGAAGGAAAGCCCCATCGAAGTCTATTCCATCATTTGCCTCCGTCTCAGTTCCACGTAGAGCTTACAACTCTTTTCAAGCTCCTCGTTCGTGCCATCTCCTATCACTTCACCACGTTCGAAAACAAGAATCCGGTCAACAACACTCAAGGTGCTGAAACGGTGCGCGATGATAAACACTGTTCGATCCTGTGCCAGTTCAACTACGGCCTGCTGAATGAGAGCTTCATTCTCCGAATCAAGGGCAGAGGCCGCCTCATCAAGTACAAGAATCGGAGCTTTCCGCAGGAAGGCCCGGGCAAGGGCCAGTCGCTGCCGCTGCCCACCAGAAAGACGTGTTCCTTTCTCCCCGATTACTGTCTCGTAACCATTCTCCATAGCGGTGATAAAATCGTGGGCACGGGCCTGTCCCGCAGCCTTGTAAATCTCCTCCTCCGCAGCATCAGGTCGCCCGACGAGTATATTATCCCTTACAGAGGCATTGAAGAGCAATGGTTCCTGTGGAACGAAGGAAATAGCATCGCGAATTTCCTCCTGTCGCAAGGTTCGAAGGTCGTGACCATCAATCGAGACCACTCCGTCGGTTGGATCATAAAAACGAAGAAGAAGGTTGATGAAGGAGGTCTTTCCTGCCCCGCTCGGTCCGACTAATCCAAGAACCTCTCCCTGTCGGGCTTTCACTGTCACATTCTTCAGCACCAGATCCTCTGCATAGGCAAAGGACACCTCGTTAAACGAGATCTCGCCATTCACCTTGCCCAACTCGACAGGAACTTTTGGATCAAGAACCTCTGGTTCCGTCTTTGAAATTTCCTCCAGTCGGTCAAGGGACGCTTCCATGCTTTTCAGATGGGTCGTGATCTTTCCCAGCTTCTTTACTGGCTCATAGCAGAAATACAGAGCACCAAGGAGAGGCACCATTTGTTGGATGCCCACTGAGTTCCGCCCAGCATACACGATCACGACGGCAACGCTTATGGTAGCAACAAATTCCACCAAGGGAGCAACGGAGCGCTCATATTTGAGTACCTTGAGCTGCCATTTCATCAACTCTCTGACTCTCCTTCTCATTCCCCTGATCTGCCCCTCCTGAAGATTGAATGCGCGTATCTCTCTCGGCGCCTGAATACTATCCGTCACATAGGCGGAAACATCTCCAACCTGAGCTTGGAGCTTCTTCGCACGCACCTTTAACTTTCCAGCCAACCACCTGATCGGAAAGACACAGGCTGGAGCGCTGATCAGGAATGCGAGGATGAAGACGAACTGACTATTCTGAAGGGAAAGGTAGACAATAACCCCTGCCGCTCCGATGAGGGTAAAGGGCTGCTTTATGACATCATTTGTCACCGTAATAATACCCGCCCGGAGAACCTCGGTATCCGTGATAAGCCTACTGACCGTATCTCCACTTCGTCGTCTTTCAAAAAAGGAAAGGGATAGTTTCTGCAAATGAGCAAAGGTATCCGTTCGCAGCCCCTCGAGAACACGTTGACCGCAGTAGGCCATCCCATACATGTTCGCGAATTCCGCGGCGCACCGGATACTCATACCCCCCACCATGATTACCCCGATCAGGATAAGATCTCTATACGCTACTGGATCAGGGCCCTCTACCCACATCCTAGGAAGGACCTCTTTCAGGATCAGAGGGATACCCGCACCACTGGCTACACCGTAGATTAACCCGGCAATCAGCGCACCGATGAATTGCCAGCGCACTGGTCGCAGGTAGCGTGTGTAGGGCCGAAGGCGCTTGAGCACGGTGCTGAAGAGTTAGAGGCAGAGAGAGAAACGGGCAAGCTTTTGGAAAAGCTTAATGCATTAATGCAACTCATAGCCAAGCACGCTGAGCCCGTAAATCACAGCTGTTTCCACCCTCAGGACGCGGGAACCAAAACTTACTGGGCGGAGCCCACTTGTTATTGCCCGCTCAGTCTCAGAGGGCGAAAAGTCTCCCTCCGGGCCAATAAACAGCTCTATCGAACACAGCTCGGCGGGCAATTCCTCCATCTCGCACCTCAGTGGTCGTGCTCTCTGGTCCAAGGAAGCGAGGAATCGAGCCCCCTCACCAGAGGCCTCAAGAACATCCCCGAAGGCCACGACAGGGCAAACTTCCGGGACAATATTCTGCCCGCACTGCTTACACGCCTCCATGGCCACTCGTCTCCATTTTTCCTGCTTTCCCTTTAGAATCTCTCCTGACCAATGGATCGCCATGTTCTCCGTGAGCAGAGGTTGGATCCGGTCTACCCCGAGTTCAACCGCCTTCTGAATGACAAGCTCCATCGTCTTCCCCTTTGCCACTGCAATCGCCATCAACAAGGAGGGTTTCTTTCCTTGCGTCGTTCCCTCTTCCTCTATCCGCACGGTAACTTCGCGATCATTGCCCTCTGCGATTACTCCTCTCGCCCATCGCCCTCCGCCATCAAACACCTCTATCCTGTCACCTGCAGTTTTCCGCATCACCCTCAGACAATGGTGACTCTCCTCCACGCTCAGGAGCGCCTCGGAGTGACCCCAGCTTCCCTTCGCCACAAAAAACCTATCCATATCCGCAGGCTGCTAAAAGACAGACAGGTCCATGCGCCTTCCTACAGGTTGAAAAACTTTTTTGCCTTTTCCAGAAAGCTCTCATGCATGGGGGAGTTCTCTTCTCCGATAGATTCGGTGAATGACGCCAGCTTCTCCTTCTGCTCTCCACTCAGTCGCGTCGGAACTTCAACCCGAACCTCGACATTCAGGTCCCCTTTTCTTCCACTACTGATATCCTTAATCCCCCTGTTTCTCAGTCGAAAGATTGTACCCCCTTGAGTCCCTGTCGGAATTTTGATTGAAGCAGCGCCTTCCAGAGTAGGTACGTCTAGCTCTCCACCGAGAGCTGCAGTCCCAAAAGAGACAGGAACTTCACAGAAAAGATCTTCTCCACGACGTTCAAACACATCGTGGCGTTTCAGCTTGAGAACGATGTGGAGGTCCCCGGCGGGTCCCCCGCGCACACCAGCATCACCATTGCCGCTCGAGCGGAGGCGGGTTCCATGATCGACTCCTGCAGGTATTTCGATCTGTGTCCGGTCTACCTTTTCCACCCTCCCCTGCCCTACGCATTCCGGACAAGGGTCCGAAATTACCTGTCCCGACCCATCGCAGTCGGGGCAAACCACTTGTTTCCTGAATATTCCACCAAAACCCTCCATTCTTTGCTCTACGACCCCAACACCCTGGCAGGTGGTGCAGGTCTGGGCTCCCCCCGACCCTTTCGATCCCGATCCTTTACAGGGTTTACACCTGACGAATTTTTCGAGTTCGAGCGCCTTGGAAACTCCCTTGGCACTTTCCTCCAGACTGATTTCAAGATTGTATCGCAGATCGCTACCACGCTTCCGCCCATCCCTCGTCTGACCTCGCCCACCTCCGAAAAAATCGCCAAAGGCTCCATCGAAGACCTGAGAGAAAATGTCCATGGGATCGTTGAATCCACCACCACGGAAGCCGCCACCACCGGCTCCACCTGCCTTGAAAGCTGCATGTCCGTATCGATCATACGCCGCTTTCTTATCCTCATCGCTGAGGACTTCGTAGGCCTCGCCGAGTTCCTTGAACCTGTCTTCCGCCTCGGGATCATCCGGATTTTGATCTGGATGAAATTTCATCGCGAGCTTCCGGTAGGACTTCTTGATTTCACCGGCCCCGGCGTCCTTCGACACCCCGAGCACCTCGTAGTAATCTCGTGTAGAGGCCATCTATGATTCCTCCTCCGTCTCCTCTGTAAGCTCTTCCGATTGTGGCGTCCGGGAAACAACCACGTTAGCTGGACGCAGTAGTCGCTCTCCCATCTGGTAGCCTCGTCTGATAACCTTAAGAACGCTGCCCTCCGGTGAGGCATCACAATCTTCCTGTGACACCGCCTCGTGAACCGCAGGATCAAACATTTTCCCTTCTGCCGAAACCTCCTCGACTCCCTGACCTGAAAGGAAGTCGTCCAGCTGCTTCTTAACCATCTCCATTCCCCGAAAAATCATCGACTCCGCATCGGCAGAGGCGGCTTCCAGTCCCATATGAAAGTTATCAAGGACAGGGAGTAGCTCCTCAAGAAGCGATTGGTTGGCATATCTACGAGCTTCTCCCTTCTCTCTTTCCATGCGCTTACGGAAGTTCTCAAGATCTGCTGCCGAGCGAATTGCTCTTTCGCGCCATTCGGCAACCTGCTCCTCGAGGGAGGGGTCCTTGTTGGCTTCCTTCTCCACCTCCGGGTCCTCAGCTACCTCATCTACACCCGAAGCGGGATGTTCTCCGTCCGGCAAATCTCCGTCCGGAGAAGCGCCCGAAGGATCCTCGGGAAGAGGCTTTTCACTCTCTGCCTCGCTGGAAGAGTCCTTTTGCATGGAGAGACCAATACCCGCCACTCATCAACGGTCAACCCTGAGCATCCGCGATCCACAGGTTCCTCGCCTTCTTCTAGCCTTCCTCAGCCTTCTTTTCCAAGGCGTCCAGAACAGCTTCGAATTTTTCCGTATTGGCTTCCTGAGCCTCGCACAGCTTCCTGTGCGCCTCAAGCAGGTGTGCGGCGTCCAAGCTTTCGGGATCTCGCTCCTTGAGAGGAGATAGCGTTTTACGGACATCATGGACATGTCCCTGCCATGCACTGTCGTCAGGGTCGATCTCGAGTAATTTTTCGAGACCAAGATCCTCCAGAGATTGCCGATTACGCTCACAGACCCCATTCAAATGCATTCTTCCTCCTCCAATTCGCGCCAGACGCATTGCAAGACCTGCCAGCGTCCCCATGAACGTTGAGTCCATAGCAGGGCAATCCAAAAGATCGATCACGAAGCTCGTGTCGCCGCCTTCCATCCTACTCTCCACGAAGCCCTTCAGGGCAGGGCTTGTTGAAAAGGACCCTTTTCCATTCAAACGAATCCAAACAAAACCATCGGTGGCTCCGACATCGAGAGAGTCGTCTTTTATCAATTCGTGAGGGGCGGAAGTTCAACATCAGGAATACGACAAACATGCTCTTCCGTCAATCACCCAAGGTCATCACTCCCACAGATAGGATTGCTTGGTCTCAACGAGCTGCGCTCCGCGGTAATAGCTGAGATGCCAGGAAAGAACACGCCCCCCCTCAAGATAGACTGGCCCTGTGACTTGGAATTCGGCCGTTCCCTGTGACCCCGGAGGAGCCTTGATCACAATTTCGCGAGCAGCACTTCCCGTGGTCGCCTGCCGATATTGAAACACAATCCTGACGGGTTCATCGACCTTCCCAGCAGGTCCGTTCCACTGCACGCTGTAATAATGTCCGAGACGATCACGTTTCTCCGCAGTAGTGACCGCGCCGTGGAAACGGCGCAATTGTTCCGCTCTTGGCGCATTCATCTCACCTTCCAACGTCAACGAACGAAGATGATATTGCCTGAACCCGAGCGTGTTCTCAGTCGAAGAGCATGAGATCACCCCAAGAAAAGCAGCAAAAGCGAGCCAGCGCACACCTTCAGGCCAACATGGTCGGGGATCCTCATCAAGGACACGTTTACGAACAATTCCCAATAATCGTATTCACCTGAACGTCTTTGGTGTAATAGTAGCCCTGTGACCTCAGAGATTAAGGAAAGACTGAATACCTTCATCAGGGCTCAAGGCCTGAGGCAGACCCCTCAACGCGATGCAATTGTAGATGTCATTTTTGCCAGCGATGAGCACTTCACCCCGGATGAATTATGGGAAAAACTGCGGGGGACCGACGCTCGTACGTCGCGCGCGACGCTCTACCGGACCATCAGTCTGCTCATGGAGGCAGGACTTCTTCAGGAAATCGACCTCGGGGATGGACAAACCACCTACGACCCGAACTTTCTGGATAAACCTGCCCACAATCATCTCGTCTGTGTGGACTGTGGCAAGGTGGTGGAATTTGAGGACGATCATCTCGAGGTCCTCAATGACTGTGTCACACGACGACTGGGTTTCCGTCCTGTCAAACAATCACTACGCATCGAAGCCTGCTGCGATCAGATTCGCTCGACCGGGCAGTGCTCGAACCACATCGAGGCCCGCCTCCACGGCAAACGCTTCCCTGGAAAAAAACGGTAGCCCATACTTTCCCAGATCTTTGGTTGCCGCGTCACAGCCGCTCCCGCATCAGGGACGGCAAGATTTGTCGCCGAAAGCTCCGGGCCCGCTCTGCCACATCACTTCGATGCTTTGACCTCCTCACGACAGCCTGTTATTGATGAGCCTCACATGAATTCAGTACACGGGGCCCCTTCATTCCAACTGGCATCGGACTGTGTGAACCTTTCCGTCACTCGAACTGGAGGCATGCTGGGACCTGTGACCTTCATTTCGGGGGAGAAGCCCTTCACCCCATACGCCCTCGCGCCATGGCAACCAGACGAACTCGAAGGGGACGTGCCCAATCTCTTGAAATTTCTGCGTGGGGACTTTTTCTGCCTCCCCTTTGGCCCACAGGATGAGGGAGCTCCCCACGGCGACACTGCTAACGCAGACTGGCACCTCGTCCAACATGAGGCAAATCTCCTTCATCTCGCGATCGAGCCTGAGGACGTTGGGGGGAAAGTGGAAAAAATCCTTCGCCTGCGTCCCGGACATCCCGTGATTTACTCAGAGCACCTCCTCTCAGGACTGGAAGGGAATTTCAGCTATGGGAACCATCCAATCCTTGATTTTTCCAAACTCGATGAAGGCGAGGGCCGAATCACGACATCGCCCTTCCGCTGGGGCTCGGTCAATCCTGGCCTTTTCTCTGATCCTGCAGCAGATGAATACCAGACACTTGTCCCCGGCGCACGTTTCAGCACTCTCAATGCGGTAGCGCTCGCCGATACACCTCCAGACACCTCCAATGTTTCCAGAAGCTCCGGGACCACTGATCTGACCTGCTACCCCAGCAGGGAGGGCTTTGAGGATCTGGTCATGCTGGTCAACGAAGATTCCAATCCCGAGCAGCCGTTTGCCTGGACCGCAGCGGTCATGGGTGACCACGTCTGGTTTTCACTCAAGAACCCGTCCGACTTCCCTGCCACCTTGATGTGGATCTCCAACGGGGGGAGGCGCAGTTCTCCTTGGGAAGGACGACATCTGGGTCGCATAGGTCTTGAAGAAGTCTGCTCTTACTTCGCTGAGAATGTGACAACCTCCAGAGAGAATCTTCTGCAGGATGAGGGAATTCCCACAACCCGATCCTTTTCTGCCGACGAAAAGGTTTCCCTGCGCATCCTTCAGGCAGTCAGCCCTGTTCCTCCTGAATTCGGAGCAGTGGCTTCAATTCTGCCCAAGGGGCCTGAACTAGTATCTCTTACCTCGGATAAAGGTATTACGATCGACGTTGCGGCACACTGGGACTTTGTTATGAGCCCCTCCTGATGCAGGGTGTTTTCTCTGCCCTTCTCCAGAACCAACAGCACCCATAGCCTCAAAAACCGCGCGAACGGGTAAAAAATACATCTCCTGCGCGGCCCCCCCGATCGAAAAATCGTGCATCCTGCTCCGCACTCCCCTTCACTTCCAACAACATGCAGGGTGAAGCCCTGCCAGCGAACGCGTCCTTCCCTCTCAATACCATGAGTTATCCCCGCACAACCGACGACCTCAGCACCAGCACCAGTAATATTCGCAGCCTAGTGGAAGGCCACCTCGAAGACACCGGGGGCCTGCTGCGTCTCTCTCCCAACTGGGTTCCCCGTTCATTTCTTCAACCCGGACTAAGGATCAAGCTGCACCCAGACGATACATACGCCTACGGTTTGAGCCGGGGAGGAATTGATGAACGCTGGTTTGCTTCCACGACTGAATGCGCCAACGAGGGCCGGGTCCACGACGAGGGGCTATCCTATGTGGTCGTTGGCAGGGAGCGCTTTACACTGCGCGAGGCGGTAGCCGAATGTGGAGCAGATCTGATCGGATCCAGCATCTGGGACAAATACAGCAAGTGGCCAGTCTACTCGAAATTCTTCGACAACATGGGACCGATCCCCCACCACATGCACCAAAATGCAGAGCAAGCGGCGCTGGTAGGGCAGGAGGGAAAGCCCGAAAGTTACTACTTTCCTCCCCAGCACAATAATGTCGGCAATAATTTTCCCTATACCTTCATGGGTTTTGAACCAGGGACAACCCGGCAGCAGGTCTACGACTGCATTGCCAACTGGCACAAGGGCGACAACAAGATCCTCGAACTCTCCAAGGCGTATAAACTGCAGCCTGGAACTGGCTGGCTTATTGATCCATGCGTTCTTCACGCCCCGGGGTCTCTTTGCACCTACGAACCTCAATGGGGCTCTGATGTCTTCGGAATGTATCAGAATCTGGTCGAGGGCCGGGAGGTTCCCTGGTCCCTGCTGGTCAAGGATATGCCCGAGGACAAGCACGAGGACATCGACTTCATTATCGATCAGCTCGACTGGGAAAAGAATGTGGACCCGAACTTCAAGGACAATCACTACATGGAGCCCGTCACCTCCGAAAAGGGAGAGGGCTATCATGACAAGTGGATCGTCTATGGCAAAATTGACGGAGAGCAACTTTTCACAGCGAAAGAGCTCACCGTCGAACCGGGACAGCAATGCACCATAAAGGATGGTGGCGCATACGGACTAATCGTGACTCAGGGAGAAGGGCGCGCGAACAAGCTACCCCTGAACTGCCCCAAGCTTCTTCGCTTCAACGAACTCTCTCAGGATGAGTTCTTTGCCACGGAAGCGGCGGCGAGAGGTGGGGTTACCTTTGAAAATACCTCAGAGACAGAACCCCTTGTGTGCCTCCGTTACTTTGGACCGGAGGCCCAGCCTGACGCACCCGCGATGGGAGCACACAAGGCACAGTAAGCATCCTCGTCCTGTCTCCGCTGGTCTGCTGACCATGTGCGCCAGCACGGAAATGAGAGACTCACCCCCTACGCTCGAGCACTGCCGCCGGTCAAAGCGGCGGTGGCTCATCGCCCAGTGGTCTTTTGTCATCCTTCTCACGATCTCTATCATAGTTGGACTCGGAGGCCCTGTAGCCCGGCTCAAGCAGACTATCGTGATGGCCAACAACCAGTTCATCTCGGATTCTTCCTACGAGCAGATGATCCAACGCACTCTTCTGGTCGGAAAACTGGGCCTCGTGATCGGTGTCGTGGCTTTTTTGGGATACCTTTTTTCGGCCATCATGCACCATCGCTCCAAGCTCAAACTCCAGCGGGCTCGTGACCCGAGCAGCCATCCCGGGAAGCAAAAGCTCCCAGAGAAGTCGGAGGATCTAACCTAGGGCTCTCTAAGTAACTTTTCCCTTCCCCGCCCCGCCCTTGACCCTCTAGGTTTCTTCCCGCTGCCGCGTCAGCTGCATCGCTCATACACCACTGTACTTGAAATCACACAACTCTTAATCATGCCCAGTAAACCTGCACTGCACAACGCCATGTGGCCTGGACTCGTCGGCAAGGGCGAGGACGAAGGCCAGGAACCGCCTATCTCACTTGAGCGTATGCTCGAACTGACAGCTGCCGCCGAGGTAGATGGCCAGAAGTTTGATGGCATCGATTACTTTCTTTTTCTTCCTCACACCGACCCGGAAGCCAGCGACGACGAACTGAAGAATATAGCCGACTTAATCCAAGGGAAGGGATTTGACATCGGCTCCCTGGTCGCGCCGGTCTGGCCAGGAACGATAGGTGATTCAGCGATGGGCTCGGACGAGCAGCAGGCCAAGTTCCTTGATGCAGTAAAAATGGCTTGTCGCGTCGCCAAGGTCTTCAACGATCATGGCGCGCGGAAATACGGAGTTATTCGTATCGACTCTGCTGAATTTGGTGTTGCCAAATTCCTCGAGAATCCCGGTAGCAATCTCAAGCGCATCGCGGAAACCTTCAAGGAGGCAGCCAAAATAGCTGCCGACCACGGCGAACGACTCGCCGCTGAAGGTGAAGTATGCTGGGCTGGACTCCATTCCTGGAAAGCAGCTGTCGCCCTGATGGAGGAAGTCGGCATGCCAGAATCCCTCGGGTTTCAGGCTGACTTGGCCCACACCTATACGTTTATGCTGGGCTACAACGCCCCTGATGACGGACTTCTTCAGAAAGATCACACCGAGGAGCAATTCTGGGAGGCCTATAAGGAAGTCACTGACGCGCTTCGCCCATGGACTATCGATTTCCACGTGGCTCAGAACGACGGCGAGGTCCACGGAGCGGGCTCCCACGATAAGACAGGAAAGCACTGTCCGGCTGATGACCCCAATGGTAAACTCGATATTACAAAATGCGCAGGTTACTGGTTGGAAGGTGCTCAGGAACGGGGCATCCAGCACATCTGCTGGGACGGCTGCATGTTCCCCAACGAAACTCTCGAAAAGCCCGAAACTTGGAACGCGATCCTCAAGGCCATGATCGACGTGCGAGACGCCCATGGATGGGAATAGGCCTGATTCAAAACTTAGAAATTCTACTACGATTCACACCATGAGCGAAAAAAAACCATTGAATATCGGTCTCGTCGGATACGGCTTCATGGGCCGCACCCACAGCAACGGATACAAGCGGGTCAACGATTTCTTTCCGGACGTCGAATACCG
>MDTD01119837.1_pt1 | contig 12132 bp, 8 predicted proteins | sample 811221 | NCBI WGS metagenome assembly MDTD01 (sample SAMN05326646, study PRJNA326480) | marine metagenome | isolation source: seawater | place: Pacific Ocean: South West | collected 2011 | reverse complement strand
GTTGCACGCCGCGGCATCCATGCACCCCAATACATCTTCTGTATCACATACTCCGTTGTTGTCGTCATCGGCCAAACAAGTGCCACCGCAGACGCCGATCGCATCCAACGTACTGCCTTCGCAATCGCAGGCACCTTCAGGAATCCCATTGCCACCACACACACCACATTCATCTTCCTCAGCACACGAACCATCTTCCTCGGTTGCCGTAGGATCGTAATTACATGCTGTGCTGTCCGTGCAGCCTGATACTTCAAATTCGTCGCAAGTTCCATCCTGGTCGGCATCGTTCAAACAGAAGCCATCGCAATCATAACCCGCGTTCGGTATGTTGCCGTCGCAATCGCAAGCACCCTCGGCGATGCCGTTGCCGCCGCACACACCGCACTCGTCGAGTGTGGTGCAAGAGCCATCGTCGTCTGTGGCCAAATCATTGTAGTTGCAAGCCTCCGCGTCGGTACAGCCTGTAACTTCAAAAGGATCGCATACGCCATCGCCATCGGCGTCGGCCAAACAAGTTCCTTCGCAATCGTACCCTTCAGCAGCTTGCGTTCCTTCACAGTCACAATAGCCTTCCGGAATATCTGAACAGCCGCAAGTATAGATATCACCAGGGCCATTGCAAACGCCACACACGTCCAATACACCCACACAATCGTCTGCATCATCGCAAATGCCATCCGCGTCGGCATCTGCCTGGCATGTGCCTCCGCACACGCCCAATGCATCGAAGTAGTCACAAGAACCATCATCTGCTGTCGCCGTTGCATCGTAGTTGCACGCTGCTTCATCCGTGCAACCCAATACGTCGGGCAAATTATCTGCAGTATCGTGGGTAACGCCCAACTCGTTATGGGACACCCCCTCAACATCGCGCCATTGGATATTCCAATCGCAGGTTACGTGTCCAGCATTTCCTTCAGCATCGTCCTCAGCGGTGAACTGCCCCAGGAGCACCATACCGTCTTCGCCGGCCAAAGCAAGCGGATTCGATTCCGGGGTGACGTACCAGCTTCCGCCTACCGAACCCTCACCGAGGATGAAGCCATTTCCGAGGTTGAATTCGGAGAAGGCTGCAGTCATCCCTATGGATGAAATAGTCGGATCGTCACTGGTCTCTGAGCCGATAGTAAACCAGCTGTCAAACGCGAGTTCCGGGAACATTGACAAGAAGAAGGCATTAATGCCAGATCCCAAGTTTACTCCAGCGGGATGATGGTAGAATGACGTAGTTACACCCAGTTCGAGTGTAACGGGGTTGTCCTCAGCTGCACCTACGGAGTAAACAGCAACGCACTCATCGGTAGCAGAACCGAATTCCGCATAAATGCGGTACGTGGTGCCGTGAACAGAGGTGGCATGGACCTCGCTTTCCAAACCCAAGAACTGGGAAAACCCTGTTGCTGTGAGCAACAAGGTGGAAAGTGAAAGCAGCGAAATGCGCTTCCAAGCAGTTGTGATTGTTAAGTAATTCATCGCGGATAAAATCCAATTCCTACTTAAATATACAAAATTAATCAACTTAAAACCACTATTTGTCGAATTATTTGTGCTTATATAGATGAAATTTTGTGGCGTTTTTTTGATTTTTGGGGAGGGGATACTGCCTGCGCATACGCGGCCTGGTGCCTATAAGTTGCGTTCAACGGTCCAAAAAGTGAACTCCCCTCCTTTTCATTAGTTTAGTACTTGATTATCACTGGATATGCCTTTGAAAACCATCGCTCCGTTACTTGCCAATCCGCGCGGTCTCTCGCTCGCATTGCTCATGGCGTTCTCCGTTCCGCTTATCGGAATAGCCCAATCGTCTGCCGGCTGTGTGTCGTGGTATGATCCCGCCGCGATTTTTCAGGTGCACCAACAGGAAGTTCCCTGCCTACCCACCCACCAGAGTGCATCAAGCATAGTGTTCGAAGTCGATTCAATGGTGTGGAGCGCATTGGATGATGAGCGTCCGGTATACTGGGAAGTGCCATTGACGTTTCCCGGGGGAGCGCACAAGAAGGTTGTCCTCCACGCATTTCAGGCCTACCGTTCCGACTTGGAAATTGGCCACATGACCAAGGATGGACTGCGCACAGAGCGCTACGTACCAAAGTTGTTGAGCTACCGCATTGCCAACGATGACATCCACGGAACCGTGGTCTTCCTCGACGGGCAAGTCGCGGGCGCTATCCGTTACCAAGACGTGCAATATGAACTGGGCGGACTCGAATGCGATGGCCGAGCGACCGGGCTGTTTGTGCTCTATGCTACAGCAGACGCCCTGATCAGGCCAACGTTTGAATGCGGGCTGGAAACCGTCGCGGAGCAAGTGCACACCCCACAACCCATGGGCCTACCCAGTCAACCGTCGAGCAATTCGGTCACGGAATGTGTGGAAATTGCCCTGGACATTGACCATTTCACGTACAACCAATTCGGAGGCGACTGCAACGCTTCGGTGGAATGGGCCCTCGCCTTGCTGAGTGGCGTGAGTGAGATCTACCAAACGGAACTCGACGACCTCATTTCCCTTGCCGCATCATACATAAATGTGTGGGAAACCACCGATCCCTATGCGGCCTACACAGGCAACGCTGGTGCCATGCTCGACGCCTTCCGGCTCGAATGGCTACAAAATCCAGACCTTGCCGACCGGCCCCGTGACATTGTGCACCTCTTGACCCGGCGTTCCGACACCGGCACAGGGGGAATTGCCTACCTCGGTGTCAATTGCAGTGCATCGTATGCGGCTGGTTTCAGCTCGTACTTGAGCCCCTCCATGGTCTACAACCTGAACAACTACAGCTGGAACCTCAACGTCGTGGCACACGAATTTGGGCACAACTTCGGCTCCAACCATACCCACTGGTGCGGCTGGCCGGGCGGACCAATCGACGATTGCTACGCTGCCGAAGGCAATTGCACCAACAACCCTACCCCGCAGGTGGGAACCATCATGAGCTACTGCCATGCTGTGGCAGGCGGTTCGGTGAACCTTCAATTCCACCCAACGGTCGAGAATTTCGGCTTGATTCCCAACATCAACGGGCAGGGCGCGTGCTACACCACATGCGACGAGTTTTCGACGAGTTGCGATTACTACGGCTGCACGTATGCATGGGCCTGTAACTACGATCCTGACGCCGTGCTGAACGACGGGTCGTGCACCACCGAGGACGCCTGTGGCGAATGCGGAGGTGACGGTTCGAGCTGCTCAGGGTGTACAGATCCCATCGCCTGCAATTACAACGAGAACAACATTGTGGACGACGGCAGTTGTTTCTATTCGCCCAACGGAGGTGCCTGCAATTGCGAAGCCATCATGTCGCTGGCCGACACACTCGCCCCTGGAGAAATGGCGTTTATGGCCGTCAGTGGGTTCGGTTACGTCGCTGCCGTTACGGTGTTCTTGGAATTTGAAAACCTGTACGATGACGGCTCACAAGCCAGCGACTTAACCGTCATCATTGAGGCTCCCGACGGAGAATGCAGGGAAATCGGGGGCTTCGATATCGATTTCGGCTGTACGAGCTCTGGATTTTGGCCGAGCGCTTGGGACACAAGTACGTCAGGATCATTCACCGGCGCTGCCACCATTGGTAGTGCGCCAGAGGGCAATGGGGTGTGGTTTATCCGGATTGGCAATGGCTGGAGTGGTTCGCAAGGTGCCTACTTCTCTGTTGACATCAGCATTTACGACCTGTGCCTAGATGTGGATCCGCCGGGGTGTACCGATACGGCCGGCTGCAATTATAATCCGGCGGCAACGGTGGAAGACGGGACCTGTGACTATGTGACGTGTTACGGCTGCACGGATGTGGGCGCATGCAATTACGATGTGGCCTTCAGCATTGACGATGGAAGCTGTGAATTCGAATCCTGTGCCGGCTGCACCGATCTGGAAGCGTGCAATTACGATCCGGCAGCCACCATCGAAGACGGTTCTTGCCTAGATGAATGCCCATGTCCCGGGGACTTGGACGGTGATGGCATCATCGCCGTGACGGACATTTTGCTCTTCCTGTCGGATTACGGCTGCGATACGGCGCCGTGCATCGGAGACGTGGACGGAGACGACCTTACGACTGTGAACGACTTGCTTTTGTTACTCAGTGAATTCTCCGAACCATGCACACCTTGATTCCCTCCGTGACCCTGCTGGCTGCGTTGGGACTGTTCGCTTGCAGCAGCACAGCGCCCGCTGAAGAAAACCGAAAAAAACGTGCAGCCGCCGCAAGTGCCTTGCAATCCGTCGAACCGTATCGGGTGGACAACTGGTACGGCACGTGGACGGGCGTACGCCCCGAATACCCTTTGCGTAACGCCGATGGCGAGGTCATTGTGGTGCGCGGCAAGGAAGCCAAGGTCGGCAGCAGCACCTTCACCTTCACCATTGGAGCGATGGGTACGGCAGAATTGGTTCAAAGCCACGATGACGGGCGGGTCGCAGCCTTCTCAGGTACGTGGAAGGGGCGCATGGAGCCCGGGACGAATGTGTTGACCGCTATCGTCTGCGATCTGGCGGCGAACTCCACCGGCGCTTACCGCCAGTATGCCTTGATGGTGGATGACCGGCGCCAAGCTGTAATGTGCCACGGCACTTCGACGGAACCGCCTTTCGTGGTGGATTTTTCGGCGCCCTGAATCGGGTTCCCTTCCATAGTATAATTTCGACTAAAAATCAATTTTTTAATACGAAAGGTTTATAGTATCTTCAAGAAGAACACGAACGATCTACTTGATGAAACATGCCGCGCTTCTGCTGGCTTGCTGCCTTGTCAGCGGGTTGGCAAACGGTCAGGTAACGGGCATTCACGCCGAGGTGATTGCCAACCATGACACTACGGGAATACCTGGACTGGAGGGGATGAAGACCTACCATCTGTACGCGCAGATGACCCAGACAACGGACGAATTGTCCGCTGTTTTTGGCGACCAGGCTACTCCCCTTTACGTGAACAGTACCGAAGGCTTTTACCAGAGCGCGCTAGGTGCTGATTTCGCGTGGGCGCTGAACAGTGCCGTATTGCCATTCTTCCCCGAGGTCAATTACGACTCTTGGTTCACCATCGGGGTGACGGACAACTCCATGGGCTCGCTTGCCGGTGCGATTGGTTTGGACATGGCCCTTGCTTCCTTCAACAGCGGCGGGAACTTTGTGGTGGATGACCCCATTGGCGGATCGGTATTCACGTTGCTCGGCGATGCAAATGCCGTGGCCGGAGCCGATGAGCGCGTGTTGATTGCCCAGTTGACCACGGCCGGTGAACTCTCCGGCAGCATCAATGTCCAAATGTTCGTTGAAGGCCTGCAGAGCCAGAGCATGCAAGTGCTGGCCATGCCGATTGAATTGCCCCAAGGCTGCGGGGATGCCGGAGCCTGCAACTACGACCCGGCCTTCGGTCCTGACAACACCACCGAGTGCCTCTACCCCGATGCATGTGAAGATTGCGAAGGGAACTGCATCGACGCCAATGGCAACGGGACGTGCGACTGCGATGAATTTCCCGGGTGTACGAATCCCATGGCCGACAATTATGATGGCGGCGCAACGTCGGACGACGGCAGCTGCATCATCGGTGGTTGCATGTACATGAGTGCGGCCAACTTCAACCTCGAGGCAACGTACGACGACCTGTCGTGTGTATTTGCAGGCTGCACCCAAGCCCTGGCGTTAAACTTTGACCCGGCAGCTGTGCTGGAGGACGGCAGCTGCTTGTTCCTCGGCTGCATGGATCCGCTGGGGCTCAACTTCGACCCCGTGGCCAACGTCAGTGGTACGTGCGACTACTCTGCGGTGTGCATGAGCGATCTCGACGGCGACGGGTACGTGGACGTCTTCGACCTGCTCCTCATGTTTGAGGCGTACGGGTACGACTGCGAATAAGCCGTCACTCGGCATCCCGGATTGACCACTGAACGTTCAGCTCAATTCGGCTACATTTGGATTAAACCTTACGGGATTTTCCAATGAAAACAAGCCACATCGTAATCGGAGCATTCATGCTCTGGAGTGCCAGCTTTGCGAATATCTGCCTCGCCCAGGTGTCTGCGATGGGCGTACCCTCTGCTTCAGCGGATAGCACACAAGCTCAGACGGAGTTCCTCCTGGTCCAACTGAAGAACGGAGCATGGTTCTACGGGCAAGTTGTTGAGTGGAACAAGAAAGACCAAACCTTAACCCTCGACACCGATTGGCTTGGTACCATTCTCTTTCGGCGAAAGCACATCACGCGTACCGTACCGGGCCCCATCACAGCCCGTGAGCGACTCGAAATCACCGGAAATGAACGTGCCAAGCGGAATCAATTCCTATCCAGAAGAATGTGGAGGAATCCCTTCAAAGCGCCCAATCCGCATGCCGGGCGCTACTTTTTTGCTCCATCGGCCTTCCAATTGAAAAAAGGCGAAACCAACTACCACAACAGTATTCTTATTTCAAATGAAGTGGGCACTGCATTAACGGATGATTTGACCGTAGGCACCAGCATCATCCTCGACTTGGGATTAGGATTGGCGGCAAAGTTTGGTCGGGCGTTAACTTCAAATGTGCACATTTCTGCCGGTGGGGCCGTTCTATTTCCCTCTCGTTCTCGACCCGCCGCATACATAACCGGTTTCGTTAACCCCATTTTTCCAGTAAATGATGGGAAGAACAGCACCGCTGCGTTGGTATTTGCCAATGTCACCTGGGGATCCGAAAACCGCAACATCACCTTCAATTGGTGCTCTTCAAACGCTACAGGATTCGACACCAATGTCTTTAACATCAGCGCGCTCCTGCCTATCAATGAGCAAACCTGGTTAATAACTGAAAACTACTTTCAAGACAAGCCCGGAGGAATGATCGGCTCCGTAGGAATTCGCAGGTTTATCAAGCGCTGGGGGTTCCCGCTAGATTTTGCTTTTGTCGCGCTTCCTGAGGGTTACGCCACGGCATTCGTAGGGGCAACATTCCCCATCAATCATTAGCGCGCGCGACGAACGGCTCTGAGGTGCGGGCTCCTTGACGGTGTGATTCCGTTGGGACTCGAACCCAAAACCGTCTGCTTAGAAGGCAGATGCTCTATCCAGTTGAGCTACGGAACCAGCGAATCGCGCGTTCGCGACCGTTGGTGCAAAGATGCAAATTGAAATGCATTAACTTTCGGTAAAACCAAGGTCTATGCTTTCTCCTGCTATAAAACCGCGCAATTACCGCGGATTGTTCTTGCTGGTGGCTTTGGCGTTCGGAGGGGTTTTGCAGGCTGACGCCCAATGCACCCAAGCCGAGGCGCCCATCGCGCTGTTTGAAGCCCAAACGCTTGCAACCGATGAAATCCCAACGGTGAACGCGGCAAACCACGTGGGCCTTGGTTTGGTCGAAGAGGCTTTCTCCGACATCCGACAGCACAAATACAACGCGTGGACCCTCATGCTCCCTTTCCTCGGCGGCAAAACCCTGCCGATTGAATTGGAGTCTTTCCTCCCCTTCAGCGATGCCTTCATGATTGGGAGATCGCAAGCCGATGGCAAATTCGTAGAGGAGGTCTACCGCCCCAAGCTGCTCTCCTACCGAGCAGTTTCACCGGGGATTAAAGGCACCATCGTCGTGATGGAGAATTTTGTCATGGGCACCATCCAATACCGCGGCCGGCAATATGATCTAAGCGCCATCCGTAACGGCATGGAAGGCAAGCACGTGCTATTCTTACTCGCCGATGCGGCCGATCCAATGGAATTCGAGTGCGGTGTGGACGAATACGGCCCACGCAGGGAAGTGATTCCCATGGGTATGCAGCCGCCTTCAACATCCAGCCAAATTACCGACTGTGTCGAAGTAGCCTTTGATATCGATTATTACACGTTTGGAACATTTGGAAACGACTGCTACCCCGCGATTGAATGGGCATTGGCTATTCTCGCCGGAGTGAATACCATCTACACCGAAAGCGTTGATGCGCTTGTCAACATTCAAGCGTCGTACATCCACGTATGGGAAACCACCGATCCATACAACGGAATCATCAACGACGCTAGCAGCATGCTGGATACCTTCCGCTTGGAATGGCTCAACAACTCCAACTTGTCCGGCATCCAACGCGATATCGTTCACCTGCTTAGTCGCAGAACCGACACTGGTACCGGAGGCATCGCCTACCTCGACGTCGTATGTTTCCCCTCCTACTCAGCCGGATTCAGTGCAAACCTCGAATCAGGCAACACGTACAACCTCAACAACTACGCTTGGAACTTAAACGTAGTGGGGCACGAACTCGGCCACAACTTCGGGTCAAACCACACGCATTGGTGCGGATGGTCCAACGGCCCCATTGACAACTGCTACGACGTTGAGGGCTCGTGTACCAACAACCCCCAAGCGCAAGTCGGTACGATGATGAGCTACTGCCACGCCGTGGCTGGCGGCTCGGTGAACCTCGAATTCCATCCCACCGTGGTAGCGGAGGCCTTCGTGCCCACCATCACCTCAGACGGAAGCTGCTTCACCACCTGCGTCGAAATGACGACCAGTTGCCAGTACTTCGGTTGCACCGACTCTGCCGCCTGCAACTACGACCCCAATGCAGTGGAGGACGACGGCACGTGCGCCTATGAAATCGACGGATGCGGCGTATGCGGTGGCGATGAATCCACGTGCTCAGGATGCACGGATTCAGCGGCATGCAATTACGATCCGGATGCCACCATCGAGGACGGCGGGTGCTTCTACCCCCCTGCCGGCAGCACGTGCGATTGCGAATACACTGCGGGTTTCACGGTCAACCTTGCCGCCGGCGAGACAGCCGAACAAACCCTCGAAGCGTCCGGCTACGTCACCGGTCTCGATGTAACCCTCAACTTCATCGATACGCCAATTGACAACTCCTGGGCCAACGAGATGATGGTCGGCCTGACTGCACCCGACGGCACATGCCTTCAGTACGGCGGGTACAACCTGACACTGGGTTGTCCGAGCGCAGGGTTATGGCCAGCCGATTGGAACACGAGCAATGCGGGCACCTACACCGCGACGGCCGTTTTCGCCGAACCCATCTCGGGCGTGGGCGAATGGACGATCACCATCCTGAATTCTTGGGCCTCTTCCGACGGCGCATCGTACGATACGGACATCACGTTCATTGGCCTTTGCGAGGGCCTACCCGCCACGCTGGGCTGCATGGATTCGACGGCGTGCAATTACAACCCGGATGCCACTGTGGACGACGGCTCGTGCGAATTCACCAGCTGCGCTGGCTGTACCGATGATGGGGCGTGCAATTACGATGTGACGGCGACCTTGGATGACGGTTCGTGCGAATATGCGAGCTGCGGGTGTCCGGGCGATCTCGATGGCGATAGCCAGGTTTCCGTTACTGACGTGTTGCTTTTCTTGAGTGACTTTGGCTGCATGGATGCTCCGTGTGTAGGCGACGCCAACGGGGATGGCATCAACAATGTTGATGATCTGCTCCTCATGCTCGCTCACTTCGGTGATGTGTGCGAATAGCGACAATTCCAGACGCGGACGCACAAAAAAGCCGCCCCGAGAGGAGCGGCTTGAGAGGTCATGTGGCATCCAAAAAACTAACCCTTACTTCATGGAAACTTACAACCTGCCATTAAAACTGCAGGAGGATTAAAAATGTTTCGAAGGGGGTAAAAAAAAATTGCGCTGCACCTCCTGAAGAGCATTCCGTACCTGCCTCAGGGGGCTTGGCGGGCTTCTTGGAGTCGTTTCACCAAGATACTAGCGTCGGCATTTTCACCATGCAGTGACCAGCACACCGTGCCGAGGGTCGTGTCCGTCATCTTCACATCTACCACGTCGCGTCCAGCGGCGCAACCCGCCTTCACAAACACCAAACCTTCCGCCCCTACCAATCGTCCTGCCTCGACCAAAGCGCTGGCATCAAACGTCACCTCCATGGACGTACGCTGCTCCTTCAACACGTCGTCCACGTTGCTCCGGTCGACTACCGCGTATTGCTCCAACAACGCCGTGGCGATTTCGGCGGCCCAGGTTTCGCTGGATTTGCGGTGGCAATCCACACCACCTTCGTCGATGACCGCGACAGTCTCGATGGGCCGAGCATTGGCTTCCACCTGTGCCGTCACGCGCACGGTTCCCTTTCGGGTAAGGTCCTCAATGAGTTTGTGCACGATTTCGTTTTTGCACACCGAAGAGATGCGCGGCTGATCGAACCGCAGGCTTGCCAACAGTTCCCCACTGCTGAGGTCATTGAGCGAGGCGTAGACTTCAGAACAGGTTTCTCCGCACGTGAGCGAATAGCGGTAAACGTAATTGAACGTAAATCCATACGCCGTTGGCGGTACCCACTCCTCTGCTTCTTCAGCAACGACCGGCGGAGCGGAGTCTGGCGCGATGGCGATGCGGTTGCCAGGCAACATCATGAGGGCACCTTGGCGGATGGCTTCTTCTATGCCGGCCGTGATGTATAAATTAAACCCCTTGCCCACACCACTTTTCCGCGCGAGTTTCTTCATTTGGCGCACCTTCATCGGCAACGCGCTGGGATCCACTTTGCGGATGTTGTCCAGCATTTGATAGAGTTCGATCGCCGTGTCCGCATGCCCGGGCAATTGGGACGCAGGTGCCATGAGCTTCTGGGCCTGTGCCACGGATGTCACCTTGAAGCCGGCGCGTTGAAGCTCGCCGGCCAACAACTGGGTCATGCCGATACGGTCCGGCCCGAGGTCCATCGCCACAAAATCCGGCATCGCAAACGGTCGCTTGATCTCCACGTCGTACGTAGGAGTCAGCACCTGAGCCTGCATGACCGACCCCACGCCTGCCGCGAGGCAAAGCACGCTGAGGAAGCAGCGCATTGAAACGACCGTGAGGAAAGCGGAACGGAACATCAGCAGCAAATTACCGCGAACCCCCTTAAATTCGGCTGACAAATCCTGTGAAAATGACCCGCTTCTTCCTCCCACTGTGTGCACTGCTCTTCTTGAGCGCTTGTGACTTTTGCGAAACGAAAGGCACCGTCACCTTTGACAACACCGAGCGCCTCTGGTGCAACTGCGAGGTGACCTGGCCCAACGGAGACGTCTACGTGATCAACGCCGGTGAAGCCCGCACATACGAATTCATCCGCGGGTCCTATGACTTCGACGCTTACTGCGGCAACGGCGCTTGGGGCAACGACCTCTGCGGATTTGAAGAAGGCATCATCACCCGGTCCTACGACATCGATTGCGAAGAGGAGCACGTGATGAACCTCAACTTTTAAGCAAACCAACACCGCGCCTTCAAGGTTGTTGATTTAATATTTCAATATTTATTAAATTGTTCATACATTTGCTGGGTGAACGCGATTACCCCTGACATTACCCGCGACCAAATGGAACACGCCGCCAAGGTGCTTAAGGCCATTGCGCATCCCGTCAAACTGGAGATCCTCAAAATCCTGGCCGCTGCAGAGCCCATGGATGTGACCACCCTGTGTGGGCATGTGGGCATGGACTGCCAGATTTCCATGATGAGCCACCACTTGGCCAAAATGAAGGACAACGGCGTACTCACTTCGCAGAAGCACGGCAAGCAGGTGTTCTACTCCATTGCGAATCGCAACCTGCTCAACATCTTCAACTGCATCGAAAACTGCGGCGACGCCTGACCCCTGGCCCATGGAAATCATTGGTTACTTCCTGGCAATCGCCATCGGCGTTTCCCTCGGTCTAATCGGCGGAGGCGGATCCATCCTCGCGGTGCCGGTATTGGCTTACCTGTTTGGGATGGATGAAAAAGTCGCCACGGCCTACTCCCTCTTCATCGTCGGAACAGCAGCGCTTGTGGGCGGCCTGAGGCAGCACCGCAATGGCAATGTCGACTGGCGCACCGCAATCGTGTTCGGCCTCCCGGCCATCGCCGGGGTGTGGGCCGTGCGGCATTACATCGTTCCAGCATTACCCGACGTGTTGCTCACCGTCGGCGGCCTAGACTTCACGCGCCGCATGGGCATGTTCGGTTTGTTCGCCGTGTTGATGGTGTGGGCGGCGTGGTCCATGCTCTCTAGCAAGGAACCCACAAGCGGGTCCGGCGACGTGAATTACAACTACCCCTTGATTCTGGCCGAAGGCCTCGTCGTCGGCGCGTTGACCGGCTTAGTGGGGGCGGGCGGCGGATTCCTGATCATTCCCGCC
>MDTD01195580.1_pt1 | contig 12133 bp, 2 predicted proteins | sample 811221 | NCBI WGS metagenome assembly MDTD01 (sample SAMN05326646, study PRJNA326480) | marine metagenome | isolation source: seawater | place: Pacific Ocean: South West | collected 2011 | reverse complement strand
TCGCCAAAGCCGACGACGCCCCGACCATGAGGGCATGCTTCCCTTGGAATGCACGCTGAACCAGCCCTGCATCCTGTGCAAGTTCGCCGCGCTTGTAGAGGGCGATCTGCATGGGAGCGAAGTTGCCTCCCAAAATGGAAGTCGGGGTGGTCCTGGATACGGAGCGTGTTTTCTTGGGAGAAGGCTTATCTGTGGGCTGGCTCTCAGAGACACGGAGAATTCGCTTCTCTACGGAGCATGTTGGGGCATCAAAACCGGTGATTCCTTTTAGCCATGCCGTATGACGAGCCTCGTGTACCCGCTTGTCGCTCCGCGATCGACGTCGCCACAGGACCATGGCCAATTGAGAACCAAATCCCGCGGCGAACCGGATCGCATAATCGAGATCGGTCTTCTCCCCTTTCGAGTATCGTAGTTCACCAAGATCATCGTCGGGCTGCTCTAGATTCGGAACCGGAGGCGCCGCTTGGTTGTGAAGCGACTTCAGGGCGAAGAAATCTTCAAGTCCGGCTCCCATTGGGTGACCGGTGTAGCCTTTGATGTTGGTGATAAGAATGTTATCCGTCTCGTCGCCAAAGGTTCGTCGAAGGCTTTCTACCTCCGCCGCCGCACTTCCACCCCGCGCCGGAGTAAACGTCTCGTGACTGACGAAGACACTTTTTGAGGCAAAATCGCTTCGTTCCACCGAGAAAGTCTTCTCTGCATCCTCAATGAAGGCATTGAACTCCCCTGCAATATGGTCAACATCGAGTCGAGTCGCGTGAAATGCGCTGTTGGAAAAGCGGCTCGACACAAGGTCTGCATAAGGGACAACGCCACGAGCTTGAGCCTGGTCAGCATGTTCGATAACGAGTCCAACAGCACCTGCTCCGAGGATGGTGCCATTGCGACGTTTGTCGAAGGGAAGCGCTGCTTTCTTTACATCACTTTCGTTGGTACCGGCGCCCGTGGCCAGGAATCCCGAGCCTACCCACTGCATCATGTCTGGCTCGGTAACATCGTCAGAGCCAATCACGATAACACGCTTACATCGGCCCAATCGCAGCCAGTCGTGAGCGATGCCGATCGCCTGGGTGGTCGAGGCACATGCAACGTTGATTCTTGTATTGGGTCCACGCGCTCCAATGAACTCGGCAAAACGGGCATGCCCCATTCCGATGACCTGTAACAAGAAGCGAGGGTCAAACTTGTAATTCGGGTCCGTTGCAGCTGCCTTCGCTTGGTTGATGGCAGTATCGATGCCCGTGAAGCATGCAGCGTAAACAATACCTGTCTCGTCGCGCATGGACTCTGGAAGCGCCCACCCCGTGGTCACCTTCTTACCCGAGCGGGTTGTTCGGTAACGTGGCGCAAGAGGAATACGTGCATTCCGAAGAGCATCTAAACCGGCGGCAAACGCAAGTTGACTTGCTCGGTCGAGTCCGTCACGGAGACGCTCCTCGATACCGAATTCCTCACAGAGGTCGAACTCACCGAGCTGGCCGGCTAGATGTACGGACTGCTCAGGATCTTTAATCGGCACATATTGCGCGGTTCCATCCGCCCCTTTTTCAAGGCGCGTAATGTTTTTATCCAGGATGGCCTGGACCATCTCATCGACCAGCTGGGCGATGTGGTTTTTCCCTTCGAAAATCGCCTCGTGTACATCATCACCGAACACGCGCTCTTGCCCAGGAACACCGACGGACATTCCCGAGCAAACAATCTCACCGGGAACAGCCCAGGCTGTATCGAGGACTCCGTTGTCCACAACAACCTCACCCTCTGTCCCATTGGACTGCGTTGGTGCGGCAGGCGGTACGGATGCCTTTGTTTCCACGACAGGTGTGCTTTGCACTTCTGCCTTCGCCTCCGTGGATCCCGTAGTGCGCTCCACAACGTACTCGGTTAAGCGAGCTAAGGTTGGATATTCGGATAGTCGGAACTCTTCGTCTCGTTCGAGGCTGTAGACCTCACGAACTTTCGCCATGATCTCGGCTTGCTTGACCGTGTCGATCCCGAGATCAGCTTCCATCTCAAATTCAGCTTCGATCTCGCTCGGGTCATAACCTGTTTGGTCGCACAAGATAGCGACGATTTGCTCGTATATCGCGTTTGAATCGACGGATGCAGCAGGCGCAATCGTTTGCGCGGGAGCCGCCTCTTCGGTGACGACGTCCGCTGTCTTCTGTGCGACAGTTTGCTCGGTGCTGGATGCAGCAACATGACTTCCACCGGCCCGTTCGACGATGTAGTCGGTGAGCTTTCCAAGAGATTCATACTCACTGAGTCGGAACTCGGTATCAGGCTCCAGGCTGTACTCTTCTCGAGCAGCGGCCATGATCTCGGCCTGCTTCACCGTGTCGATGCCAAGGTCGGCCTCCAACTCGAAGTCCGCCTCGATCTCATCCGCTGCATAACCGCTCTTCTCGCACACGATGCGTACCAACGTGTGATACACGGTCTCGCGCTCGAGCGTCATGCCTTCAGCTTGAGCAGCGGGCTCCATGCTCGGTGTCTCGACACTTTCTTTAACCGGAGCGGTCTCCGTGGCGACGGGACCACCTTGGCTCGCACGACCCATCACGTAGTCTGTGAGTCCAGCAAGAGATGGGTATTCAGCGAGACGGAATTCACTATCCGCTTCAAGTCCGTAGATTTCTCGAACCTTCGCCATAATCTCAGCTTGCTTCACCGTATCGATACCGAGATCAGCCTCTAGCTCGAAGTCCGGCTCGATTTCGTCTGTTGCGTAGCCCGTTTGCTCACACAGGACCTCGACAATCGCGTTGTATACGCTTTCCTTGTCGAGTCCGGCGGTCACGGTCTTAGCGGCGACGGCAGTCTTGACTGGAGCCTCTACCGACGTCGTAAGAGCAGCCTCAGCGGTCTTTCCAGGAACGTAGCCATGAGCCAACATTTGCGCAACGGCGCGACGAAGACTCGTCATTCCCCCGAACTTCGGATGGTTCGTGTAAAGCGCTGCATGAGGCTGTCCGTCCAGAATATTGGAGACGAACCCAGTTTGAGCACGCTTAGGTCCCACCTCGACGAAGGTCCGAGCACCATCTGCGTACATACGGCGAATTTCGGTGATGAATTCAACAGGTGCAGCCACCTGCTGGCTCAAAAGATCGACGATCGCTTTAGGGTCGGTTGGATAATATTCGCCCGTTACATTCGAAAGAATCGGCAGCGAAGGAGTTCGAATCTCCATCGAATCTAAGTGCCGCTTCAGAGGTGCGCTAGCTGTTTCCACGACGCGGGTGTGGAAGGCATGGCTGACTGGGAGAAGCGTTCCTTCGATTCCAGCTTCCTTTACCTTTTCCATTACAGCTTTTACTGCTGGGCTACTGCCCCCGATAACAGTTTGTGCATCGCAATTCTTGTTGGCACAAACGACATAACCGTCGACCGAGTCGAGAATTGGCTGAATTTTATCAACCGATGCACCGAGCGCGGCCATCAGACCAACGTCTCCGTCCATGGGCTCTACATTCGCCATCTCCGTACCACGGGCTGCAACAGTCTTGAGTGCTGTTGGAAAATCCATCACACCAGCGGCAACACAGGCGCCGTACTCACCCAGGCTGTGTCCAGCGACGAGGTCCGGTTGGAAACCGAACTCAGCGAGAAGGCGCAAGATGGCAATATCGGCAGTGAGCATGGCCGGTTGCGTTATTTCCGTCTTCGTGAGGTCCGCAAACGCCCGCTTTTTGGCGGAAGCATCGGGAAGCTCTGTCGGGTCCATGTAGGTGGAAAGCGGCTTTTCTAGAATATCCGCCATGACCGAATCAGCTTCATCGAACGTACTTTGTACAACGGGAAACTCACGCCGTAGATCGCCGCACATTCCTAAGTACTGAGACCCTTGTCCTGGGAAGAGGAAGGCCATGCTACCGCTTGCTGCACCTTCGCCTACATGCACGCCCTTATTGGCGAGAATCTTGAGGCCCTTGCCTGTTCGTAATCCATCGACCGTCTTAGAAAAGAGCTTGTTTAGTTCCTCGTCACTATCAGCAGGGTCGAATGCTACGACAGCTCGATGCTCACCCTGAAGTTCGGACGTATTGAAGGTGCTTTCACGCAGTGTCAGGAGATTTTGAAGAGCCTTCTCGATTTTGGAAGCGCACTCTTCTCGGCTAGCTCCGGACACCGCAAGGATGCCCCGTAGCTGGCCCTTGTGGGGTTCCTCGGATCCAGCAACAGGTGCATCCGACTTCTTGGAGTCTTGAATCGAGGAGGTCTGCGATTCTAGTCCCGCGGAAGCCACAGGTGTTGACCCTGCTGAAGACGTTAACTCTGTCTCCGCTCCCTTTGTTCCGCCGGACAGTCCCATGCGCTCCACAACATAGTCAGCCAGGCGACCGAGTGTGGGGTATTCAGCTAAGCGGAATTCAGCATCCGCTTCCAGACCGTAAACCTCACGAACCTGGGCCATGATCTCTGCCTGCTTCACGGTGTCGATGCCTAAGTCAGCTTCGAGTTCAAAATCGCTTTCGATTTCATCTGCTGCATACCCTGTGCGTTCGCAAACAACTGAGACAATGGTCTGGTACACAGCATCGTGTGAGGCGGCAACAGGCGATGCAGCTTGCGGAGTCGCTGCGCTTGGAGCTGCAGCCATAACCTCACGGGAGGTTTCATTCTCGTGGTTATTCGACATGGGTTCCTCGTAATCGTTATCGGGAGTCACGCCTGCTAGCGCCTCTTCCATCACGACGTGTACGTTCGTGCCGCCGAATCCGAACGCACTTACGCCTGCACGACGCACCACGTCAGATGGCACGGACCATGCTTCGTTCTGGAGTTGCAACCGAAGGTTTCCTTCATTCAGGGGCAGCTTCGGATTCACGTTGTTTACGTTCAGGGTCGGAACAAGTTCCTTGTGGTGGAGCGCCAGCGTGGTCTTAAGGATTGCCGCAGCACCCGCAGCAGCCTTCAGGTGTCCAATGTTGGACTTAACACTACCAAGCGAGGCTCCGTACCGGCTCTTACCAACTGTGCTAACGAGGCTTTGAACCTCTACCGGATCACCGACTGGCGTTCCGGTACCATGGGCCTCGAACATCGTGACAGTTTGCGGATCAACCTTAGAATCTTCGTAAGCCCGAAGAATCGCTCGCTTCTGCCCTCGGGGATTTGGAGCAGTGATGCCCTTTCCACGCCCATCGCTGGAAGCACCAGTTCCGCGAATGAGAGCGTAGATGGTTGCCCCGCGTGCGCGCGCGTCTTCCTCTCGCATGAGGACGAACATGGCAGCTCCCTCTCCCATCACGAAACCATTCGCACCTTCGTCGAAGGGCTTGGAACCGTCGTGAGATAGTGCTCCAATTTTGGAGAACTTTACGTAAGCCTCAGCGCCCATTAGGCAATCCGCCCCACCGACAAGTGCGGAATCGTAGGTACCCGCGCGCAGGCCTTGCATCGCCACCTGAATCGCGGCCAGGCTGGATGCACATGCTGCGTCAACGACCCAATTGGCTCCGCCGAGATCGAAGGTCGATGCGATCCGTCCCGCAATACAGTTAGGAAGTTCCCCCGCCATCGTGTCTTCGGTAATAGGTGCCATATCCGATAGAAACGATGCCTTGAAATCTTCGCGGATCTTCTCGGCGTTTGGACCCGAGATATTCGCATTGTCCAGTGCCTTAGCCAGTGCCTCTTGCATACGAGGCACCTGAACTCGAGCCGTTGTCTCGGTTCGGTTATCTCCACCTTGGGAATTGCCTACGATGATGGCGCAATTCTCGAGCGGAAATTCATTTGTTTCGTCGAAGGCACCCGCATCTTCGAGCGCCTGACGGGCAGCTTCGAGTGCAATTTGCTGGGTTGGGTCCAGTGCCTTCACCACGCTTGGTGGAACCCGAAACTGTCGACGGTTGAACTCGAAATCCTTCACGAATGCACCGATACGTGAATAGGTCGTATCCGGAACCTTACGGTCTTCCGAATAAACTAGATCCGCATTCCAACGCTCGGCAGGAACATCAGACACGGCGTAATGGCCCTTCTTTAGATTTGACCAGAACTCACCGACATTAGCGGCGTCGGGTAACACTGCACCAAGTCCTACGATTGCGATATTTCCAGAGGGAACCGCGCTTGGTGCTTGCGCTTGCGCGACAGGTCGTTGAACTGGAGACCAAGCGCTATGTGCATGGACCATGGTCTCGTGGAGTTCCTTCAGGGTCGTGACGCCTGCTAGGAGCGCCACACTTTGACCGGCATGATAGAGCCCGGTACTGAGTTGTTCCTCGTTCTCCAAGTTTTGGAAGATGGCCGCGCCGTTATCATCGACACCGGCGATTTTCTGTCCCTTTGCGGCAGCTCGCAGACCACCAAAGTTATCGTGCTCGTAAGCAACCTTTCGTTCTTTGAGCTTCTCGTTGTTGTTGCGACGATCGATTTCTCGGTCCAGAACCACCTGCGCCTGTGGCGTAGGTAGAACGCGCGTAGGCGTGCGAACGGTCTCACCCATGAGAGTGGTTCCCCGCGAGCGAATGATGACGTCCTGATAGATATCGGTTACGGCACCGCTCTCGACAGCCTCTTTGCACATCAAGTAGGCGGTACCAAGCTGAAGTCCCACGTTGACGCCACGTCGAGCCAAGCCAATCAACGCTGCACCCAGGGCACGGGTAGACGCCTCGTCTCCGAGTCCACCGGCCGGTACGAACGAAAGTTCGGATGGGTTTAAACCTTCCGCAAGCGCCATCTCGATTTCGACGATGCCAAGCTGCCATAGGACGAGACCACCCAGCGAGCCGACATGACCACCCGCCTCGGAACCCTCCAGAACGAATCGCTTGAGTCCGCCACGAAGCGCAGCACGTAAGAGTCCTGGTGTTGGGGTGTGAAGGTATGTCTTTACATCCGCCGCCTCCAAGTCTTGCGCTTGCTCGATCGTTCCAGCAGCAACCAGAACAAAAGGAGGCCGCTCACGCTTGAGCATTTCGATATGGCCATCACGGAATCGATTCGCGTCGAGACCGATAATACCTGCACCAAAAGGCTTACCGCCTAATAATGTCGCAGTATCCTTTACCAGCTTCTCCGCAATATCTGTCGGCATGTTGGCAAGAGCCAACCAAGGCATCGAGCCAGCGTCTACCACATCCTTAGCAAATTGAGGGCAATCGGCGACCTGAGCCATTGGCCCCTGATGGAGAGGGTAGCGAGTCTCATTCACCTCTGCGATACCGGCACCTTCGTTGAAAGGCCACTCGGTCTTGAGAACCGAAACTCGCTCGTTAGTTCGTTCAAAAAGGGCGTTAAGTATCCCGCGCGTGGAACTATGGGCCTCAGCCATTGGCGCAGCGAACGCAGCGTCCTGGCCTAGAGCCCAGGCGTTCTTCCTTACATCGAGATCTGCAAAATTGGTGACCGTAGCTTCAGCGATTGCCTGGACAACCTGCGTCTGAGTGCATCCTTCTTGAGATTCTAGACCGACCAATTGACGGACGATTGGCGTGGCGACTTGGCCGAAAAGACGGAAGCGGAAGCCCAATGTCGGCCCCACGCACACGGTATCGAGAGGATTGAAACCCTCGAGCCGGCTTTTGAGTGTCGAGGGGAGTTCGACATCAGACGCTAAGTACATCTGATTGTCGAGCACCACCCCGTGCGCGCCAGCTGCGATGCATGCAGCTGCGGTATCAGGTCCAATTCCCCCCCGGACGTAGACCTGAATTTCATCCGCAACAACTGCCAACACCCGACGCAACAGAACCAACGTCGATTCATCACCAACCAGTCCCCCTCCTTCGGAACCCATAACAACAAGCGTTCGCGCCCCCCGGCCGACCGCCATCGTTGCTTGAGCTTGGTTGGTGATCTCAACCCAGACGTCAGTTCCACGTTCGCAAAGCTCGGAAAGGCCACCTAAAGCAGCCTCATCACCTTCAAGCCACCATTCAGCCCCCATAAGCACCTGCGACGTCTTAGCCGGGTGCTTTGGTGTAGACCGGAGCGCTCCCCCAGCGCTTGGTGCATCGCGAAAGACGGTCGCTCCCCAAGACACTGCGGCTGCGCTAGCAGCATCGAACAGTGTCGCTGCGGGGTAACGGATAACGATGTTTTTCTTGTTGATGACCATGAGACTCACCTGCGTTCTGTCTAAGTGGTTTCTTGTCTTACGAACGTGGCGCGCGACTAGGTTACGGGGTGGGGGGTGTCAAGTTATCTAAACCTTAGAAAGGCCCAGTTTGGCCGCGCAACAAAAACACCTACCCCAACACACTGAAATCAATACGGTTTCACAAAGCCCTCACGGCCAAGTTTTTTTCGGGACAGGCGTTACTACCGAGGTGAGAAAAAGGATACGCACCACCCAACATGCCGTTTTCATTGAACTTACCACCAGAAAACTGTCCAATCGGTCAGCCTTTTTAGGTACCGCTTTCGCAAGCCAAAAAATGAATGGTGATTCAGCGCACTTGCGAGACCCATCTTTCCGAACAGATGTTCGGCCCTCAAGGTGTCTGTAATCACTCACTTTTTTGCATCCAAAAGTGAGGTTGCCGCGTGAAAAATGAACGCTCATTCAGCGGAAGAGCCAAATAGGAGTGCGAAGCGCTATCCGCATGAAAACGTGATCGGGAGCTTGGTTTCTCGCCTGTCAAAAGTGACAATTTTTGTCACCGAGCATTTGTTCGCTCTTCAATCGCGCCGAAAAAGAGCCGCTATACCGACTTAAGCAATTGAAAACACCTGTGCCACGTGTCTATAGTCCGCCGAATTTTCGAGAAGGCTTCAATTATGCAAACAACACGCATCTCTCTCTTGGCATTTTGCTTACTTGCAACATTTGGCTGCGCGGATTCCACGCCGGCACCGACACCGGATGCATCCACGGATGTCGCGGCAGATACGACGGCTAGCACCGACACGGCAGCACCTGAGGACACAGCGGGAATTTGCGAACATGCGTGTCTCGATGATTTCGGAAAGAACAAGAAGAGCCTGTGCCCTGCTCCGGCCAGTGAATGGAATTGCGTGGCGGGCTGCTGTGAACCGGTGTTCCGATGTAGCGAGGACGCCGACTGCGCAAGCCAAGGTGTGAGCGAAGGGCAATGTTCAGATCTAGGATTCGACTGTCGATGTAATGTCGGGACTGGCGTTTGTTTTGACTGGTTCTGCGCTGTCGACTCCGACTGTAAAGATGGAGAAAGCTGCGCTGCCGGAAAGTGCGAGGCATCTCAGGACACTGCGACTCTGAGCGTACGTTTCGTGAGCCAACCTCGTGTTCTTACCACGGGCTCTGAAGTTACCCTCTTGGTCGAGGCCTATCATCCGGATAATCAGGACGTTCAGACGACCGCTGATGTCACCTTCAGCTCATCGGACAGCGATGTCGTTTCGGTGACTGCAGCGGGCATCGTCACAGGCGGTTCCAAGGACGGCATCGCTACGATTACTGCGACCTCCGCTGCAAGCGTAGACCAGACGGCCACTATCGAACTTCGAAACGTCGCTATTACGAATGAAGAAGCACTTGTCGCCGTTGTCACACACCGAAACAGCACGATGGCCGTTGTCGGGCATTACGCCCTGGTGGATGCAGACAGCGGTGAAACACTCGCTTACGGAGAGATTCCGGAGAGCGGCGCTCTAACCTATGAGGGAGACATCGCTGAAGCCGGTGTCGACGTCCACGTATTCGGTCAGTCGACCGAGTGGCTCTCCGTGCTGGGTCTTGGAAAGGGAGCATACCTGCTTCCCCTAGGCGGTATCGTGTACTCGGATCTCTCACTTACGAAAGAGGGTGAAGTTGATCTCGCTGAGTCAACAATCGATGGCATGCGTGTCTTGTCGGGAACTCCAGACTTCTCGGGATATGACAAAACAGGAGAATTCGAGGTCACTCTCAACTGCTTCGCTCTGTCTCATGCGCTCTTCGATTTCAGCCTGGATTCAATTCTCGGTGCGGACGTTAAGCGCTACTTTCACCCCGACACGACAATTCCCGGAATCGACAAGTCTGCACCAGCGCAAATGCCGGGCGGGGTCACCTTTGGATTGGGTGGTCCGGCTCTCCAAGAGTACTGGCTACCGACATCGCCTGGCGATAAGCTGCTGTGGACGCTCGGCGGCAGGGTTGAACTTGGTGAAATCACGCCCATCCTTGGCGATGTTCTAGATGCCATCTCGGGTGGTTCGGAACTGGACGTCGGAAAACTCGTTAGTGCTATCATTCCGCTTTTCGGGTCGTTCTGGTCAGCGGTAAATCCAGAGGTCGCTGTTGAGTCGGGTGACGCTCAGAACATCCTAGGTCTCGACCCTAAACTTCGGATTCCCATGGGCCTTTCGAGCGAAGTCACCATTCCGCCCCTTCCTGCTGTCGAGGATAAAGGATGGGCAGATGCACTCTTCTTGATTGCGGGTGCGTTTACAGCCGACGGAACAATGATTCCACTTGGACTGAACGCTGGCACCGATACCGTGGATGCTGAAGTCGACCCAGCTGATGGCTTGGCTGATGGGAATCAGAACACACCCGAAATTGACCCGTTCAACGTTCCGTTCGCCATGCTTCACTCAGGATTGGGTGGACCTCATACCCGATATGGAATGGCGGCAGTTGCTGCAGTCATTCTAGGAAAGGACGATCCTCGACCAGAAGGTGGGAGCGCCATTCTCACAGTTGCAGACTCGCAGGAGCGTTTGGCTGCAAAGGTCGAACTGGACGACTTTCTGGGATTCCCACTCGGAAGCAGTTGGGATCCGGAAACGCGTACTGTAACGGTTGATGCACTTGATGGAGCCGATACGCAGCGAATTCTCTTCAAGGGTAAGAAAGGTGCGCACTGGACTGTATGGATGCGTGGTCGTACCTCCTACACTGTACCGGTTGCGGACGAACTCCTCGAAACTGACGAAACGATAGAAGACCGTGCCGATAACGTACGTCTCGTCCTGGTCAACAGCTTCGACTTTGAGGAATCCGTGAACTTAGACGACATTCTTAGCCCAGGCGGGACTCACCTCGACCTTCTTCTGAACGTCACAAAGCGAGTCTCGTTCGTGGATATTCGCCCCGCGAAAAAAGAGGAACCAAAGGAAGACTAGCTCTTCGACTAGCTCTCTTTGGGAAGGTAGCGCTTCCGTCCGCCCTCTCGGACGACTCGGAGGCGCCCTTCCTCTACCAGCCACTTGAGATATCGCTGGGCCTTCATGGTATCGACCTTGAGGGCCTGAGCGACGAATTCCACGGTTAAGGACCCATGGATCATCGCGGCTGAGACTAGAATTTTATCAAGAGAACGTTCGGATTTTTCGCTTTGCTTGGCTTCCTCGGGTGCCGCATCGATCTCAGGAACAGTGTCGAGTTCCATCGTAACCTGGCCGATATTATCGAGTCGTCCGCGAGCCACGATGAGGAGTGGAGCTAGCACTTGAGCCACCACATCCGACGCAGTACCGGATGGTCCATCACCAAGGGCCCGAATGACGGGAAGCGAGGCTTCATCGTCTGTCTCGAGATCACCGATCGCAAATGAGATCGTTGGCAGAGGCTTTTCGCCCCAAAAGTCATCTCGAAGAATCTGCATGTCTTCGCTGTTTGATTCCTCATTGGAGCTGACTTCGACATCCGCAGTTCCATCCGCCACACCTGCATCACGCAACTCGCGCAATTTGTTGAAAAGAGTCTCTTGGCTCAATCCGCGAAACGTCAGCAAGAGTAAGGGAGCAGCAGCAAACGCTTGGGCGAGCGCAATGTGGGTCGCGACGCTATAGACGCTCACCGCTGCTACATCACCCGACGTACAATAGTTCTTCACGTCACTAACTTCGTAGGGAAAGAGCTCCAGTCCCGCATCCACGAAGAGTTCACTCATAGCTTCGCTAACCTGACCTCCGAGCAACTCGGCAGCCAATCCCGCATCCGTTGCTACCTGCTCGAGGAGATCGTCCCATTCTTCGGGGCTTATGACCTGCTGACGTATTTTCACGGACACGAAGCCGCCATGGTCAGCACGAACCTCTGCGGTGACAAGCCCTGGAGCGACTTCCAGGTTTTCCACCAATCCCTTGCGGGCAATCACACGCCCCCGTCGCATATAGCGCCGCAGGTCTGGCGCCAGGTTCAAAAACTCCAACCAACAGGCGGATATCCAATGTTCTTCAGACATTAGACATCCTCCAACAGAGT
>MDTD01081587.1_pt1 | contig 12133 bp, 11 predicted proteins | sample 811221 | NCBI WGS metagenome assembly MDTD01 (sample SAMN05326646, study PRJNA326480) | marine metagenome | isolation source: seawater | place: Pacific Ocean: South West | collected 2011 | reverse complement strand
GAGCCATTTGTTGCCGTGGCCTGCCGCAAGAACCAGTTTCGCGCCCGAAAACGTGCCCCTGGCGGTTTTGACCCGGTAACCCGCGCCATCGCGCTCCACGGTTTCCGCCTTTGCCTCCGACACGTAGCGCACGCCCCTGGCGACCATGCCGGCATGCAGGCCGCGCAGGAGCCGCAGCGGGCTGGCATGGCCATCATGGGCGCAATAGCTTGCTCCCACCACATCCGGCCCGAGGCCGGGGATCATCTCTTCGAGAGCCTTGCGATCGACAAGCTCGGTTCCGTAGCCGAGCGCGCCGTTAACATTGTGCATGCGCGCGATGTGCGCCCGCTTTGCCTCGACCTCCTCTTCGGAGAACAGAAACTGCACGCCGCCGGGCTTGCGATAGTCAGGCGATATTCCGGTTTCTTCTTCCAGTTCGGTTGCGAAACCTGGCCACAAGTCTGCCGAGCGGCGGGTCCAGCGGGCGTAGTCGTGCATACCCTCGCCCTTGGACTGGACCCAGACGAGGCCGAAATTGCCGCGGCTTGCCCTGAGCGCAACATCGCCTTCATCGATGACGGTCACGCGTTCTCCAAGGCGCGCGAGCCCGTAGGCAAGCGCAGCGCCCACCAGCCCGCCGCCGACCACAAGCGTGTCGACGGCGCGTTCATTATCAGACATGTTTTCCTTCTCCGATCAGAAGCTTGTCCAGTCCGTAAAGCCGGTCCACCACGACCATGACGCCGATGGTGAAGAAGATCGCGACGGCGGAAACCGAAGCGACAAGCGGATCGGTCGTCTGGGCGATATGCGAGAAAAGACGGACAGGCAGGGTCGTGGTGGATGGATTGACGATGAAGATCGTCACGGTCACCTCGTCGAAACTGGTGATGAATGCGAGTACCCAGCCGCCGACGACGCCGGGCATGATCGACGGCAGGGTGATGCGGTAAAACACGGTCCAGCCCGAAGCGCCCAAGGATATGGCTGCCTTCTCGACGGTCCGGTCGAGGCCGGTCAGCGAGGCCAAGACCAGGCGCAGCACGTAGGGCATGATCACCACGGCGTGACAGATGGCCAGGCCCGAAAACGTCCCGTTGAGGCCGATCAGCGTCAGGAACCGCAGGAAGGCGATGCCGAGCACGACGGTCGGGACCATCAGCGGCGACATGAAGAATGCAAGAAGCGCCTCCCGTCCGTGGAAACGTCCCCGGTCGATGGCGAGCGCCGCCGGAACCGCGACGACAGCGGCAAGCGTTGCGGCAACGACCCCGAGTTTCAGGCTGACGACAGCCGCATCAATGAAATCCGGATTGTCGAGTATCGCTCTGAACCAGCGCAGCGAAAGCCCGCTCGGCGGAAATTCGAGATAGCCCGTGGGGGTGAAGGCGACGCCGAGAACAACGATGATCGGCGAAAGCATGAACAGGGCGAAGACAAGGCTGAAAATGGTGGCGAAAGGTCCGTTGCGTCTCATGCGTAGGCCCTTCCGAAACGGGTTTCGACCAGCCGGTTCCAGAAAAGCATCACAACCAGGATCGAGCCCATCAGCAGCATTGCAATCGCTGCGCCGAGCGGCCAGTTGAGCGTGTTCATGAACTCGTCATGCACGGCTGTCGCGACCACCTTGACCCGACGTCCGCCAAGAATGGCCGGCGTGGCAAAGGCGGAGGCCGACAGCGAGAATACGATCAGCGAGCCGGAGAGCACGCCCGGCATGGCCTGGGGCAGGACGATGCGCCGAAAGATGGTGAAGGGCGAGGCGCCGAGGCTTTCGGCGGCTGCTTCCGTGGCGGGGTCCTGACGCTGCAGCGCCGCCCAGACCGCCAGCACCATGAACGGGATCATCACATGGGTAAGCGCCAGCACGATGCCGCCGGAGGTGTACATCATCTTGATCGGCCGCTCGATCAGCCCCGCATTGATGAGGAACGAATTGATGACGCCGCGATTGCCGAGAATGATCGCCCATCCGAGCGTGCGCACGACAACCGATATCAAAAGGGGGCCGAGCACAACGAGGATCATGATCGAGCGCGGTCCGGGGCGCATGCGATTGAGGAAATAGGAAGCCGGAACACCGATGACGATGCACAGAAAGGTCGTCACCAGCGCAATGGCGAAGGTGCGCCCGAATATCTCGTAGAAATAGCCGTCGCCCAGCACCTCGGCATAATTCGAAAGCCGATAGCTGTCATCGATGCCCTGGTAGAAATCGAACTGGTGGAAGGACAGGATGAAGGTCATCGCCAGCGGCGCCAGCAGAAAGGCGGCAAACAGGATCAGCGCCGGCGCTGACAGCAGCCAGTGGCGGTTTTTCGAAAGCAGGCTCATGCCTCATCCTCCCCGAGCGGCAGGATGTGCATGTCTTCCGGTTGGAAGGCGAGGCCGACCGTCTCGCCGACATCGGGCTCTGGCTGGCCGGTATTTCTGCGCAGGACCAGCAATTCGCCTATCGGCGTATCAACCGTGAGAAGCCACTGATTGCCGAGAAAGACGCGCCCGCTGACCGTGCCGGAAAACAGCCCGCCCTCGCTGACGATCCTGATGCGCTCCGGCCGAAGCGCAATCAGCGCCGGGCCGGGAAGCAGGCGCACCGGGGGCCCGGACAGTTTCGTTCCGCGACAGTCCAGCACCGACCCGTCCTCGCCGCTGGAAACCAGCGTCGCCGCAAGCGTGTTGCTCTTGCCGATGAAGGATGAAACGAAGGCCGTCTGCGGCGTTTCGTAGACATCGAAGGGGCTGGCCTGCTGCTGGATGCGCCCCTTCTCCATCACCACCACGCGATCGGAAAGCGCGAGCGCCTCCGCCTGGTCATGGGTCACCATCAGCGTGGTAACGCCCGCCTCGCGCTGGATGCGGCGCAGTTCCATCTGCATTTCCTCACGCAGCTTGGCGTCGAGGTTGGAAAGAGGCTCGTCCAGCAACAGGAGTTCCGGCTCGATCACCAGCGCGCGGGCAAGCGCGACGCGCTGGCGCTGACCGCCGGACATCGCCCGCGGATACCGGTCGGCAAGATGGCTGAGGTGAACGAGATCGAGCGCACGGGCGACCCGGTTCTTTCGCTCTTCCTTCGGCACCTTGCGCATTTCGAGGCCAAAGGAAACATTCTCCGCCGCCGTCATGTGCATGAAAAGCGCGTAGGTCTGGAACACGAGCCCAAGCCCGCGAAACCGCGCCGGAACGGCGGACAAATCGCGCCCGTTGAGCGTGATCCTGCCGGAAGTAACATCCTCGAAGCCGGCGATCATCTGCAGGGTCGTTGTCTTGCCGCAGCCAGAAGGCCCGAGCAGGGAAACGAAGCTGCCGCGCTCGACATCGAAGGAAATGCGATCCACGGCCGTGGTCGCGCCATAGCGCTTGGTCAGCGCATTCAGTTCAAGAAATACCATCTCGCCGCCACTCATCAATTCTGGAAACGCGTCGCCAGCCCGGCCCGTCGCCATCTTCGAAGGGACAGGACGGAAAAGCCGGATCGCGCGCATATCCATGATGGCGCGCGATCGCTCGTTCCGAAAGCCGTCATATCCGCCCGCCCAAGCGGCAGGCGGAGCGGGACTGTCGGATCAACGCTCGACTTCGCGAGCCCAGCGGGTTGTCCATTCCTGGCGCTCAGGATTGATGACGTCCCAGTCGACCGTCACGAGCGAGTCGATCTTGTCGCCATAGGGCAGCGTTTCCGCCAGCTCGGGCGGCAGTTCCGAATTCTTGTTGACGGGCCCGGCGCCCATGGCGTCGGCGAGCTTGACCTGGATTTCCGGGTCGAGAAGATAGTCGATGAAGGCCTGGGCCTCTTCGGGAACATCGCTTTCGACCACCGGGCATGCCGCCAGCATCAGCGCCACCGCGCCGTCGTCGGGATAGATGAAGCCGGCCGGAAAGCCGGTATCGGCCAGAGACTTGGTGCGGCCCGAGCCCCAGACCGACAGTGCGATCTCGCCGGACTGGAACAGTTCGGACATCTTGCCCGAGGACGGCTCGAACACAAGAACGTTCGGGCCCACCTCGTCGGCCATCGCTGCAAAACCGGGATCGATGTCGTTTTCCCCGCCGCCGGCATTGCGCGCCAGCATCACCAGCGCGTGCAGGCCGTAGGTATTGGAAATCGGCGGGACAACGAGGATCTGGCTGTATTTCGGATCCTTCAGGTCTTCCCAGCTGGTTGGCAGGTCCCAACCCTCTTTTTCAAACCAGTCCTTGCTGTAGGTAAATCCGGTTGCAACAAAGCCGATACCGATCGCATCCGGGCTGAACTTGGCGATATCGTAGACGTCGTCCTTGACGGGCGATCCCGCCATCGGCGCACAGAAGCCGAGCGCGTCGGCCTGGTACATCGGACCGTCATCGAGGATAACGACATCAAGCTCCTGCGCACCCTTCTGCGCCTGGAGCCTTGCGAGGTTCTCCGTCGAATTGCCCGCGACAAACGCGATCTGCACGTCGTGGGACTTTTCGAATTCGGGAATGATCAGTTCCTTCATCAGCGTCTCGAAAGAGCCGCCATAGCCGCCGACCGTCAGCGTCTTCGTCTGGGCGTAAGTCACCGTTGCCATCAGTGTTGCCGCCGCGGCGACAAGCAAACCGCTCTTCTTCATTCTCATCATCGTTCCCCTTTTTTGGATTTGTATGAAGTAAAACCAGTTTCGGCTGACCATTGTCATTCGGCAAATGATTTTAGTTTGCCAGTCCATAACCTTTGGTTATAAAATCAATTATGGCACGTGCGAACATCCGGCAGATCGAGGCCTTCAACGCGGTGATGAAGGGCGGCTCCGTCACCAAGGCGGCAGAGGCTCTGTTCATCTCGCAACCCGCCGTTTCCAAGCTGGTGCGATCCTTCGAGCAATCCTGCGGGTTCAAGCTTTTCGTGCGTTCGCAGGGCCGCTTGCTGCCAACGCAGGAAGCAAAGCGGCTTTTTGCCGAGACCGAGGGCTTCATGACCGGCGTGGAGCGGATCGAAAACACCGCAACGTCGATCCGACAGTCAGAGCGTGGCGACATAACGGTGGTCGCCTATCCGGCTCTCAGCCTGCGGCTGCTGCCGCGCTATGCCGCCCGTTTTCTGGCCGACCGCCCCGACGTTCGGCTCACCATTCTGACCCGCAATTCGACTGACGTCTCCAACCACATGCTCGCCCGCGCAGCCGACTTCGGCCTTTCGCTGAGACCGACGCAGGATTCCGGCATCATTTGCACGCCGCTGCGCGAGAAGAAAATGGTATGCGCCCTGCCAATAGACCATCCGCTGGCGGCCAATGAACAAATCAATATCCGCGACATTTCCGGCCAGCCTTTCATCATGCTGGACCAGGACGATCGGTCGCGGTGGATCGTGGATGATGCCCTGGCGCGAACAGGCGTGAAGGTCAGGACGGTTGTGAATGCCCAGATGGCGGATACGGCCTGCATGCTTGTCAGCGAAGGTCTCGGCATTGCCTTCGTGCCCTCCATCGCTGCGATCGGTTGGGAGGCTCAGAATATCGCGTTCCGTCCGATCGACCCACCGCTCAGCATGACGATGTGGCTCTACACATCGGCATGGGAGGATATGTCCGTATTGGCAAGATTACTGCTAACGGAAATAGAGCGCGGCGTTGAAGAGGTCGAAAAAGCATTCGAATCGACACCCGGTCAGTCGATTGAGACATAGTGATGTTTTGGCTTCAATGTCTCGAACGGCAGCTCGGCTGTGCACAAACGCCGCTGGTGCATATCGCATCAGTGATCGTCGCGTTGCCAGCGGTTTCATTCGCCGCTGCACATCCATCCGATCAGGCTCGAAGACTGGCTTGCCGAACCGTCTGTTGAGGCGAGCACCGGACAACGGAGGAAACGACTGCAATCCAGCGCGGACATGATCCCAAACAAAAACGCCCCCGGCCATCGCGAACCGGGGGCGTTCTTGTCTTTACGCAGGTACGCTATGGCTCAGAAGCCGACCGCATCCGCGCCCTTGAGCGCCAGAAGCTCGCGCGCCTCGTCGGGACTTGCGACCTCGAGTCCGAGGCCTTCGATGATCTGCCGCGCGGCGAGAACCTGCTGGGCGTTGGTCTTGGCCAGTCTGCCGGGCCCGGCCCAGAGCGAATCCTCAAGCCCGACGCGCACATGCCCGCCAAGCGCTGCCGCGATCGCCGCGATCGGCAACTGGTTCTTGCCCGCTCCCAGCACCGACCAGCGGTAATTGTCGCCGAACAGACGGTCAGCCGTGCGCTTCATGTGCATTACGTCGTCGTAGTGGGCGCCTATGCCGCCCATCAGGCCGAATACCGTCTGGATAAACAGCGGCCCCTGCACAAGGCCGGCGTCGTAGAAGTGCTTGAGGTTATAGAGATGGGCTGTGTCATAGCATTCGAACTCGAACTTCGTGCCGTGCTCGGACAGGGTGGTGAGAATATGCTCGATATCCTCGAAGGTGTTGTGAAACAGGATACCCTTATTGCCGAGGTAATCGCGTTCCCACTGATGCTTGAGATCCTTCTCGAAGCGGGCGAGCATCGGGAACAGGCCGAAATTCATCGACCCCATGTTGAGCGAGGCGAGCTCGGGCTTCCATGTATCGGCCGGACGCACCCGGTCCTTGATCGACATGGTGGGGGCGCCCCCGGTGGTGATGTTCACCACCGCTGTGCTGCGCTGCTTGATGACTTGCAGGAAAGGCGAGAACGCCTCGGGGGTCTGGTCCGGCCGGCCATCCTCAGGGTCACGGGCGTGCAGGTGAACCACGGCGGCCCCGGCCTCGGCCGCGCCGATGGCGGCCTCGGCGATCTCGGAGGCAGTCACCGGCAGGTAGGGCGACATGGACGGCGTGTGGATCGCGCCGGTCACGGCGCAGGTGATGATGACCTTGCGTTTCGCGGCCATGGTTCAGTCCTCTTCTTTCATTGTGTCTAGAAATCGCGCCAGAGCCGTCAGTTGCCGGTCGCGGCGTTCGGAGAGTTCGGCCACACGCGCGGGGCCTGGCAGGGCGGCAGCCAGCTTTTCCACGGCCTGCGCGGTGAAGGCCTCACCGCGGGCGGCGTCATCCGCGAGCCGCGCCATGGTCGGGCCGTATCGATCCAGATAATCGGCCACGCCGCCGGGGGCGTTTAGGTTAATCGTCCCAAGCGCGCCTAGCAGCACCCAGCGCCGCGCCAGCCCGTGGCGCAGCGTGTCGTCGAGCCCATCGACACTGACGATGCCCTCGTCCACGAGCCTCAGCGCTTCCGCCAGCAGCACGCCCTGAAGCCGGTTCAGAATGAAGCCGTCGATCTCGCGGCTCATGGGAACAGGCACCTGCCCCACCTTGCGCATCAGCGCCCCGGCGCGGTTCATCGTCTCCGGGGCGGTATCTGGAGAGGGGCACAGCTCGACCACGGGGATCACATGCGGCGGGTTCACCGGATGCGCCACGAGGATGCGTCCCCGTCCCGCCAGCCCCTCAGCGAACTGTGACGCCACGAGCGCCGAGCTCGATGAGGCAAGTATGGCGTCCGGCGCGGCGACAGCATCGAGCTCGGCATAGATCGCCTTCTTGACGTCCAGTTTCTCGGGGCCGTTTTCCTGCACCCAAGACGCGCCCTCAAGCGCCTTTGCCATGGTGGCATGGGCGGTGATTCGCGACAGTATGCCCCTATCCTCGCCCGCCTCCCGGCAGGCGCTTTCCAGCGCCGGGCCAATCCCGGCCAGCACCTCGGGGCTGGCGTCCCATATCCGCACGGCACAGCCCGCCCGGGCAAAGACGATGGCCCAGGCTCGGCCGATCAGGCCGCACCCTATAATCGCAACTGTTTCCGACATGGCTCTCCTCCCCTGGCGCTGCCGCCGCGCTGTCAGTCGTCATCCGGCAGGGTGCCGTTAAGGTCGGCGGCGGCATCTGTGATGTCTTTGACAATGGCCGCCTGCAGCACCGCCGCGTCGCGTTCCTTCAGCGCTTGCTCGGCCAGATCATGGCTCTCCATGGAACGCTCGAAATGGAACGGCGCGGTGACGGCAAGGCGTATCAGCGGGCCGACTCTCAGCCACATGCTTTCGATCACTCTCATCAGCACGGGCCGGTTCGCGGCCTGGTAGATCAGCTTGTGAAAGCGCCAGTTGCTCTCAAGGTAGAGATCCGCATCGCGGTTGTCCGCGGCCCTGCGCATCAGCGCGCATGCATTCGAGATCAGCCGTAGTTGCGACGCGGTAATGTGGTCCACCGCCTGCGCTGCTGCAAAGCCTTCGAGGTTGATCCGGATGTCACGGATATCGCGCAGCTCGGCCTCGGACAGGATCGGCACGCGCAGTACGCGATTGCCGCCCCAGACGGTCAGGCCGGCGTCGGATTCAAGCTGGCGCAGCGCCTCGCGCACGGGGGTGACGGAGGTGCCGAGCGCTGCAGCGACGCGGCGCAGGCTGATCTCTTCGCCGGGGCGGAAATAGCCCGAAACAATCGCCTCATGCAGACGGGCATAAACCTGCGCCTGTGCGGTTTCTCCTTCGCGGAGCACCAGCGGCGCAAGGCGCGACCAGCCATCCGTGTCCAGCTTATCCGTCATGATTCTCCCATCAAAGTGTGATCGCGCTTTCTATAAAAACATACCAATGAATTGCAAAATGTCCATATTTTTCAGAATCAAAAATTGATTGACGCGAAGCGATTTAACCTATTAGCGTAAAGTGAGATCACACTTGGTCATATTTTACTCAGGAACGGGAGGTCCTTCGACTATGAAACACTTCGCACTCACCTCGGTCATGGCGCTTGCGCTTGGCACCACCGCTCTCGCACAGGAGACGCGTACCTTCGACGTCAGCCTGCCGCTCGGCGCTGAATCGCACCACGCCGTGGGTGTACTGAAGTTCGGAGAGGAGCTCGAGCGCCTGTCCGACGGTCGTCTGACCATCCGTCCGCACTACGACAATGCGCTTGGCGCCGAACGCGAGGTGGTCGAGGGCATGGGCTTTGGCCTTATCGACATGGGCATCACCTCGACCGGCCCGATGGGCGGCTTTGCGCCCGAATATCTGCTGTTCGATCTGCCTTATGTCTTCCGCGATCATGCTCATGCGCATGCGTTCCTCGACAGCGAATACGGCGACCAGCTCGCCGAGATCATCGAGACTGCGGCCAACGTCAAGGTGTTGACATGGATGGAGAATGGTTTTCGCTATGAAACCAACTCTGTCCGCCCCATCAACGAACTCGCCGACCTCAAGGGCATCAAGCACCGCACGCAGGAAAGCTCGGTGCAGGTTGAAACATGGACCGCGCTTGGCACAAATGCCTCGCCGATGGCCTGGACCGAGGTGTTCACGGCGCTCCAGCAGGGGGTGATCGAAAGCCAGGAAAACCCGATACCGACCATCTACGACGTGCGCTTCTACGAGGTGCAGGATTACCTGACCATGTCGCAGCACGTCTATTCTCCTGCCCCGCTGATGATGGGCGCTGACCTGTTCAACTCGCTTTCTTCGGAAGATCAGCAGATCGTGCTCGAGGCGGCTGAATTGGCGACCCCGGTTCAGCGCGACGCCTCCAGGGAGATGGAAAACCGCTATCTCGAGGAACTGCAGGCGCTGGGCATGGAGGTGACCCGCCCGGATCTCGAGCCGTTCCGCGTGGCGGTGCAGCCGGTCATCGACAACTGGAAGGATCAGGTGGGCGCAGAGCTTGTTGAGGCCGCGCAAAACTTCCAGGTCAAGGGTCAGTAAGACCCGGCCATGCCGGGGGCCGCGCGCTCCCGGTTTTCTCATTCAAGACGGGAGATCGCAGATGCAAGCTGCGCTGCGCACAGTCGTCCGCGCTGTGGACGGTATCAACTGGATTGTCGGCTGGTTCCTGGCCGCCCTGCTTCTGATCATGTCGGCACTCATTTCGTGGCAGGTCTTTGCCCGCTACGTCATGGGTAATTCGCTCAGCTTTTCCGAGGAGGTGTCGCGGTTTTCCATGGTCTGGATGGCGATGCTGGGGGCGGCGTTTGCCTATCGTCAGGGCTCATTGATCTCGGTCGACCTGCTGTCATCAATGTCAGGCCCCAAGGTCCAGCGCGCGCTTAGCATCGCCATCGCACTGGCCTCTTTGGCCTTCGCATGGGTGCTGCTCGATCAGGGCTGGGCGATCACCGAGCGGGTGGCCCGCCAGACCGCGCCAAGCACCCGCATCTCCATGGCATGGCTTTATGGTGCGATGCCCGTAGGAGCGGCGCTGATCGGGCTCAACGCCATAGCCATTATCGCCGAGGACCTTTCAGGCGGCAAAAAGGCTGGCCGCGCATGATACTTCTCCTGTTCGGACTGCTTCTCTTCCTGTTGCTGGTTGGCGTCCCGGTGACCTTCGCATTGGGGCTCGCCGCGATCACCACCATCTGGCAGGGAGACATCATGCCGCTGCTGATCGTCCCGCAAGAGATGATCCGCTCGATGAATTCCTTCCCGCTGCTGGCGATCCCGTTTTTCATCCTGGCAGGGAGTTTGATGCAGGAAGGCGGCATTTCGGCGCGGCTTGTGAGTTTTTCCAAGACGCTGGTGGGCTCGATGACCGGCGGAATGGCCATGGTGGCCATTGTCACCTCGGCCTTCTTCGCCGCGATTTCGGGCTCGGGCGCAGCGACGACCGCAGCCGTCGGCGCGATCCTGATACCGGCCATGGTCGCGCAAGGCTATTCCAAACCCTATGCCGCCTCCAACCAGGCGGCTTCGGGCGCGCTCGGGGTCATCATCCCGCCGAGCATCCCGCTCATTCTTTATGCCATCTCCGCCAATCAGTCCGTGGGCGACATGTTCATTGCGGGCGTGTTGCCCGGCCTGCTGGTGGTGGTGTCGCTGCTGATTTACGCCTTCTTCCATGCCCGCGGCATGGACGCGCCCCCGACCGAGCCCACCGGCCTGCGCGAGATCGCTGTCGCCGGGTGGAAGGCGCTGCTGGCGCTGTTGATGCCCGCTCTGATCCTCGGCGGTATTTACGGGGGCATCGTCACGCCAACCGAGGCGGCCGTGGTCGCGGTGGTCTACGCCCTCATCGTCGGCGGCGTCATCTACCGCGAACTGCCGCTTACCGCGATCCCGCGCATATTGCGCAACAGCGCGGTGACCTCGGCCGTGGTGCTGTCGATCATCGCGGCGGCCGGCCTTTACGGGCGCATCATCCTGCAGCTTCAGGTCCCCACCGTGATCTCGAGTTTCGTGGTCGGTGCGATCAGCAGTCCGTGGCTGTTCATCATCCTCGCCAATCTGCTTCTGCTGCTTGTGGGCATGTTCCTCGAAGCGGCGGCGGCGATTCTCATCTTCACCCCGATCCTGCTGCCGATCGCGAAGACCTTCGGCTTTGATCCGGTGCATTTCGGCATCATCATGGTGGTCAACCTCGCCATGGGAATGTTCACGCCGCCGGTGGGCCTCAATCTGTTCATCGCCTCGCACATTGCCCGGATCGGTATTCCCGCCATCGCACGTGGGATCATTCCTTTCGTGCTGATCCTGCTGGTGGACCTGCTCATCATCAGCCTGCTGCCCTGGCTGTCGCTGGTCTTCACCGGCCGATAAGGAGAGTTTCATGGACCTTTCCCTGAAAGATGCCCGTGTTATCGTCACCGCTGGTGCCAATGGCATCGGCCGAGCCATCGTCGAAGGCTTTCTCGCGGAGGGCGCCCGCGTCGCCACCTGCGATATCGACGAGGCCGGGCTTGCCACCCTGCCAGAGAGTGTTTTCGCCAGCCGCGTCGACGTGAGCGCCTCCGCCGCCCTCACAGCCTTCATGACCGACGCCGCCGCTGCGCTCGGCGGGATCGACTGCCTTGTCAACAATGCCGGGATCGCCGGCCCAACGGGCCGCATAGAGGAGCTGGAGCTTCCTGCGATCGAGGCAACGCTTGCAATTTGCCTGACCAGCCAGTTCATCACCACGGGGCAGGCGGTGCCCTTTCTGCGCCACAGCGACAACCCCTCCATCATAAACGTCTCGTCGCTCGCCGGACGGTTTGGCTTCCGCTTGCGCAGCCCCTATGCGGCAGCAAAATGGGGGGTAATCGGCTTCACCAAGTCAATGGCGATCGAGCTTGGCCCGGAGGGCATCCGCGTCAACGCCCTTCTTCCAGGGCTGGTGGCCGGGGAACGGCAGCGCAAGGTGCTCGAGTCGCGAGCCGAGGCGCGCGGCATCAGCTTCGATCAGGCCGAGGCCGAAGCGTTCTCACACACT